>Ga0210046_1000204_pt1 | contig 63457 bp, 43 predicted proteins | sample CryGeyCG2114_250_FD_185461 | JGI IMG/M metagenome (GOLD analysis project Ga0210046, IMG submission 185461) | Groundwater microbial communities from aquifer - Crystal Geyser CG18_big_fil_WC_8/21/14_2.50 (SPAdes) (version 2) | ecosystem: Environmental > Aquatic > Deep subsurface > Groundwater ...
TTGTAATTTCTCTCTTATTCCTAAGCGATCTAGGAAATGTTTTATCAAACTCATTCCGCCAAAAGGGGTAACTTGTTTGCTCGAATATTCTATCGGTAGATTAACCATTTGGGTTACTTTTATTTTTATTTTAAGTATAACTAATATAATAATTTACTGAACTTTTTTGAATCCTATTGCATAAGGCAGGTTTAAAGCCCGCTCTATCATGGTTTAAACCAAATGCTCTTGTTGTGCAAGCTGGAGCGGATGCACATTTCTCTGATCCTTTAGCGGATACTCTTTTAACTACTCACGATTATGAAAAAATATTCAGAGAAATCATTACACTTGCAGACAAAAATTGTGATGGTAAAATTCTTTTTACTCTGGGTGGCGGATATTCCACAACTGCAACTCCTCGCATTTGGGCCTTGTTATATTTGATTATTAATAATTATGATATTCCAGAATATTTACCAGAAATCTGGAGAAACCGATGGCAGCAAATTTTACAAACATCAATTCCTAAAACACTACATGATATATTACCCCCTTATGAGCCAGTTATTAGACATGATGAAATATTAAAAATCAACAAAGATGTGATGAGGCGACTTATGGATTCTGTTTCACAATATTGGATTTGAATGAAAAATAAATATTGATTTTTAACCCCTCTCTTTTATTGGCAATTTATAATAGCGTATTCCATCAAATTGATAAAATGCATTTGCTACTGCACCAGCTGTTGGAACAAGACCAATTTCGCCAACACCTTTTGCCCCATGTGGTCCGTATGGGTCAGCTACTTCAACACCAATTACTTCAATGTCTGGAGTTTCTTTAGCTCTTAAAACACCCATCTTTCGTAACCTTGTCGATATTGGGATTCCGTTTTCTAAAACTAATTCTTCCGAAATTGCATATCCCAAACCCATGTGAACAGATCCTTCAATTTGACCTTCGAACAAAGTGGGATTAATAATTTTACCAGCATCATGAGCGGCAATTATTTTTTTGATTTTGCCAATATCATCTAGTATTACAACTTGTGTAGCATAACTATATGAATAGTGAGTAACAACTTCTTTTACTTCAGCACCAGGTTTAGTTGTCCAATCACAAATCCATTGACCAACATAAACTTTTCCTACCAATTCTTTTAATGAATTTGTTTCTAAATCTTTTACTAATTTCTTTGCAGTTTCTCTTATTGAGTTTCCAACTAAAGAAGTTGCTCGTGAAGCGGTTGTCATTCCTGAACGGGCTTCTTTTGAAGTATCGACAGTTACCACAACGATACTAGGGTCAATTCCAGTTTCTTCACAAAGAAACTGTATAGCCACAGTATTTACACCTTGCCCCATTTCGGTCCAACCATGATTTAATATCACTTTTCTTTCAGAAATAATTTCAATTTTAATTATTCCATCGTCGGGCATTCCATTCCCAATTCCAGTATTTTTAATTCCACAAGCAATTCCAGCATATTTGGCATTATGGAAAGCATCTTTTACAGCCAGGAGTGTTTCACGAACACCGGCGCCAGCGTGTATTGTTTGTCCTGTTGCAGTTTGGTCACCATTTTTAATTGCATTATTAAATCGAAATTGCCATCTATCAAAATTACCTTGAACACACAAATCATCAACACAACCCTCAATTGCAAAAGTAGCTTGATTTGCTCCAAATCCGCGCATAGCCCCACATGGTAGGTTATTTGTATAAACAGCTTTGGCGCTTACTTTGGCATTTGGAATAGTATAAGCACCGGTTGAGTGTCCAGCTGCACGCTCAAGTACTTTCATTCCAACAGATGCATAAGCACCAGTATCCCCAATAATATCAGCTTCAAGAAAAGTTAGCATTCCATTTTCATCGCAACCAACTGAATAATCTAAAATTAACGGATGGCGTTTTGGATGCATGATTATTGATTCATCTCGAGTTAAGGCAAATTTCACAGTTTCATTTAACAAATATGAAGCCAGCGCTGCATGATGTTGAACTGTTAAATCTTCCTTCCCTCCAAAACCGCCACCATTGGGTACTAGCTGAACACAAACCTTCTTCTCATCAAGGTTTAGAATTTTTGCAATTTGTTTCCTATCTTCATAAACTCCTTGTCCTTGTGAATATACCTCAACGCCATCGTTATATGGTCTTCCAACAGCAGCTTCGGTTTCTAAGAAAGCGTGTTCAATCATTTGTGTTTCATAAATGCCAGACGAAATATATTTAGATTTACTTTTTGCTAAATCAATATTTCCTCTATCAATAATTGTTTCAGATAATAAATTTCCCTTAGCATGAATTTGAGGGGCGTCATCATTTAAGGCTTTTTTCATATCGGTAAGTGGTTCCAGTACTTGATATTCAATTTTAATTAATTCTATTGCTGCTCGTGCAATATCATCACTATCTGCAACAACAGAGGCAATTACATCGCCTACATATCTTGTAATTTCTCCAACGGCTACCATCATTGGCCAATCCTTTACAATCAATCCAGAAACTCTATTCCCTGGAATATCATTTGCAACAAAAACCTTATGAACACCAATCAATTTATTGGCTTCCGAAAAATCAATACTTAAAACCTTAGCGCGAGGATATTTACTGAATTTCAAAGCTCCAAATAACATTCCCTCAAAATATAAATCGTCAACATAAGGGGCTGTTCCAAGAGTTAATTTGTCGGCGTTATATTTGGGTTGCCGAGCACCTACTTTTGCAATTTGCTTTGGCGTTGGAATTACTTTTTGGTCGCGAATAGCTTCAGCAGCATATTCTATTGAATCGATTACTTTTTTATAACCAGTACATCGGCATAAATGCGGAGTAAGCGAGGTTACTATTTGTTCTCGAGTTGGTTTCGCATTTCTTTGGATTAAAGCATTTGCTCTCATCACAATTCCAGGAGTACAAAAACCACATTGTGTGCCTCCTTTTTCAACAAAAGCATTTGCAAACACTTTTTGTTTATAATCACCAAGCCCGTCAGTTGTTATCACTTTTAAGTTTTCAATTTTCCTCATTGAAGTTACGCAAGAAAGAACAGCTTCGCCATTTAAGTCAACTGTGCATGAGCCGCAAGTGGCTTGCCCAGAGCAACCATCTTTAACTGTAGTAATGCCTTCAATATTTCGCAAGTATTTTAATAACGATAAATCTAAATCGCCATTAAATTCTTTCTCAATTCCGTTAAGTACAAATTTCATATAGTTACTTCTATTTAATTAAATATATATTTTTTATTTAAACTCTTTATTAGAAAAATCATTTCTGCAACTTTATCTGTAACAAACGAAGTGAAATTATTATTCAATAATTTAGTTTCTGTTATTGAATAATCGCTCATATTAAATTCTATTTCCAAACTTTCTGACAAATATTTTAACTTATCATTTTCAATTATAAGCGTCTGTTTTATTCCATTATTTTTATAAACCAAAACATTATTGCTCATGTAGTAGCAATTATCCTCATTATTAAAACTTGCTTCAGTGAGATAAAACTTTGGTTTAGTTAGATATGGAGCATCGTTTGTTGGACAAAATGTGTTACAATTTCCACATTCATTACAAAAATCACCAAGATTAAATATTTGTGGATTTTGCTTAATGATAAAGAAGCTTTCAACAAAATTAATTATTTTTTCATTATTTATTTCAATACGATAAATTGGGATATTTTCTGGTTCAGTAATAAAAGTTACATTTGAAAAATTAGGACAAACTCCAGCGCAGATATTACAAACATCGTTGCAAAATAAACAACGGGAGGCTTCTGCTATTGCTTCTGCTTTATCAAGAGACGGGTGAACTAATTCAAAATTATTCCTATTGTTTAAAGATAATTCTGTCATTGGTTTTCCATAAACCCGTAATGCTTGTTTGCGCTGAAACTCTGCATACGATAATTTATTTTTAACGGGGTCACTATTGAGCTTTAATCCTTTAACTCTATGTATTATTTTCAAAGAAATATTTTTGCCATCGCCAATTGCATTTATTAAAGAATCTGCACCGCGAATTGCATCGCCGCCTGCAAATACGTTTGGTATATCTGTTTCAAGAGTTTCATTATCTAAGTTCAATACTGGGTTTTCAAGAAAATCTAACTTAACTTCCTGTCCAATTGCTGGAATAATTGAATCGAAAAATAAACTAAATTCCGAATGAGGAATTTCAATTGGCTTTCTTCTTCCGCTTGCATCTGTTTTGCCCAACTCCATTTTTACAAGATTAAATTTTAATCTTCCATTATTGTTATCTATGCTTTGAGGGGCTGTTAATTCAAGTAAATCAATTCCTTCATCCAACAAAGCATTAATTTCTTCCGTATCAGCGGGCATTTCCTTTTTTGTCCTACGGTAAATAACAGTTACTTTCCCATCAATTCCTACTAATCTTTTTGCAGTCCTTGCTGCATCTATTGCCGAATTACCTCCACCAATTATTGCAACTTGCTTGCCAAGATTCACTTTATCCTTTCGACGAACTTTGGAAAGAAAGGATAATTGGTCGAAAACACCTTCAAGATTTTCGCCAGGAATATTTAACATTTTACTTTCTTGAGCTCCTACTGCAATATAAATAAAATCATTTTCCGCTTTTATTTTCTTAAATAAATTTGAATCAACTTTTTGATTAAAACAAAAAATTACTCCAAGTGATTTTATTAAATTGATATCTGCTTCAATTTGTTCATCTGTTAATCTAAAAAAGGGAATTGAATCAGAAGCCATTCCTCCAGCAAATTCTTTTTCCTCGTAAACGGTAACGCCAAATCCTTCGAGGGCAAGAAAATAAGCCGATGATAATCCAGATGGACCAGCACCAATAATGGCAACATTAAATCCATTATTCTCTTTTATTGTTGTCTTTAAATCCACATTTTCTAACTCAGAATTAAACCTTTTAACTCCACGTATTAATAAAGTGTTATCGTAATTCATACGTGTGCATTTAGTTTGGCAAAGTTGGTCACAAACATTTCCTGTAATATTTGGTAGGGGATTATCTTTCATAATTGTATTTAATGCCATACTAAAATTTCCATTGGAAGTATGCCACATATATTCTGAAACATCTTGAGAAACAGCACACGTTTCGGTGCAAGGAGCTTGAATGCAATCATAAGCCGTTAATTTTCGCGAAGTTTTAATGTTGTCGAATAGAAAATTTGCTTTGTAATACAATTTGTTTTCAAGTACTTTATTGGAATATTTTGAAAGATTAGCTAACCCTGCTTCTTGAACATTATTTTTGTTGCCATTCGCAATAATAAATTCGTCAATATTTTTTGCCCCAACTTTTTCGAATTCCTTTTGAAGTTCTGTTAAATATTGGGTCATTCGTAAATAGCCACCAGGTTTTAACAAATCGGTACAGACCGTTAATGGTTTTAAATTGCATGCCAAAGTATCTGCAACATTAAAAGCATCAATACCTCCAGAAAATGAAATGTCGAGTTTCCCGGCAAAATTATCTTGCAATATTTTGGCAACATTAATGCTAATTGGATGCAAAGATCGTCCGCTTGAGTATACCATTTTTTCTTTTTGCGGAAGCCAATTTGTAGTATTTAATGATTCGAGGGTATTTGTTAGTTTAAGCGAAAACTTAACTCCACTAATTTCCGCACTTTTTTGAAGTGAATTTATTAACAGAATTGCATCATTAAATTTTAAATCATGTTCAAAAGCTTCATCAGGAACTGTAATTTCAAATCCTAATTTTTCATTTAGGATGTATCTTAATCGCTCTTTACCCAAAAGTGTTGGATTTAGCTTTATGGTAGTGTGAAGTTTTCGATTTTCAATTAAATATTTTCCAATGCTTTCAATTTCATTTGCTGGGCAACCGTGCATTGTTGAAAGAGTAATATTGTTTGATATTTGACTATGAATATTAATTTCGCGTATTTCTGGATATAAACTTTCAAGTTGGGATATTTTCTCTTCAAGTTCAGTAGAACAATCATTCATTTTATCAAAAAACCATTGAACATTAGGTTTAAGAATTCCCTCCAAATTATATCCAACACTCATATTAAATATTAAGCCAAGTTCTGAATTATTCCATCCAAACTTGTGCTTAAGAACATGGATTATAATCCAGGCATTTAAATATTCGTCAAACGAATCTTTTATTTTTAATTCCTGAGACCATTCACAATTGTATCCTTCATCTTGCATTTCAATACAAGGTTTCGTAACCTCAAGTTCATCAAGGGTTTGAACTGTTTTTAACTCAATATATCTTGAGCCAGTTAACCAAGCTGCAATAATATTTTGAGCCATTTGTGTGTGTGGTCCTGCTGCAACACCAAGGGGAGTTTCAAGATTTTGTCCATAGCGTTCCATTTTAAATAGGCTTTCCGTTTGCGGAGTAAAAACATTTTTCTTATAAATCCCAAATATTTTTCCATCTTTTTCTTCATTCAAAATCCATTGGAATAATCGTTCAATGGATATCCTATAAAATTTATCACTCATAATATTAGCACATCTAATTCATTTTCTAATTATTGGACTTTGAAAATAAGTTATACAAGCCCTAAAAACAAGTAAAATTAGTTTAATTATTCTGTTTTGTATATTTTTTATATCAATTACAATCTTGGGGAAAATATTATTGGATGTTTTATAGCTCTCAAATTTTGTATTTTAAAATTATTAATAAATAATGGTTAGTAAACTTTTATAAAGGTTTACATTAGGACTTAGATGAAACTAAAAATATTTATCCTCTTTTTGCTAGTAAATTTAATTAGTGCACAATCCATTGATGAAAGTTGGAAGTTATATGACGATTCTGAAGTTGCATTAATTGAAATAACAATTAACCCAGAAAATTTATCTTGGATTTATAATAATGTGCAAAGCGATTCGATGCATTATGCCACTTTTAATTTTAAAAATAAATGGATTGATGAAACAATTGATTCAATTGGTTTTCGTTTAAGAGGAAACACCTCACGAGGTTCTGCAAAAAAATCGTTTAAAATATCTTTCAATTCATTTGTTAATGGAAAAGATTTTTATAACGTAGAAAAATTAAACCTAAATGGTGAGCACAACGACCCATCAATTGTTAGAAGCAAGCTTTGCTGGGATATTTATAATAAAATTGGAATTCCTTCATCAAGAGCTGCACATGCTGCTGTTTATATTAATGGTGAGTATTATGGACTTTATATTTCTGCAGAACATATAGATGAGGAATTTCTTCAAAAAAATACCGCAGATGATTCTGGAAATTTATGGCGCTGTCTTTGGCCTGCTGATTTAACTTATCGTGGTTCAAATGAAGAGGATTATTTCCCATATAACAGCGACGAAACTCCTTACTCTTTAAAAACTAACGAGGATGAATATGATTATTCCAAGCTTGCAAAATTAATTTCGACTATTAATTTAACTCCAAATCAATATTGGATTGATTCACTCGAAAACATTTTAGCTATTCCAGAATTCTTAAAATATTTGGCAGTTAACACACTTGTTGGAAGTTGGGATGATTATCGTTCATTAATGAACAATTATTATCTTTATTACGAACCCAATAGTAAAATATTCCATTGGATTCCTTATGATTATGACAATACATTTGGAATTGATTGGTTTGATGTTGATTGGGCAAATGCAAATCCTTACAGTTACCCAAAAGCAAATAATGGCTCGCGTCCACTTTCGGATAAAATTATGCAAAATGCACAGTATCGCAATTTATATTCTCATTTTATTGAGTTTATTAATTCAACTGTTTTGTTGGATTCTGAATTTGACCGCAATATAGATAGACTTCATACAATGATTACCCCTTTTGTAGAAGCTGATAATTATCGTACACGCGATTATCAATTTACAGTAAACCAATTTCATCGTTCATATACTTCTAGTGGATTTAATGAACTTCATGTAAAAAGGGGAATTAAGGAGTTTATTAAACTTAGAGCTGCTTCGCTTCCAAATATGATTTCTTATCTAAATGCAGATCCACTTGCATATAAAATTAATTACGAACCAAAATTCCCATCAGCGGATGATACAATTTATGTTTTTGTCTCGGCGTTTAGCCATGTTGGGATAGAGAATGTAAGAATTGTTTTCAATAATGGAAACTTATCAATTGCAGAATTATATCCGATGACATTTTCTCCAATTGCTGGCACAAAAATTGTGGAAGAATCTGACCGCTGGATTGGAATAATTCCACCATTAGGAGAAAATGGATTTGGTAGTTTTCAAATTCAAGTAGTTGATTCTAATTCTGCACAAAGCACTTTTCCAAGGAATGGCTCAATTTATATCTCTGCACCTCAGTTGACAGATAATCAAATAGTGATTAACGAAATTTTAGCTAAAAACGATTCCTTAAACCAAGATTTGAGTGGTCAGTATGAAGATTGGCTAGAGCTTTATAATTCAGCAAATGAAACTATTGATTTATCAGGACTCTTCTTAACCGATAATATGTCAAATCTTCCAAAATGGCAGTTTCCAAGTGGGACTTTAATTGAACCAAACAGCTATTTGATTATATGGTGTGATGAAGATGCAAGTCAACAAGGAATTCATTCAAACTTTAAACTTAGTGCTGATGGCGAGTTTGTTGCAATTATTGATAAAGATGAAAAAACAATAATTGATTCAATCACTTTTCCTCAACAATCAGCCAACATATCTTTTGGAAGATTCCCAAATGGGGAAGATAATTGGATTTTTATGAATCCATCTCCAGAAGCTAAAAATGTAAATGTTGTAAGTGTTAACGACCAAAATATAGTAACAAAATTTGAACTTTCGCAAAATTATCCAAATCCGTTCGGCGATCTCCCAAAAAAACCTTCGAGTACATCTTTTGGAAATCCAAGCACAAAAATTAAATATTCAATTTATGCTGCTGCAGAGAAGCATAATTCTCCTCTACAACAAAATACTGTTATCAAAGTTTATGATATACTTGGACGCGAAGTTGCTACCCTTGTAAATAAACAACAAAAATCTGGGAGTTATGAAGTGATTTTTGATGCAAGTAATTTAACTACTGGAATATATTTTTACAAATTGCAAAGTGGTAATTTTGTTGAAACAAAAAAAATGATTTTTATAAAATAAATTTTTGAGTTTTTGAAAACAATAAATTTTCTATTTTTGTGCAAAAAACAAATTTGTCAAGCAGTTAAAAAACCGCTAAATACTTACAAATGTCAACAAAAATAGCATTTTTATTGACATTTAAGAATAATAGCAAGAACTTTGGTTTTACAAAAAATATTAGTGTTACATATATATGAATAACGTTATGCAAATAATGTCATACTCACTCTTAGTGTTATATTTAATAACATTTTTAAGCTATCTTTACGATTTCTTTGTTGAAAACAACTATTTTTTAAGTATTAAGCGAATTGTTTTGTTTATTACACTCATATTTCACGTGGTTTATTTTGTTGAGCGGACTTTCTTTCTTGGACATCTACCAATTATAACCCAATACGAAATATTTTCTTTAATAGCTTTTTCAATTGCTTTTACATACTTTTTAATTGAATTATTAAGCGATATAAAAGGAACAGGCATTTTTATACTTTTGTTTGCAATAATTTTTCAGGCAAAATCATCTTTATTTATACAAGATGTTTATGTTGTAAACCATGTTTTACAAAACTATCCTCTTGGAACTCATGTTATTACTGCCATTTTAGGATTTACAGCTATTTCAATTTCATCAGCATATTCTTTTATGTATTTATTGTTATATAAAAATATTAAGTCTAATAATTTCTCAATTATTTTCAAACGTCTTCCAAACCTAGAAATTTTGGAAAAATTGACGTTTTCTGCTGTAATTATTGGATTTGTTTTGCTTTCCATTGCTGTTATCCTTGGCTTAATTTGGCTCCCTTCTGCTTTCCCAGAGTTTAGTTATTTCGATTCCAAAATTATTTCAACAATTACTGTTACTATAATTTATGGAATTGGAATTATCCTTAAAACAAAACGAATACTTATCGGTAAACGCTTTGCTAAGTTTTCAATTTATGGATTTATTTTTTCTGTTTTATCTTTGATGCTTACTAGCGTGATAATGGACAGTTTTCACAATTTTTCAAATTAGGTTTTAATTTTTTAATGGACATAGTTGGCATTTCAATAAATCATAAAACAGCTTCAATTGAATTAAGGGAATCTTTGCATCTTAGTCAAGATGAGATTCTTGAATTTATTCCTATTTTGAAGCAAAATGTTTTTTCCGAAGGATATGTGTTATCTACATGTAACCGCACAGATATATTTGGCATTCCAAAATCTGGAAAAATAACATATAAAGATATCCAAAAGAATTTGTTGGAATTTAAACATGTTGAAGGTTTATCGTCAGAACATTTTCTTAATTATTTTTCTTGTGGAGCTGTAAAGCATTTGTTAGAAGTTGCATCTTCAATTGATTCGTTGATTTTAGGAGACAGCCAAATTCATGGTCAAGTTAAAGAAGCGTTTTTCCTTTCTGAGGATTTAGGATTTTCAAAAACATTACTGCATAAATTGTTTGAATCTGCTGTTCGTGTTGGAAAAAGAACAATTACAGAGACTAAAATTGGAGAAGGTGCAGTAACAATTAGTTTTGCTGGTATAAAAATTTTAGAGAAAATTTTCTCTTCATTTGAATCAAAAGCTGCTTTAGTTATTGGCGCTGGTGAAACAGGTGAGTTGGCAGCTAAACATTTACGCGAAAGCGGAATTGGAAAATTATCCATATCAAACCGTACCTATTCTAAAGCCGAATTACTTGCTAATAAGCTGAATGGTGATGTAATTGAATTTAACAATTTAAAAAAATCGATTCATAAATTTGACATAATTGTTTCGGCTACAAGTGCTAATGGATTCATTCTTGATTTTGAAGATGTAAAATTGATGATGAAAGAACGAAAAGGGAAAATGTGTTCTATTCTTGATATTGCAATTCCACGTGATGTTAACCCCAAAGTAGCTGATATTGATGGAGTTTTCTATAATGATATAGATTCGTTAAATATTATTGTTAATGAAAATTTGAAAAAACGTGAAAAAGAAATCCCTTTGGTAAATGAAATTATTATGGAAGAAATGACAGCGTTTTTTAAATGGTATAATACTTTGAATATTGTACCGACAATTAAAGACTTTAGGGACTTTTTTGAAGAAATAAGATTGGACGAAATAGAAAAAATTAAATATAAAGTTCATGATTACGAATATGAAAAAGTGGATAATATGACCAAGAGAATTATAGGTAGAATTCTTCATAATCCTACCTGGAACTTAAAACGAATTTCTGAAACAGGAACTAATTTTGAAGAGGCAAAAATATATTCCGATGTAATAAGAGAATTATTTAATTTGGATAACAAGGCAGAAAATAAATCCGACAATGATTTTGATAATAATGGAGCAAAATAACTTGGAAAAGAAAACAATAATAATTGGAACTCGTAAAAGTGAATTAGCCCTGTGGCAAGCAAATTTTATTAAAAAGGAAATTGAAAAAAAGTTCAAAACAGTTAAAGTTGAACTAAAAAAAATTAGTACTAAAGGTGATAAAATACTTGACGTGGCGTTGTCAAAAATTGGTGACAAAGGTTTGTTCACAAAGGAAATTGAAAATGAACTACTTGCTAGAACAATTGATATTGCTGTGCATAGCTTAAAAGATCTTCCAACCGTTTTGCCCAAAGGATTAGAGTTAGCTGCGGTAACAAAACGGCATGAGGTTGAAGATGTATTAGTTGCACGTAAGAAAGGGGTAACATTATTTACTTTGCCAGAAGGAGCAACTGTGGCTACTGGTTCGTTGCGCCGAGCAAGCCAAATAAAGCATCTACGTCCCGACATAAATATTGTTGACATAAGGGGCAATGTGCAAACTCGATTACAAAAATTTGCCGATTCAAAATGGGATGGAATGATTTTAGCTCGTGCTGGTTTAGAAAGATTAAAACTTAAAAAACATATTTCTTCAATAATACCAACAGTGCAAATTTTGCCAGCGGTTGGTCAAGGTGCACTCGGAATTGAAGTCTTTTCTAAAAATTTATTTGCTAAAGAAATTGCAACTGGAATTCATGATGCAGAAACATTTAGTATAATTTCTGCTGAAAGAGCTTTCTTGAAAGCACTTGGTGGCGGATGTCAAGTGCCAATTGGTGCTAATGCAGTACTTAAGAGTAATGGACTTTATTTAAGTGGATTTGTAGGCTCGCCAGACGGAACTATTACATTTTCTAAAACTATTAGAGGTAGTAAATCTGATGCTGAATCTATTGGTAAATCTTTAGCAAAAGATATTTCAAAAGCTGGTGGGAAAAAAGTTTTATTGGAAGTATATAAATAGTAATGGAATTAAGGAAAATAAATATTTTGTTTACAGGAATTAGTGGAAAAGATACTGCTCTAAATCCTTTAATTAATTCTGATAAAGTTAGTTTTATTCACTTTCCAACAATAGAAATTGGAAAGTCAAATTTATCAATTGCTGATAAAAACAAGCTTAAATTTGCTGAAAGTTATGACTTTATAATATTTACTTCCACAAATGCGGTTAAATATTTTTTGCTCGATTATGGCAATGATCTAAACAATCTCACACGTAAAACCAAGATTGTGGCAATTGGAAAAAAAACAGCTTCCACGTTAATTGATAAGCAAATAGATGTTGATTTTATTCCACATAATTCATCTTCACAAAACTTGAAAGAAATATTAACTGTAAATTTAGTTAAAAACAAATCTATACTTATTCCTTGTTCTAGATTATCAAAAGATGATTTATCTGTTTCGCTTGAAGCTAAAGGAGCAATGGTTGATTTTATTGTAGTTTACGAAAATAAAATTCCAGAAAATATACCAACTGAATTGATGCAGAAGGTATTAAAATTGGAAATTGATATGTTTATTTTTACAAGTCCATCAACATTTTATAATTTTATTTCCATATTTGAAATAACCGAAAGTCCAAACTACTTTTTTAATAAAATTATTGCTTCAATAGGTCCTGTAACAACTGAAACAATAAAAAAGCACAACTTAAAAGTAAATATTGAACCCAGTGAATATAACTTGAAATCACTGACAGAAGAAATATTAAATTATTATAAATTAAACTGAGTGTAAATTTGGAAAACTTAAAAAACAATTTATTCTTGCGAGCATGCAAGAAAGAAGAAATAGATAGAACTCCTATTTGGATTATGCGGCAAGCCGGAAGATATTTGCCAGAATATAGAGAAGTTAGAGCAAATTCAGATTTTAAGACAATGGTTAAAACTCCAGAACTTGCTACCGAAGTAACCATTCAACCAGTTGATATTATTGGTGTTGATGCAGCAATAATATTTTCAGATATTCTTGTAATTCCAGAAGCTTTAGGAATGAATTATGAAATGGTTGAATCAATAGGCCCAAGTTTTGATTGGACAATTACGCAAGAAAGTGATTTTAACAGATTATCTAAATTAGATTTAGCCGATAAATTAAGTTATGTTTTTGAAGCTCTTAAAATGACAAAAAAAGAATTAGATGGAAGAGTTCCACTTATTGGATTTAGTGGCTCACCATGGACCTTATTAACTTATATGGTTGAAGGAGGTGGATCAAAGAATTTTAGCAAAATCAAAAGTTTAATTTTCAATAATCCTAACTTGGCTCATAAACTTCTTGATTTTATTTCTGAGGCCGTTTCTGAGTATCTATCGCTTAAAATTAAATGCGGAGTAAATGCTGTTCAAATATTTGATACTTGGGGTGGATTGCTTTCACCTGATTTATACAAAGAGTTTTCGTTAAAGTATATTAAAAAAGTAATTAAAAATATTGAAAGAACAGATGAACCAATTATTTGTTATGCAAAAGGAATTCATCATTCATTAATTGAACTTGCTGATTCTGGAACAGATGTTGTTAGTATTGATTGGACCCATGATATTGGTGAAGTTAGAAATCTTATTGGAAATAAAGTTGCACTTCAAGGAAATATGGATCCAACAGTTTTATACGCAAATACTGATACAATAAAAAGAGAAGCTCTTAAAGTCCTTGATTCTTTTGGAAAGGGGAGTGGTCATGTATTTAATCTTGGGCATGGAATTTTACCAGATATTTCTCCAGCAAACGCAAAAGCTCTTGTAGAAATAGTAAAAGAAGAGAGCAAACGCTATCATTAGAAAGGATTATAAATGTTTAATATAGATATTGATTTAATAAAAAAATACGATAAGCCAGGTCCTCGATATACCAGCTATCCAACGGCGCCACATTTTAGTGACAATTTCAGTTATAAGCAGTACTTAGCTGCAATAAAGGAAAACAATAAAGAAGAAAACAATACACCACTTTCACTTTATTTTCATATTCCATTTTGTGATACTTTGTGCTATTTCTGTGGTTGTAACATGATTATAAGCAATAACCGTGGACGTATTGCAAATTATGTTGATTATTTAAAAAAGGAAATAACACTTCTTAAAGAGCAACTTAAAGATAATCGCATTGTAACTCAGTTGCATTGGGGTGGTGGAACACCAACTCATTTGAATCCTAAGGAAATTTCTGATTTGTTGTTATTTATAAATTCAAAATTTACCTTTGATTCAAATATGGAAGCTAGTTGCGAAATAGACCCACGCGAGTTAACTTTTGAGCATCTTAAAGCGTTACGAGATGGTGGATTTAATAGAATTAGTATGGGTGTGCAGGATTTTACACATAAAGTACAAGAAGCCGTTAACAGAATTCAACCAGAGAGCATTACTCGTCAAGCTGTTCTGTGGGTTCGTGAATTAGGTTTCCAAAGTATTAATCTTGATTTAATGTATGGATTACCTCATCAGACTTTAGAAACGTTTAGCGAAACCTTAGAAAAGATAATAGACATTTCTCCTAATAGAATTGCTGTATTCAATTATGCTCATGTACCTTGGATGAAAAAGCACATGGAGCTAATTAAACCAGAAGACCTTCCAACTCCAGATGTTAAATTGCAAATATTAAAATATACAATAGAACGTTTAACCGATGCTGGATATGTTTTTATTGGAATGGATCATTTTGCAAAGCCTGATGATGAGTTGGCAATTGCATTAAATGAAAAAAAATTGCACAGAAATTTTCAAGGATATTCCACTAAATCGGATACCGATCTTTATGCACTTGGTATTACCAGTATTAGTCAGTTTAGTAATATTTATTCACAGAATATTAAAACTGAAAAAGAGTATTTCGAGAAAATTGACAATGGTTTTCTACCTCTTGCTAAAGGTTATTTGATGTCGGATGATGATGTTTTACGCCGTGATGTTATCATGAGCTTAATGTGTGATTTTGAATTGAAGTTTAAAACATTTGAAGATAAGTATGGAATTGTTTTTAAGGAATATTTTTCTAAAGGATTAGAGATTATAAAATATTTTGTGCCAGATAGTTTAGTGGTTATTGAAAATGATTCAATAAAAGTAACAGAAATGGGTAGATTGTTAATCAGAAATATTGCAATGAGCTTTGACGCTTTCCTTGAAGATGATAAAGGAAAAGTTAGATATTCACGAACTGTATAGAAAGACTTAGATAAAATGAAAAAAAAGATTGCGGTTGTTTTATTAAATATGGGTGGACCTGATTCACTAGAAACCATTCAACCATTCCTAAATAATTTGTTTAAAGATCCTGATATTTTTAAAATACCATTTGGACAAAAATTATTTGCCAAAGTTATTTCTAAACTTCGAACTAAAAAAGTGGCTGAGCAGTACAAACAAATTGGCGGAAAGTCACCGCAAAACGAGCACACAGAAACTCAAAGAAAACTCTTAGAAAACTCTTTGAGAAATGCTGGTGTTGACGTGGATGTTTTAGTTGCTATGCGTTACTGGAAACCGTTAACCAATGAAACGGTAAATAAAGTAAATAGTGTCGCTTATGATAAAATTATCTTGCTTCCACTATATCCACATTTTTCGTCTGTTACAACTGGCTCTTCATTTAATGAATGGTGGAGACATTTTAATGGTGACAAAAGTAAAGTAATTCAGATAAACAATTTTCACACAGAACATAAATATCTTGCTTCAATTAACGAAAGAATTGACGAGTGTTTGAAACAATTTCCAGAAGAAACCAAAGACAATATTGAGCTTTTATTTAGTGCACATAGTGTTCCACAAAGCTTAATAGCCAATGGCGATCCATATCAAAAACAAATATTGGAGAGCATTCGTTTAATAATGGAATTAAGAAACAATTCTGAAAAACACCATATAAGCTACCAAAGTAAAGTTGGACCCGTTAAATGGCTTGTGCCATCAACGGAAGAGAGGATTGGTGAACTTGGTAAAAGCGGAATTAAAAATTTACTTGTAATTCCAATTAGTTTTGTTTCAGACCACATTGAAACGCTTTATGAGCTTGGCATTGAATATAGAAAAGTTGCGGAAGAAAATGGAATTATAAATTATAAAGTTATTACTGGGTTGAACAATTCACCTTTGTTTATAGAACAATTGCAAGACCTGGTGTTAAATGAGATAACAAATGAATAAAAAGATAGTAATAATTGGTGCTGGAATAACTGGTTTAGCCACTGCACATTGGCTTAAAAAAGATGGATATAATGTTACAATTCTTGAATCCAATTCTGTAGTGGGTGGTTCTATGGTTACAGAAAAAGAGAACGGTTACTTAATTGATTTTGGACCAAACAGCGGATTAGAAACCTCTCCATTAATCAAAACACTTGTTGATGATTTAGAAATTAAAGATAAATTTATTTATGCTAATAAAGCTGGGAACAAAAGATATATTCTAAGAGACAACATACTTCACGTGCTTCCAATGGGTTTAAAAGATTTTATCAAAACTAAATTATTCTCCACTAAAGCTAAGCTACGACTAGCATTAGAACCTTTCATCGGAAAATCAAAGGATGGTTTTTATCAATCCATTTCTGATTTTGTTACACGCAGATTGGGCAGAGAATTTTTGGATTATGCAATTAACCCTTTTGTAGCTGGAGTATTTGCTGGCGATCCTGATAAACTTAGTGTAAAATCAGCTTTTCCTAAACTATACCGGCTTGAAGAATTATATGGCGGATTGATTAAGGGAACGATTAAAGGTGCTAGAGAACGAAAGAAAAGTGGTGAAAAGTCAAAACAAAACGCCGCAATGTTTTCTTTTAAAGATGGAATGCTTTCTTTACCAAATGCTCTCTATTCAGAATTGCAAAATGATATTATTTTAAACGCTGCCGTAACTTCTGTTATAAAAGATGAAAATATTTATAAGATTACTTTTAATAATAACGGCGTAGAAACTACTCTAAATGCTGATTTAGTAATTTCAACAGCACCTTCATATGTTGCTTCAAATATATTTGGCAAAATGGATTCTGAATTAAGCAACCATCTTAACAATATTTATTATCCGCCTGTATTAGTCCTTTATTTAGGATACGACAAAAAAGTTATTGGGCATCCACTTGATGGATTTGGATTTTTAATTCCATCAAAAGAAAAAAAGAAATTTCTTGGTGCGTTATGGAGTTCAGTAATATTTGATGATAGAGCTCCAGACGGAAAAGCATCTTTCACTTTGTTTGTTGGTGGTGCTCGCTCTCCAGAACTTTTTAGTGATGATAACAAAAAACTTATTGATGAAGTAGTTCAAGAATTTGAAAGTTTGATGAGAATATCTGGCAAGCACGAATTTATGAAATCTAAATTCTGGAATTACGCAATACCTCAATACAACATTGGATACATTGAGCATGCAGATTATTTTGCAAAATTTGAAGAAAGCAATAAGGGAATATTATTAGGTGGAAACTACACTGGTGGTATTTCAGTTGGTGATTGTATTAAAAGCTCTGAAGTACTTTTCAATAAAGCTAAAGAAAGATTATTATAATAAGGAGAATAAAATGGCAGAATATCCAAACGTACGACTCAGAAGATTACGTCACAATCCTATTGTGCGTGATATGGTTAGAGAAACACATTTGCGGAAATCAGATTTAATTTATCCACTCTTCGTTTTACCAGGTAGCGGAATAAAGAATGAAATAAAATCAATGCCTGGTGTTTATCAAATGTCCATTGATGTTCTAATTGAGGAATGTAAAGAAGTAGCCGCTTTGGGAATTCCTGCAATTATTCTTTTTGGAATTCCATCACACAAGGATGAAGTTGGCTCTGAAGCTTATGACGATAATGGAATTATTCAACAAGCTGTACGTGCAATTAAAAAGGAAGTTAGTAACTTACTTGTTATTACTGACGTTTGTCTTTGCGAATATACTTCTCACGGACATTGTGGACTTTTGCACGGCGAAGAAATATTAAACGATGAAACTGTTGAGTTACTTGTAAAAGAAGCAATTTCTCATGCAAAAGCTGGTGCAGATATGATTGCTCCTTCCGACATGATGGATGGAAGAGTTGCTGCAATAAGACAAGGGCTTGATGAAAATGGATTTAGTAAAATTCCAATTATGAGTTATGCTGTTAAGTATTCTTCTGGATATTACGGACCCTTCCGTGATGCGGCTGATTCAGCCCCTGCATTTGGCGATAGGCGGTCGCACCAAATGGATGAAGCAAATAGCGACGAAGCAATTCGTGAAGCTGAATCAGATATTCTGGAAGGTGCCGATATTATAATGGTAAAACCAGCTGGACCTTATATGGATATTATACGCAGAGTAAAAGATGAATTTAATATTCCTATTGCCGCTTACCAAGTAAGTGGTGAATATTCAATAATTAAAGCTGGTGGCAAACTTGGTTGGATTGACGAGCAGCGTGTTATGATGGAATCACTATTAGGAATTAAAAGAGCTGGTGCTGATATAATTCTCACTTACTTTGCAAAAGAAGTAGCAAAATTATTAAAAGATTAAAATGGAAATTAAATGAATTACACAAAAAGTATTGCGTTATTTGAAGAAGCTAAAAAATATATTCCGGGTGGAGTAAACTCTCCAGTTCGTGCTTTTAAATCAGTTGGTGGAACTCCTTTGTTTATTGAGCGTGGTGAAGGTAGTCGTATTTTTGATGCGGATAAAAACGAATACATTGAATACGTTGGAAGTTGGGGACCACATTTATTTGGTCACAATCCTAAATTTATTATTGATGCTTTAAAAAGTGCTCTTGAAAATGGAACTAGCTTTGGTGCGCCTACTGAATTAGAAATTAAAATGGCAAAAATTATTACTGAACTTGTTCCTTCAATTGAAAAAATAAGAATGGTTAATAGTGGAACTGAAGCAACAATGAGCGCAATCCGCGCCGCTCGTGGATTTACTAACCGAAATAAGTTTATAAAATTTGAAGGATGCTATCACGGACATGCAGACTATTTTCTTATTAAAGCTGGCTCTGGTGCTCTTACATTCGGAGTCCCAACAAGTCCTGGTGTTACAGCCGCCAATGCTGCCGATACTCTCGTTGCTGATTATAATTATATAAATTCTGTTAAGACTCTCATTCATGAAAACAAAAATGAAATAGCAGCCATAATAATTGAACCAATTGCAGGAAATATGGGTGTTGTTCCAGCAAGTAAAGAGTTTTTAGCTGAACTTAGAGATATTTGTACAGAGGAAGAAATAGTATTAATTTTTGACGAAGTTATGTCGGGCTTTAGAGTTGCTAAAGGAGGAGCTCAAGAAGTATACGGCATTAAGCCAGATATGACCACATTTGGAAAAATTATTGGTGGCGGACTTCCAGTTGGTGCTTTTGGTGGAAGAAAAGATATTATGGACACACTTGCTCCTGTTGGTCCAGTCTATCAAGCTGGAACATTAAGCGGAAATCCACTTGCAATGAGCGCGGGAATAGCTGCTCTTACACATATCAAAGAAAATAAAAATCTTTATAATATTCTTGAAGAAAAAAGCCAGTATTTAGAAGATGGTATAAAAGAGAATATGAAGAAATTTAATAAATCCTTTGCTATGAACAGAGTTGGCTCAATGAGCTGCCTTTTCTTTACGGATAAAAAGGTTGATAATTTTCCATCAGCGTTAACATCCGATGCGCCGCTATATGGAAAATATTTTCACAAAATGTTGGAAAACGGAGTTTATTTAGCTCCTTCACAATTTGAAGCAATGTTTATTTCCACCGCCCACTCTAAAGAAGATTTAGACAAAACTATTGAAGCAAATTATCTTTCTTTGAGGGAATTGCTATAGTAGGATTTCAAATAATTTACTTTATGGTGAGTGCTATAAAGGGAAAATATTTAGTATATAAATCCTATGCTTATAGGATTTATTTTTATAAGCATAGGATTAATTCCTATGCTTATAAAATTGAGTTTTTATACCTATAGAATTACCAACATCAATTACCGTTTTTATGCCTTTTGGTATTCCATTAATACTAACATTTCTTTAAGCTGCTTACCTGGAGTGAAAACTACTTTTGGATTTTTTATACAAGTTGCATTTACTTCTTGAGCTGTTACTTTACCATCACTGCTAAAGCTTACGCGCAAACTTCCAAGTTCTCCAAGCCTTATTATTTGACCTTCGCTTAGTTGGTCTTTCATTACATCAATAAGGCTATAAAGCACAGCACGTATATCAGCGCCGCTTACAGTACTTATTTTTTCTATTGCTTTGGTAAGACCAATAAGTGTCATTTCGCCACTCATATTTGGTGATGCATAAAACTTTTTAACACCACCGCCTACTACACCTGGTTCTCCCCTTTCAATTACATTAAATTTAACAGCCATCTTTCTTTCCTCCATTTTGTTATTGAGTACTTATGTTTTAGAATTTCTAAAACCATTATTTAATACATTATTGAAATCTATTTCCCATAAAAACATGGAGAGGAGTGAGCCTCTCCATTTATGTGATTTCTAAGTGTCTTTCCACCTCAGCGGTTTTCTTATTTTACTTTAAAAGTAACATTTTCATTGATTTTGAGAAACTACCGCTCTCTATTTTATAGAAATAAATTCCACTTGGTAAATTACTTGCATTAAACTGAACTGAATATTTTCCGCTTGATTGATGCTCATTTACAAGTTCTGCAACTACTTGACCTAGTGTATTATAAACAACTAAATTAACTAATCCATCTTTTGGTATTTGATAACTTATCTGTGTTGTTGGATTAAATGGATTTGGATATGATGATGTTGCAAACCCATTTTCAAGTTCAATATCATCACTTGTCTTAGGTTTACTTCCACCTTCTATACCAGAATAATCGCTTAATTGTGCTTTTGCATATTGTGCTAGAATATGATCTCCACCATTTTTGTATAATTCTATAAAAACTTTTTCAGAAAGATCTACTTCATTTAGATAGTATTTCTGAATTGTTCCTTTTTCATATAACAACTCATATTTTAGGTCTTCTGATAAATCTTGATAAGCTGATATTTCGTCAATTAAATTTATTGCTTGGCTATAGCTGCCTTTCTTTACTAGACTAGGAATAAGAAATCTTTTCATTTCGCTTGGAACTTTTTTATTAGATATTAAATTTGTAACATAATCAGCAAAAACAGTCTCTTCATCTAGCATTCTGTTACAAACTGATAATTTACTAAGTGCTTCTTTTATTTCGTTTTTCGAAATATTAGTTCCTAAAATGCTCTTATATTGTCCAATTACTCCTTTAATTTTGTTTTTACTGTTTTCTGTTAACTTACTTGCTTTACTAATTTCTTCATCCATTAGTAATGCTCTAAATGCTGAGTTTGCCTTACCTATGTCGGTAAACTTTTCTACTGCATTTTTAGCAAGTTGTGAATCATCTCGTCTTTCTGCTTTACTTCCACAAGGGGCATACATATATCCAAAAGTACAATTTCCATAATAAGCACCATTGTAGCTTAATGAGGAGTGGGTGGCATAAATCCAACAACCACTACTTGCCCATAAATCAACCATGTTATTACAGAATGACATACTGCTTATTGCAATTTCTGAGTATGACGCAGCCTGAATACCAAAATCATATCCTTCAATTGAATTATAACTAATATTTCCAGTATAGGAATTATAAAATTTCCACGCTGGCTCTGTTGAAGCTCCAATATTATTTAGTCCATTTATATTGGTATTGTCCCCATCATAAATAAATACATGACTGCTTGCATTGGTGTTATTAAATCCAATATTAGAGAGATACGGTCTATAACCTCCATTTACAGTTATGTTTTTAAACGCCCCCATACTTAGATCACCTACCAAAGCTCCACCAGAATTTGTTATTGTAATATTGCCATTTATTGTTGTGCTGCCAGGACCAGCACCCCTTAGCTTAACACCCGTTTTGTTTGTAAGACTTATATTACCTGTGTACGTAATGCTTTGCAATTCTACTGTGTATCCAGATTGCGCATCGCTAATTGCTGATTCTATTGTAGGATAATAACCTTTCAAAGTATTATAACTATTTTTTAACTTAGCTAAATAGTTAACATTTGCTCCACTTTCTATAATAATACTTCCACCCGATAATAAAAGATTATGACCATTTAAATTTACAACTGCAGATGGGTTTATTGTTAATGTTACACCACTTGGAACAGTTACATTATCTAATAACGTTACCGATGTATACCAACTTTCACTTGATGACATTGTACCGCTGGTTGTAGCAATAATTTGAAGAAGATTTGCCATGAATGTTGCACCATGGTCACCCGAAACTACAGAATTGCTATAGATCTGATTATTTGATTTAAATATATCATTCTCTGTCCAACTACTTGGTTGAACATAAGAACCTGTATACCATATTCTTTGATAACCTTCATTATCGATTTGTGGTGCTACCGCTGATAATGTTAAATTGTTGCCAATATTTGCTGTAAAAGTATACCCTGCAGAAGGAATGGTATGATTTGTACCGTTAATTGTCATTACACCATGAGTTCCATTACCACTATTATCAGTAAAATTATTATCGACAGTAAGCTCGGCTTGTAGTTAAAACAACATTAAAGTTTACCCAAGTAGTGATAGTACCCCCGGTACTGGACGTTCCTACAAGTGTCCATTTTTTTGAACCGTAAGGAACATTATTTACAGTATAGCAACTTGTTATATTTGTAAATGTTCCCACATCTGTTATTAATTTCCACGCGCCATAATCTAGAGTATCAGATTCAAACACCCAACACACTTCAATGCTCATTGTTGATTGACCACTTGGTATTTGAAATGTTTGACCACCAGTAGGTTGTGATATGTAAAATTGATCATCAGCGAGTAGCTCTACAAATGTAAAACCAAAAATCAAAAGGATTAAAAAATATTTTTTCATTTTAAACTCCATTTTTTATTAATAAAATTTTATAGAACAGTAAATTTGTAAAGAACATAAAAAAGATTATTATTGTCGCCTACCTCCTTTTTTGTTTATAAAATTCATTACATTTAAAAACAGAATAGCCCGTTTCATTAGTAAAAATGAAAATTAAGGTAGCCAGCCTTGGTAGGACTATTCTAAAAAAGGGGACGATGTTACAGCATCGTCCTCGATTTTTTAAGCTTTATTATCCTCCATTTAATTTTCCATGATAAATTAAATATGAATTTGTTAAGTACTCAAATGTTAAAAAGAATACTTCATTTTCAAAAAGCATTGCTGAGTATATCTGCGTTTTGGGAGTTACATTAAAGTAGAATAAATATTCCATATCTATTCCATTATAGTGTACTAATCCATCAGTCATTAAAAGGAAAATATCTTTTGAATTTCTCCCCCAAATCCTCTGGTAGAAATTGTGGTTAGTTATCATTAAGAATAATTGGAACTCGTCATTTATTCGTTTTTCTATTGTGCTTCCCATAATAAAATATACCTCATCGTTTATGAGACTAATATCACACTGAAAACTATGCGACCAATAATTACCGTAGATAAAATTATACTTTCCTTCTGTGCATTCATATATAAGACTACTGTCTGGAAATTCTCCACCACCTGATCTATAAGAAAGTAAATAAGACTTACCATCTTGCTCATTTTTGTAAAAGCGATTAACAATGCCTACGATACCGTTGGTATTTAACATTGCCCATTCACTACCATCATAATGAGCTATTACACTATTATTAGCCAAAAGGCTTTCATCTGGGTAAGCTCCGAATGCAAATAAATCGTTCTTGGAACTTCCCCACATATGTTCAAAAACAACTTGAATATTTCCGTCTTTTTTAAGTTCCGCATTCTTTGCCCAATTTGATCCGTCATAATGCCAAATTGTTCCATTATGACCGCCTATGTATATATTATCTTTTGAGAAACCGAAGATTGAGCGTGGTGAAATAGGACGGTAAATATTATCAGTAGACCACTTATCACCGTCGAAATGATAAATAGTTTTTGTAATATTCCCTGCCGCACCAATTGCCCATATATCAGAAGGTGAACTACCCCAAAGTTCACCCATATAAGAAGAATTAGGCAATGTGTCTATAGTCCAAAAGTAATCCCTTCTGCCAGGTTTAAGGGGTTCTGGCTCAGTTCCTTTTTCGCAAGAAAAAAAGATAAGTGCCATTGTAAAAGAAAGAATAAAGAGAATTGCTTTAATATATTTCATTGTAAAACCTCTTTTTGTAAATATTTGTAAATAATGTAATTTGTTTTATTTGTAATGTGGGGCAAATTTTGTTTTGCATTTGCATTAATTGAAGATTTACATATGATAAGTTGAAAGTTGAAAGTTGAAAGTTGAAAGTTGAAAAATATTGTTTTTATTTTCAAAGTCAAGTAAAATTTTACTTTGTTGGGTTTGCTTCTTATTTGAATTGCCTACTTTCAAATTGCCTCTAATAATTTAATTGCCATCTTTTTAATGACGTTGTTAAAATAGAAATTTTTGACTTTAGAAGCAAGGGGGGAGAAGATGTTAGATTACAGACCAACAATGCCGTGTTATGGCTAGGTAGTCTCAAAACAATCGTTCATAACCTTATATGAAATAGAATTATAGTATTGCCTAAAATATTATTCAGAAACAAAGTAAGTACAACATTTATTGTTTTTGAGACACCTCCAATTTTTATTTTAAAAGTAACATTTTTTTAGTTGAAGTAAACTCGCCAGCAACAATTTTATATAAATATAATCCACTGCTTAATTCATTTGCGTTAAAATTATACTGATATTTTCCAACTGCCAATTCGCTATTAATCAATCGCCCAATTAGTTCACCTTTGATATTAAATATTTCTAAGGAAACTTCAGACTTTTGTGGAACCGAAAATTCTATTGTAGTACTTGGATTAAAAGGGTTTGGATAATTTTGTGACAAGCTAAAATTTATTGGTAATTTTCCAATCGATTTTATTGCTGTTAAACTGCCTGTTACAAATCGGCTAAATTCTGAACTTGGACCAACATACTCATCAGTTAAGCTAAAAACCTTCCAGTAATGACTTTTCTTTTCTTGTAATGTTGGAGTTACAAAATAATTAACTGTAACCGTATCAACATCTACAACAATATTTTGAGATGTAAAAAGAGGAGCTTTTGAAACTTGCACTTTATATTTTGTAGCACCATTTACTGGCAACCATTCTAACTTTGGTGTAATCGAAACACTATCTTCGTTTACTGCAGGCGACACAAGTATTGGAGCTTTAATTGATGAGTTAAATGAGTATACTGCAGAGTAGTCACTTTTATTTCCACCATTATTAGCACTAACTCTCCAATAGTATTTTGTATTTCCCAGTTCCAAATTAATAATTCTATAAAAACTTTTACCTACTTTGGCATCTATATAAAGAGAATCAAAATTTTCATCCTTTGAAAGTTGAACTGAGTACTCAACAACATCTTCATCCGAGATCCATTTTAACGAATCACCAACAATTATGCCTATTCCCGAATCACTTGGTGAAATTAATTCGGGTATTGTTGGAACCGAATTAGTAAAACCACCCTTTGTAACAAACATTTCAATCTTATCAAGTGGATTATCATTTGCATCTCTTGGTACATTTACAATTAAATCAACTACCTCCATTCCAGAAATGACTCTTCCGAATGCAGTATAAGCACCATCTAGTGATTCATTGTCAGCAACATTCACATAAAATTGTGAGCTTGCACTATTTATATCGGTATCACGAGCTGCCCCAATAATTCCACGTAAATGTGAAACGCCAGAAAACTCCGCAAGAATAGTAGCTTGCGAAGGATCACCTTCGCCCCAGGTTTCTCTTGGTAAATATTTTGAATTTGGGTCACCACCTTGTATTACAAAATCGGGGACAACTCTATGAAATGCAGTGGAATCAAAAAAACTAATTGCAACTAGACTGTCAAAATATGCTGAATGTAAAGGAGCAATAAGAGGAAATAATTCAATTGTGAATGAACCAAAATCAACTCCATTTTGCTCTGTTCTTATTATATATTGTGGTTTACCAGTTTGACAAATAACAATATTTGCCCACAATAAAATTTGAATAACTATAAATAATGCAATTTTTTTCATGTTATTTCCTTTCATAATAATATTATAATTAACTTACTTAAGTAAATCCATTATTGATTTTAAATCAGCTTCGCTTACAGTTAGCATACCAGGATTAATTAATCGTGGTGTAAGTGTATGCCAGTTTTTATCCTTTGTAAATACTACTTTAAATATTTTTAATGCCTCATCTATTTCACCTGTATTAGCAAGGGTAACAGCATGCCAATATTTCATTTCTAAGTTATCAGGGAACATTTTTTCAGCAGACACATATTCTAACTTTGCCTTTTCTATATTGCCATGTTCAATTTCCAAGTCACCTTGATTCATGTGTTGATAAGCTCTGTGTACTTTTAATAATCGCTTCATTTCTTTTATAGGATTTGGATGGTCTTCAATTCGTAAATCAACAATTCTATCCTCCCATATTTTTCCGGTTGATTCTGCACGCACTACTAAAATAGCAGCAGATTGCTTGCCGCGTATATCACCACCCTCTGCTTGAGCAGCTTCCAAAGCCAATAATAATCTATCTGCTAATGGCAATCCTTCTGAAGTTAGATAAGCTTTTTCCATTGCCGTCAAAACGGTTTCACGCTCCATCATATTTGCTTGTACCGAATAATTTATCCCTTCAATATTTCCTGCAAACGCAATGCATTTACTTCCAGTGTAAGAAGCTGAATTACCATTTTTATCAAGAATTGCTAATTGTCTTACGTCACGCCCATCATCACTCTTAATTAAAATGTCTAAAACAACTTTTGCTGTTCTACCTTCTTTTAAAAGTTTTAATCCATTAGGTCCAAAAGCTGGATTTACAAATGATTGAGTTGCAATTACACCAACACCAGCTTCGCCCCACGAAACAATTGAGCCAACTGAGAACCAATGGGATTGAACAGCTACTCCCATTTCCCCTGTTTTTTCATCTCTTGCAACAATTGAAAAAGTGTGGGCAAATGGTTCTTTGCCATAAGGGGTTTGTGCTATCAATAATTGACTAACAAATAAAAAAAATAGTAAAATCCGTTTCATTAATTTTCCTTTGATAATTACATATTTGTTTTGCTATTTAAAATTAGCAAAACTATGGGACTTTTTATGATATTTAGTTTAACTTAATTATAAAAATATGAAACACTTAGCTTTGACGAGAAACTAAAAATTCATATTTTAGATAATCCAAAAACTTATTGAAAAAGGAGAAAGAATGAAGAGATTATTTGTTTTATCAGCATCTATTATATTTTTGTTAGTTTCAAATATTTTATTTGCTCAGCACGAAAATATTACTGGGTTGTGGAAATCAATCGATGATGAAACTGGAAATCCAAAATCAGTAGTGAAAATATATCTACAAGACGGAAAACTTTATGGTGATATTGTAAAACTTTTTAGAAAACCAGGCGAAGACCCAGATCCAATTTGTGATAAATGTGATGATGAAGATTCAAGAAAAAACCAAAAAATACTTGGAATGACAATTATTAAAGATATGGTATTTGATGATGATGCTTGGGAAGATGGCGAAATTCTTGACCCCAAAAAAGGTAAAACATACAGTTGCAAACTTTGGGTTGAAAATGACAAATTACAAGTTAGAGGTTATGTTGCTTTTTTCTATCGCACACAGGAGTGGGTTCGATACGATGGTGAAATTTAATAAATTAAAAAGGCGTTCAATTGAACGCCTTTTTAATTTATTTTTTATTTAAGTCAACACCTAAGCGTAGTAGCTCTTTAATTTTTATATCTAACAATTTATTTTGCTCTTCTAATTGTTTCATTTTATCATCAATTTCTGTTTCACTCCAATAACCCCTTTCTTCAAAATATTTTTTAAACAACCAATTGTGTTTTAAAGCTTCCATATTTTCTGAAAACGAAATTAAACCAATTTTAGCAGCTTCTGTTGTAGCAGTTAAGTTGCCAATCATAACTCGAATTGAGTCATATGAATCGTTATCATTTAACAATTTACCAACAGAACCTTCTCCTTGTTCAACTTTTGTTAGAATATTTTTAACAGCAATAATTGATGTGTCAATATTTGAAAAAACCTTACTCGCACTATTATTGGTTTGAACAATAAGTTCAGAAATTTGGTCCATTTTGGCCGTCACTAAATCTAGACTAGTTTTTGCGCTTTGGGTAATATCGACAGCGGCAAAGTATAATTCGTCATCATTTACAAGTTTTCCAATTGAACCACCACCAGTGTTTACTTTCTGAACAATATCTGCAAAATCTTTAGTTATATTTTTCATGTAAACAATAATTTCCTGTGTGTCTTCAATAACTTTTGTAATATTTAATGGAGTTTTCGATTTAATATAACTGCCTTCACTAACAATTGGCTGATTTGAAGAGCCAGGCATTATTGAAACAACTTTTTTACCAACTAATCCTTCAGTAACAATAGATGCTTCGCTATCCAAACGGATAAAATGTTGGAGTGATTTTTCTATATTCATTGTAACAATAACAGTACCAGCTGAATCGCCATCAAGTACAATGCCACTAATGCTTCCAATCGTATATCCACTTAATCTAACAGGAGCCCCAGTTTTTAACCCTTCAACATTTTGAAATCGCGAATTTATTGAAATAGTATCAACAAATAACGATTCTTTATTGCCTATGGTGAAAATAGAAAGCACAATTAAAAAACTTCCAATAAAAATGAAAATTCCTAATCGGGCTCCTTCAAAACTTTTAAACATATTATTCTCCTAATAAGAAACAATTATTGATTAATAATTTCGTGGCTAAAAAAGTTTCTTAATAATTTATTATCAGATGCTGTTAACTCTTCAATTGTACCTTCTTCAACAATATCGCCTTTATTAAGCACTATAGCTCTATCAGCTATAATTTCAGCACAAAGTAAATCGTGTGTAACTACAATTGCTGTCATATTTAATTTTCTTTGCAATTCTAAAATTAAAACACTTATTTCTTTTGATGTAATTGGGTCTAAACCAGTTGTTGGTTCATCATAAAACATAATTTTTGGTTCTGTAATTATTGCACGAGCAAGCCCAATTCGTTTTTTCATTCCACCAGAAAGTTCGGATGGCATTTTATCAATTGCACTTTCTAACCCAACCATAGCAAGAGTAGTAATAGTTTTTTGAGTTAATTCGTCATTAGTAAAATTATAATTTCTAATTAACGGAAATTGCAAATTATCTCTTACAGACATTGAATCGTATAAAGCGGCACCTTGAAATAAAAATCCCATTGATTTTCTAACATTATTTAAATTGTCGTTTGATAAATTTAAAACACTTTTTCCATTTATTTTTATTTCGCCTGAATCGGGAGTTAAAAGACCAACAATACATTTTAAGAGTACACTTTTGCCAGAACCACTTTGTCCAAAAACGATAAAATTTTCCCCTTCAAAAACATTTAGTGATATTTTATTAAGAATACAAAGGTCACCAAAGCTCTTTTCTAAATTTTTTATTTCAATAATTGGATTTTTCATCATTAATTTTTTATCCTATTGATGGCCAAAGCCAGACAGTAATTTTAACCATAACCATATCCACTATTAATATTAATAATGAAGCAAGCACAACAGCAGTTGTTGAAGCCCGCCCTACTCCTTCTGTGCCTCCATCTGCAGTATAGCCTTTATATGAGCCGGCAATTCCAACAATATATCCAAAAACATATGTTTTTAAAATAGCTGGAACAAAATCACCAAAGGAAATTGATGCAACAACAGCATTTATAAAATAAATTAAACTCATATTATCAGTCATAATAACAGCAATAAAAGCTCCCACAAGCGAAATCATAATTACATAAATAGTTAAAATTGGAAGAATGAAAGTTGTTGCAATAACGCGCGAAACAACTAGATATTTAAATGGATTTACTGCCGATACTTCCATAGCATCAATTTGTTCTGTTACACGCATTGAAGATATTTCCGCCCCAATACCCGAACTAACTCTTCCAGCAAATATTAATGCTGTAAGTATTGGTGCTAATTCCCTAATAATAGATAGTGAAACAGTTGCAGGTAGAAAATCGGTGGCTCCAAATCTTTCCAAAACTGGGTATGATTGAAGTGCTAAAACAAATCCTAAAATAAAACCCATAATACTTACAATTGAAAAAGTTTTAACACCCAATTCACTCATGTGTTTTTTAATTTGCTCAATTTCAATTGGAAGAGTAAACAACTGTTTAAAAAATTCAAGATTAAAAATAGTTAATCCACTTATAGTTAAGAAAAAACCTTTTAGTTTATCTTGAAATGAAGCATTTCGCAAATATTTAATTTTAGGTATATCCATTATTATTTATATTAATATAAAATTAAAGATAACAATTAGTGCTGAATTGTAAAAATCATTTTTTCTTTTTTAATTGTAAAAAAAGGTATAGCTAAAATAGATGCTTTATCAATAAATTATTGGATATCTATTCATTCATTTTCAATATAATGAATAAAATATCACATTTGTGATTAAACTAACGATCAAGTTCCTATTTATACTTTGAATACCAGCTCTATTTTGCTATTTTTGTATTCAATTTTCAAATAAAAAGTGAATATTTATGAAACGATTAAATATTTATTTAATTTAGTTTCAAAGGATAAATGCAGGATTTTAAAGATGAAGTTTAACAGAAGAACTCACACTTGTGGGGAATTAAGGGAAGTAAATATTGATGAAAAGGTTATTTTAAACGGTTGGGTTGATACAAGACGCGACCTTGGGGGAGTAATTTTTGTTGATTTAAGAGATAGATATGGAATTACACAAATTGTATTTGAACCACATTATAACGCTGAATCTCATAAAATTGGCTCGCTTTTGCGTGGTGAATTTGTTGTGGCTGTTGAGGGGACCGTAAGAAAAAGGCCAGAAAACACAGAAAACACTTCTATTCCAACTGGTTTAATTGATGTAATGGTGGATAAGTTAATAATCTTAAATGAGGCAAAAACTCCTCCTTTTCCAATTCAAAAAAGTGAAAATGTTAATGAAGATATTCGATTGGAATATCGTTATTTAGATTTGCGAAGTGAAAAAATGCAAAAAAACTTAATTATGCGTTCTAAAATGTATAATTCTGTTCGTAGTTATTTTAATGATAATGGATTTTTGGAAATTGAAACTCCTTATTTAATGAAATCAACTCCAGAAGGTGCTCGTGATTTTCTTGTACCAAGTCGAATTCATCGTGGAAAATTTTATGCACTTCCACAATCGCCACAGACTTACAAACAGCTTTTAATGGTTTCTGGATTTGATAAATATTTTCAAATAGTTAAATGTTTTAGAGATGAAGATTTACGTGCTGACCGGCAACCTGAATTTACACAGATAGATATTGAAATGTCGTTTGTTGATCAAGAAGATATTTTTACTATGGTTGAAGGATTAATGATTAAACTTTTTAAAGAAACTAAAAATTTTGAAATTGAAACGCCTATTAAAAGAATGGATTTCCACGAAGCAATGGAAAAATATGGAAGTGATAAACCAGACCTCCGTTTTGATTTGGAAATGAAGACATTAAACAATGTTTTTGTAAACTCCGAATTTAGAGTTTTTAGAGATGCAATTGATAAAAATGGAATTATTACTGGTTTGCTCGCTAAAGGTTGCGGTGATTATACCAGAAATCAACTTGATGTAATTACAAATTTTGTTAAGCAATTAGGTGCAGGCGGCTTAATTTGGATGAGAGTAACTAACGATGGCTTGGAAGCTCCAGTTGCCAAATTTATGGCAGACGAAGAGAAGCAAGGAATAATTGATAATCTGGGTGCAAAGCCTGGTGATTTATTATTTATAATTTCAGGACCAAAAATGAAATCACTTTCAATAATGGGCTTTTTACGTCTTGAAATGGCAAAAAGATTAAATTTAATTAAGCTAGATGCTAAACCCTCTCTCTTGTGGGTTACAAACTTCCCACTTTTGGAATGGGATGAAGATACAAAGCGTTTTTATGCAATGCATCATCCCTTCACTTCGCCAAATCTTGATGAAGTTGATAAATTGGAAACTGATCCTGGAAGTGTTAATGCTCGTGCTTATGATTTAGTTCTTAATGGAAATGAAATAGCTGGCGGTTCAATTCGAATTCACAACTCAGAACTTCAATCCAGAATGTTTGATGCATTAGGAGTTTCAAAAGAGGAGGCTGAAACTAAATTTGGTTTCTTAATGAATGCCTTTAAATATGGGGCACCACCTCATGGAGGAATTGCTTTTGGATTTGATAGACTTGCAATGCTTTTTGCTGGCGAAGATTCAATTAGAGATGTAATTGCTTTTCCTAAAACAAGTAGCGCATCCTCATTAATGGATGATTCTCCTTCAAATGTTGATGAAGCTCAACTTAAAGAGCTTTATATAAAAATTAGATAAATTAATTATAATTGAGTCTGTGCTAAATATAATTTGGTACAGGCTTGTATTTATCTTCATATAATAGTTTTAACAAGTAAATATTACCTTTTATGTAATGTTTACACGTATTTATTACCATTTATTTTTTACCAGTAATTATTACCTTTGTTTTTCTTTTATATTGAAAGTTACAAATAATTCAATTGCAATATGTTATTCTGCTCCATGGTTTTCTAATCCTAATTACGAATTGTTTTTTTGCTTTTTCATAATAAATATAGTTTATGCAAAACAAGTATTTATCTTTTTATCATTTCGAACGAATGTGAGAAATCTCTCACAATTCGAAAGATTTTTCACCCACAAAACTGGTTCGAAATAACAGATTCATTATTTTCCAGAAACTCTAATAAACTTAAATAGGACTATATAAAAAACAAAAACCTTTATTATTTATAATGCATTGTTAATAACTGATTTTTATTTACCATTATTATTGTATGGCACCATATTTGTCATTTCTATACAACAAATAAATTTAAAAGGAATTATATGGGACAACAACAACTACTACTAATTGTGCTTGGCATTATTATTGTTGGTATAGCAGTTGTAGTTGGTATAAATCTTTTTACTGCCAATGCGATTGAAGCAAAAAGAAATAACGTAACAAATGATCTTATACATCTTGCAAGTGAAGCCCAAAAGTATTACAAAACTCCGATATCTTTGGGTGGCGGTTCTAATAAATTTACTGGTTGGAATATTCCAGAATTACTTAAAACAAATGCTAATGGTAGTTTTACTGCAACAGTATCAGAAAACAATGTTGTAATTACTGGTATTGGAAACGAAGTTGTACAAGGAAACGATTCTGTTGAGGTTAAAATAACTGTTTTGCCCACTGAATTTAATATAGAAATAACAAATTAAACATAAATAATATACATTCTTTAACAAACTAAGGAGAAACAAATGGGACAACAACAATTATTACTTATCGTTCTTGGCGTAATTATAGTAGGAATTGCAGTAGTTGTAGGTATTAATGTATTTACTGCAAGTAGCGTTGAAGCTAATAAAAGTGCTTTAGTAGCTGACTTACAAACTATTGGTTCAATGGCTCAACAATATTACAGAAAACCTGCTGCAATGGGTGGTGGTGGAAACACATTTACTGGCTGGACAGTTCCCGCTTCATTGGATTCAACCGCTAACATGGGTGCTGCTGTTACTGCTACTGTTACTGCTCAACAAGTTACTTTGCTTGCAACTGGTACTGAAAATGGCGCTAATGGAAGTAAAATTACAGTTCAAATGATATTTTCACCAAATGCAATTACTGGTACTACCTTTCCAAATCCATAATATTTAGAATTTTAATTAGTATAATTAGTTTTAGGCTAACAAACTGAAAATGTTTGTTAGCCTTTTTTATTTTTAATAGTTATCTATTTTACTAGTTTTCAAAAACTTAAATAGTTGATTCCGTTTTGAAATAACTTCGTTATGGTTTAAATCAGTATGGATAAAAATTAAGCGATTATTTGTCAAATCATCAATTTTAAGCTCGCTTTCATCTGTTTGGAAATAAGGAATTTCCCAACCGACTAAATCATCCATTAAGTTTTGGGTTTCGCTTTTTGTTCCACCATCATTTGTGTAAATATTAATAAATCTGCCTTTATAATTATCAATCCAATAAGCATATTTTTCGGTATTTCCGTAAAGAGCATCAAATAAAATCACATCCGAGATGTTTGGCGTTAATCCACCACGCATTAGGCAAAATGAAATGACTCGATATGCGCCGCTGTGCCCAGCCAAAATAATATTTCCCACTTTGGATGAATTTATTTCGCCTTTTTCTAATAAAAACTTAACTATGTCATTAATTAGTTTTTTAAGTCCGTCATTTTCCTCCAATTTTCCACCAAATGAATCGGGAGCGTTTTTAGGTCCTTCTGGAAAAATGAAAATTGCATTTTTATTGCTTTCGGAAAATTGCTCAATTATATTGTGTTGAATACAAGAACTATCAATATTATTATACCAACCGTGAAAATAAACTACAAAATTTGTTTCGAGTTTTTGCTCAAAATTTGTTGGAATAAAAATAACGACACTGCTATCGTTATAATGTTCTTCTTTGGGAAACGATTTATTATCGTATTTATGACCATTTTCTCTTTCTAAATGTGGAAATGGAGCTGAAGAAAATTCCGAAACATACATTTTGCCAAGATTATTATATCTTTCCAAAATTGGTTGAGAAAATGAGAAACTTGTTAAGATTACAAGTGAAAAAAAGACTAAATTGAATTTGTTTTTCATAAAACTCCCTGCTAATAATTTTTAAGATAATTAAAACTATAGCCTCTACTTTTTAATTCTTTAATTAGTTTGTCAAGTTTGTAATAAAATTTGTCTGTTCGGTCTGGATGTGTTCCAATATGAAGTAAAAGAATAAATCCGTTTAATCCATTTGTGGAAACTGTTTCGTAGTTCAAAATTTTATTATAAATGGTTTCTGAGTCTAAATATTGTTTTTCCATGCTTGGAGTTGTGTAATCGGCATTTGAACTTGTGCCAGGTGTAAAATTTATCAATGTTAATCCAAGTTCGTTTGTCCATTTGCTAATTGAATTATTGTACCACTCATACGGTGGCAAAAAAAGCTGAGCATCGTCTTTTGCAATTCCAAACTTTTCCATTTCTTTATAATTGTCTCTCAAATCGTCAATAAATTGCTGTTTTGTAACAAGAAGTGAATCGCAGTTTTCCCAAGTTGCATAAAGCAAATGTTTGTTGGAATGTGCCCCGAGATAATATCCGTCGTTTTTTAATCCTTCAATTAACTTTTTGTTTTGGATATTTCTGTAGAAATCCCCCGTAAAGAAAAAATGTGCTGGAATATTATGATCATTCAAAATATTTCTAATATATTCACCGCCATCGCTAAAATCTCCACCAGTAAAAACAAGATGAATTTCTGGCAATGCAGTATCACCGCGAACAATTGCACCGTAGTTTTTAATGTGTTTTTGAGCAGAATCGTCTTGTCCTTTTTCTTTTAAAGAGGACAAATAATAAGTTAGACTTGCAGTTCCGTCCATTGTTGGTTCGTTTGTGGAATAATCGCCATAATCATCGTGATAAACTACAAGGTCGGATTGAAATTTAGCATATTCGTCACCATTTACAATTTTTAATCCTTTTAAACGATTAAAAATGGAAGTATAAACAGGTCCATCTATCAAACCGCCATCAATTTTTAAATTAAAGACTGCTGTTTGAGCAGCGTGTGGGTCAACAGGAGTATCGGCATTTTCTGGAAATCCAATAATCATACTTGTTCCCCAAGGATTGCAGCCAAACAGCCAATCGCGAAGAGAGGCTTCCAATACATCAAAAGTTTTGTTGCCTGTCAGTTTTTTATATAACGAAATTTGAGTAAGAGCTGCAGTAACTAAATTGTTGGAACACCAAATAAATGGAATCCCCATATAAAATCCATTTTCTCTACTTCTTTTTTCAATTGCGCTAATGCCTTTTTTCAAATACGAAATAAACTTTTCTCTGTTAATGCTATCCGCTTTATTTGCAATTTCGTAATGTCCTAAATTTAAAAATGGATACCATTGATAATGGCGGGCTGTATCTGCTTCCATCCAAGGTGTAACGTGCTCTAAATCTCCCCAATAAATAGCTTCGGATAAATATTCTGGACTATTTGAATTTGAATAAAGTTGCGCTGCTGCAAGTTCCATATCATCAACATAATTATCTTCTTCGTAAAAATATGGCGAAACATTGCATGCAGTTTGGCAAACGCCGAGATCCGTTTTTGCAAATTCAAAAGCTTCTTTGGATTTTATTTCAATTTTTTGAGAAAATTCGGGATAATATTCTTTTAGTAATTTGGATCCAAGTGAATAGGCAGAAGCAAATTTTGCGGCGGTTGACGAAACTCCAGTTGTTCTATTTTTATATTTTGCCAAACCTTGCGATTTTCCAGTAACAAAATAAACTGGACGCTCCTTTCCTTTTCCATAATTAATTTTGTCGAGCGATGGCAAAGTAAATTTAGCGTGGTCGCGATCATCCGCAATTTGGTTGAACATAACTCCATATTCTGGATTCATTTTCACCAACCAATCCAAACCCCATTTTGCTTCATCCAAAATATCTGGAATTCCATTTGAGCCATTGTCACCATTCTTATCAAATTTATCTAAAAATGCGTTTGGATTTTCTTTATAAGCAAACAACATTTGATAAATAGCATTTGCCGAAGTTGTAACATATTGCAAATAATCGGATGCATCGTGCCAGCCTCCGGTTACATCAATGTGTGTGGAATCGAGAGTTGGATGGTCAACAATAAATCCATCATGTGTGTGACATGAATCTTTCAAAAACGGATTATATCCGCATCTTTGTTGGCGCATATATTTAAGTAGAAAATCAGCGGAGCCAGCATAAATATCATTTTGAATTACAAAATTTGGTGATTCAATATTATTAGCTCTAATTACAAATGTACCTTTTTTGTTGAAATTGGAAAAATTAAGTCTGTAAATTTTATTGAAACTTGCGTATTTGCCATATTCTTCAACGTCTGAACTTTTGTAAACTACTCTATTTGTGAGAACTTCAACAATTTCGAACGAATCAATTTGTATATTTTCTTTGCTTCCTAAAACGGCAATTTTTACAGATTGTGGAGTATATCCAACTTGGTTAATTCTAATCCAACTTTGCTGAGCAGCCAAATTTAATGCAAGAAATACAGTTAATGCTATAATTAGTTTAAATTGTGACATTTTTTAATCCTTTATTGGAATTTCTGCCAAACAATAAGTCTGTCATTTAGAACCATTTTGCTGGAGAGAAATCTTTCGTTTTATGAGAGATTTCTCTCCCGATAATCCCGCCCAAAAGAAGCGGGATGCAAAAAACGCAAAAACATCGGAATCGAAATGACAACCTTAGTATTTACGACATTGCTTATTTAACATAACTCTAGTTATTTCTGTTTGTAATTAAATTATAAATTTTTTCAGAAAGAAGTTTGAATTTTCCAAGAGCAATTTCTTCTTCCAGTGGAAGAAAACATGCAACAATATATTTTAATTTTCCATCGTCAACAATTCCAACATCGTTTGTCCAAAAATAATACCAGCCAGTTTTATGAAAAAACATTGTGCTTTCTGGAAGTCCAGTTGATAATTTTGTGTTATCCAATTGTCGCCCTAAAAGCGCCTTCATTTGCATACTAACCCAAGGATTTACAAGTCTATTGGATTGAATCAAGTACATAAAATCGGCTGCGTGTAGTGCACAAGTTTCGGTGCCACGAATTTTTTCATATCCAGAATCTTCATATTTACGACTTAAAAATTTACGTGTTACTTCACTTCCATTCCAATTATATGAGTGAATTAAATTGTTTATGTTTTCTCTTTTCGCAATATCAATTAAGCAATTTGCGGCTGAATTATCGCTTCGTGTAATCATTAAATCCAGCAAATAATTTACTGAAACAGTATCACCATTTTGAAGAAGTGGACGAGGATCGTTGAAAATTTCTTTTGATTTATCAACATCATTTGGCGATTTAACAACGTACATTTGAGTTAAAGAATACTTTCCTTGTGAAATTTGGTTTAATATTTCAGCTGCAACGTACATTTTATAAACAGAAGCGGGATAAATGAAATTATCCATATTAACACCACCAATTGCTGGAGTTTCTTTATTTAAATCAATTACAGCAAGAGAAATTTGTTCAATTCCATCTTCGCCAACATTAAAATCTTTATCAAGTTCAAGGGTGTTAACAATATTTTGTAGTTCTGTCGTTAAGCTTAAATCAATATTATAATATTCTGGGATTTTTGAATTTTGTGTAAATAATGTAGCATAACAGATGAGCATGACAAAAAATGTGAGTTTCATAATCTTCCTATAAAGTTGGGTAATCCATATTTATGTTTATAAACATTTACAAAATATTTATAGATATTTTTCTCTACTTTCTTATATATATAAAACATCAAAATAAATATTGAGGTTTAAAATAATTAATTTATCACATAGAGTTATAAACTATTTTTCTAATTATTTAAGTTACTTCCATAAAATTTTGTTAAAAGCATGTTGTGGAATGTTAGGACACAGAATGGTGTTTTTATTCTTATTCAAAATTAAGTACTATGAACCGAATGTTCACAGTACTTAATTTCATTAATAAATGTCTACAATATTTTGGCAAGAACTTGTGAAAATACAATAATTAAAACTAGAGCAAAAGGATAAACATTTGCATATGCAATTTTTGGAGCGTTAGATTCTATTAGAGAATCGATAGAACTCAATGCTGGAGTAGAAGTCATGCTGCCCGTTAAAGCTCCAATTAGAGTTAGAAAATTAAGTTTATAAAAATAATGCCCAATTATTGTGGCAATAAACATTGGGAAAAATGTTATAATTGCTCCAACTATTAAAAGTTCATATCCGTTGTTCAAAATTGTTTCAACAATATGCTCGCCTGCATTTGTTCCAACCGATGTTAAGAACAACAATAATCCCAACTTTCGCAACATCTGGTTTGATTCACCAGCAATATTCCAAATAAGATTTCCAGTCTTGCCAATTTTACTTAGTATTAAAGAGCTTAGCAACACGCCGCCCGTTAAACCTAATTTAAATGCTCCATCACCTAAAGGAATGCTTATCATTCCAACTAAAATCCCAATAATAATTCCTATTGAAACGGGTAAAAAGTCCAATTCGACCAACACTTTTCTATCATCGCCAAATAGATTAGAAACTGCTTTTAGATCATCTTCTGAGCAAGCAATCATAATTTTATCACCAAAACGAATTTTTGTGTGAGCATTTGGAGCAATATTAATTCCACTTCTTCTTATGGAAGTTGCTGTTGCATTATATTTTGTGAACAAAGCAAGTTGAACAAATGATTTATTAACAACCTCTTTATTGGAAACCAAAAAGGGTTTTACTACAAATTTTTTGCCCAAAGAGATTTGACGATCAGTTTCTTTTCCTATTAGAATTTCAATATTTTTTAAATCAAATTCAGTTCCAACCACTTTAATAATATCGCCTTCTGTTAATATTGTATCTAAAGTTGGAGTAAAAGCTTGATCTCCGTGAAGTACTCTTGAAACGTTTGTGCTTGTCATGCTTCTTATTTTTATTTCGTCAATTGATTTTCCAAATACATTTGGGTTTTCAACAACATAATTTTTATTAATCAGCATTGGATGATCAGAAATAATTTCTTGCTGGTACTTTGCTTCCTCTTTTTGAACGTCAACTCTTAAAAATTTATTTACAAATTTGACAAATAGTATAACTCCCAACACACCAAAAGGATAAGCAATACCATAACCAATTGAAGCTAAAGGTGATTTTGTACTTTCAATTGCAGCAGCTAAACCTGGCGTACTAGTTAATGCGCCTGTAAATATTCCAACAACCAATTCTTTTTCAATATTAAATGCATATGAAGAAAGTAATGTTAGAATGGCTCCAGAACCAACAACTATTGCCGAAAGTACAATTAACTTTAATCCATGCTTCTTAAATGATTCAAAAAAACCTGGACCAGCTTGAATTCCAACAGAATAAATAAAAAATATTAAACCAATTTTCTGAATAATTGATGGCATAATTACGCCAAAATGTCCAAATATAAACGCTATAAATATTACCGCTGATGTATCTAAAGAAATTCCCTGTATGCTAATTTTGCCAACCGCAATTCCCACAGCAATAATTACAAAAAGTGCAACATAAGGGTTTAAAAATATTTCCATTGTTAAAGCTCAATTCAATTTATATTATTTAATTAAAGTACTATAATTTTCTATCTTTAGTAAAAAAAAATAAAGACATATTGAAATATAAGTTGAAATAAATTAGTTGCTTAAACTTTTATTTAAAAATGAACTTGTATTTTCTAAAGAGTGAATTTTTTAGCTCTTATAAAAATAGAAAGGTCGGTTTTATTTCTTGAATAAACAGCTGGATAAAATGAATCGTCAAATGAATCATAAAATCCAATTCTCAAATTTATATTGCCTAAATCTTCGAGGGCAACAATTTTTGAAAAATTGTAAATTCTTCCTGGAATTAAATATGATTCTTTTTCATTAAAAAGAACTATTTGCTCTCTTCCATTTGGGTATTTAACTAAAACACCAAACTCTTGCCAATATTCTTCAGTCACTAGCACAGAAATATTTACTTCAAAAAAGTTGATAAACAAAGGTTTTCGATATTTGTTACCCAAAAGAGAAGACTCATAATTGTTCTTTTTGCTATAAAGATAATCAATGTTAGCCGAAACAAATCGCAAAGGGAAATGTGGATAAACATTAACTATTTCAAGTGGAAAAGTGCGACAAGTAAAATAATGTGGATAAGAGTAATTAATGTGCCTCTCAACATAAATTGGTTTATTTGTGTGAACTTCCCGTTTCGGCGTTATTCTTCTTTTTCCCAGATTTCCGAACAGACGTGTGTCACTTCTTTCTCTCGTTTCTTCTATTTCAACGGGCTCTCTTCTATTTGGGGCTATATCAAGATTTGGCTGTCTTGTACCTCTGCTTGAAACATTATCACCAGTTGAAGGGCGGTTGACTCGATTTGAAGTTGTTGCTTTTTCTTTTTTTCTATCCAGTATTTCTGGTTTAATTCTCTCTGGTTGAGTATATTTTTCGCGAGATTGTTCTGTTGATTTAATACGAGGATTTTTAAATTTCTGTATTGCTCGTTGAGGAAATATATCAACGCATAAGTAAAGCGAAATAGCGGTTATAAGAATAAATATTTCATTTCGTTTGGCTTTCATAATAATCTCCTTAGAATTTGAATTAACGATGTAACCATAATTCCAATTATTATGCCATAATATTTATGCTAAAAAATGAGTTTTTTCTTAAAAAGCAAAACTTGTGTTGTACTAAAATGAATACAGTTAGTAAATTATAATGATTTTACTAGAATTTATATTATTTCAAAAATATGCGAATTAAAAGTTTCAAGATGAATGAAAAGTCCTTCATTAATAATTTCATAAACATCACGTTCATATTTTTGTTCGTTTAGTAAATCGTGTAATATAACTTTGTTGGTTGCAGTAGGGACATCAAATTTTATACGACAATAAACATCAGAATCGGAAAAATTAACAATAACAATTCGTTTCTCGGTATTTAATTTCCATTGCCAGGCAAGTACGTTTTTATTTGTGAAATCTCCATGGAGTTGAATAGTATCTAACAAACTCCACTTACCATCAAGAAAAATTGGATTATTTCTAATTTTAAGTAATTTATTATAAAATTCAATAATTGATAAATTTGGTTCCTCGGTTGGCTCTTTGCCTAATTGAAGTGGGAGTTTAATACTTTTACCCTCAAACTGTCCATCTTGAAAAAATGTAAGTCCTTGAATTGTGCTTGCAACAATTGCAGCGGCTTTCGATTTTTCTATTCCAAATGCAGTAATAGCCCTGTTTTCGTCATGATTTTCAATGAATCGCATTGATTTATGTTGGTAATTTTCTTCAGCAAACAAATGTCCATTTATATTTTCAGCTGTGCTAAATTCCAATCTATCCAACAATTTTTTATCGTAAGTAAAATCAAATCCAATTTGCTGAAGTTGCCATTCAAGGTTCCAATAAGCTTCGGCTATAAAAATGAAATCATCTTTAATACTCTTCACTTTGGAAATTGCATCAAACCAAAATTCGTTTTCAATATCGGAGTTATTATGAAGATGAGAATGCGAAATCCAAGTTGAACTAAAAACATTTTTCAAAACGAGCATTGACATATCGCAGCGAACGCCATCGCACAATTTTGATACATTAACCAGCGAGTTAATCATAAATTCGCGAGTTTCGTTCGAAAAATAATTTACCTGAACTGTATCTTTCCATGCTTGAAAATATGGGTCTTTTCCATGAGCATAAAATTTGCCATTATTTGCTTTAAAATAAGTACGGTTATCTAATAAAAACTGACTTTCGGCGACTTCTAAAAATAATTTTGGATTTGAATCAATAAGAGAACTATTTGCGTGAAAATGATTTGGAATAAAATCTAAAATAATTTTCAAACCAAGTGTATTTAATTTTTTTTTAAATTTAATAAAATCATTTTCGGAAGATAATGATTGATTAATTATGTAATTGTTTATTGAATATGGCGATCCAATAATATCCTCTTTTTTCCAATCTGGCAAAGCTAAACTATACTCGTAGATTAATCCATCAGTAAAACAATATTTTTCGATTGATTCAGGTACTGTTTCCCAAATACCCATTAACCAAACATATTTTATCCCTTTTGCAATAAGGGATTCCCAATAATTATCTGGAACATCAATAAGTTTTGGAACATTGTTGTTTTGTGCAAATTGTTTTATCCACACACGCGTATTAATTTCAAAAATTGTAGAATTCATATAGCCCCTATATTAAATCTGAATTTCCTTGTCCTTCCAAAATCCTTTTGCGTTGTTGAGTCAACTCCTTATTCTCAATTAATAATTCCATTATTTTTTGTTCATTATCCGAAACAGAAATTTGATGATTATTTTTTGTTATTTGTGAGTTAATTATTAAAATTCTGTATTTGCGCACCAAATCTTTAGCTTTTTGCAGATGATTTAGCTGAATTTTATCATCCTCATTTTTCACATTCCATTTTTCGCTAATAACATCTTCACCAAGTGTTAATGAAAGTGCAATTGTTTTAATTTCTTCATCACCAATACTATCAATAATAGATGATGTATTAACATTACCCTTTTGATAGTTTATTTCAACTGTATTTGCAATTGTATTAAAAATTTTATTTTTAAAATCGTTAGGGTGAACATAATCAAAAATACATTCAATTATTTTCTCATCACCTTCAAGAAGCAATTTAATTAAATTTTTTTCAAATTGGAATGAAAAGTCAGATTCGTTATCGCCTTGCAATTGCAACATACTTGATGAATTTTTCTTCTCTAATCTAACTTCATTCTTAAATTCCTTTTTTTCATTTTGCCCTAAAATATTATCCAACTCCTTTTCAATAAGCTTTTCTCTTAAATTAAATTTTTTGGAAATGGATTTAATGAAGATATTTCTTTTTAATTCATCATCAATTAGTGCAACATATTTAACAAGTTCACGAATTGCATCGGCTGATTTTTTTGTATCCTTAAAAGCACCCGCATTAAAAAACTGCTCTGTTTGAAATTCCAAAAAATCCTTTGCATTTATTACTTGCTTTGCAAATTCTTCGGTGCCAAAATTATTAATGTAGGAATCAGGATCTTCATTATTTGGCAAAAGGATTAGTTTAACATCAAATCCATTTTTCAAAAGAAGTTCTATACTACGCGTCGCCGCTTTTTGTCCCGCCAAATCGGCATCAAAATTAACCACTATATTTTTTGTAAAGCGCGAAAGCAATAAAACTTGTTCTTCAGTTAAAGCTGTTCCCGAAGAAGCAACAACATTTTTAACTCCATTTTGAAATAAAGAAATCACGTCCATATAGCCCTCAACAAGAATTGCTTCGTCAAGTCTTCTAATTTCTTCTTTTGAATGATAAAGTCCGTAAAGTGTTTTTCTTTTGGAATAAATTTTTGATTCGGGCGAATTTATATATTTTGCCGATTTTTCATCGGGATTCAAAACTCTTCCGCCAAAAGCAATTACTCTACCGTTTGGAGAAAAAATTGGAAATATTATACGACCGCGATATTTGTCGTAATAATTTCCATCATCTTTTGTATCAATAAGTCCAATATCATTTGCTTGTTTAAGATTAACTTTATTATCTTTTAAGTGATTTAAAAGTGCATCCCACTCTGAAAGTGCAAAACCTAACCCAAAAGCTGTATTCGTCTTAGGCTTAATTTTTCTGTTTTGGAAATAATTACGTGCAATTTCTCCCTTTGGATTTTTCGAGAGGTTGTTTGAAAAAAACTTAGCTGCCAATACATTTATTTCATAAAGTTCTTCAAATTCTGATTTAGTTTCAATATTTGGTGCAGCGTCTTCTTCAATTTTAATCCCAAGATTATCAGCAAGTTCTTGAACGGTTTCTATAAACGAGATGTTCTTGTATTCCATCAAAAACTTAAAAGAATCTCCACCAGCATGACAGCCAAAGCAATGGTAAATTTGTTTGTCGGGACTAACAGTAAAGGAAGGCGTTTTTTCATTATGAAACGGACAAAGTCCAATATAATTTCTTCCTCGTTTTCGTAACTGCACAAATCCTGAAATTAAATCCACAATATCTGTGTTAGTACGTATTTCTTCAATTTGGTGTTCTGGAATTTGCATTATTTATCGAATAATTAATAAAATATCTTAGCTTTTCAAATTTAATAAAATAATAGATAGTCACTAAGTCAAATTAAATTTTGTTAATTTTTTAATCACTCGTAATTATTTTATTTCCATTTATTATATTAAAGTAGTATTTCAAAATAAAATAGAAAAAAAAGAAAAATGAATGAAAAATTAAAGTATTGCAATAGTTTAACCGAATATTCACGATTAAAAACGCGTGTTGTTAAAGTTGGAAATTTGGAAATTGGTGGTAATAATCCAATAAGAATTCAATCTATGACAACCACAAACACAATGGATACAATAGCAACAGCCGAGCAAGCAATTAGGATGTATCAATCTGGAAGTGAATTAGTTAGAATTACTGCGCCAAGTTTAAAAGATGCCGAAAATTTACAAAATATAAAAGACGAATTGCGAAAAAGAGGATATGATTTCCCTTTAATTGCCGACATCCATTTTACACCAAATGCTGCCGAAGCCGCAGCTCGTATTGTAGAAAAAGTTCGTGTAAATCCAGGCAACTATGTTGACAAAAAGAAATTTGACCAAATTGAATATAATGATGAAGAATATAAAGCAGAAATTGAAAGAATTACTGAGCGGTTTTCACCATTGGTAAAAATTTGCAAAGAATATGGAACAGCAATGCGCATTGGAACCAACCACGGCTCCCTATCAGATAGAATTATGAGTCGATATGGCGATACTCCTCTCGGAATGGTTGAATCTGCGCTTGAATTTGTGCGTATTTGCCAGGCATATAATTTCCATGATTTAGTTTTATCAATGAAATCAAGTAACCCACAAGTTATGGTTCACGCTTATCGTTTGTTAATTAATAAAATGATGGCTGAGGATATGAATTATCCTTTGCATCTTGGAGTTACAGAAGCTGGCGATGGAGATGATGCAAGGATTAAATCGTCTGTTGGAATTGGAACATTATTGGAAGATGGGATTGGTGACACAGTTCGCGTTTCGTTAACCGAACCTCCAGAAAATGAAGCTCCTGTAGCAAAAAAAATAATTCAAAAATATAGTGAGCGTAAAAACGAAACAAAAATTAAAAGCATTAACGAAACATTTTCTGACCCGTTTGTTTATAAAAAACATTTTACCAATTCTGTTGAAAATATTGGAGGTAACAATGTGCCTATAGTTATTGCGGATTTAAGTGAAAATATTATTGATAGTAATGCTTTGGAAGAAATAGGTTTTAAATTCAAAAACGACAAATGGAATATTGGAGATTCATCATCTGATTTTATTTATTTAGGAACGCAAATTCCTAAAATTGAACTTCCTCAAAACCTGTTTGGAATAGTTGATTTTGGGATATGGAATACTTTACCCGAGAGAAATGGATTATTTCCAATTTTAACTATAAATGAATATTTGAGTAATGGCCAATTATCAAATAAAATCAATTTTCTTATTTTGGAAATTATTGATTTGTCAGATGAAATAATTTCTAAAATAAAACAAGATTCAACAATTATATTAGTATTAACTTCGAAAAACCAAAACAAAGTAATTGAGCTACGACGAGCATTTTGGGAGTTAATGGAACAAGAAGTACAATCACCAGTAATATTAAGGCTTAATTACAATTTAGAAGATTCTGAGCAATTGGTTATTGATTCCTCAACCGATTTTGGAGCGCTTTTTCTTGCTGGATTTGGAGATGGAATTTGGATTAGTAATTACAGCAATATTCCAATTTCAAAAATAAATTATTTGGCATTTGGAATTTTACAAGCTACACGTACAAGAATTACAAAAACAGAATATATTGCTTGCCCAAGTTGTGGAAGAACTCTTTTCGATTTAGTCGAAGTTACTAATAAAATTAGAAGTAAAACTAACCACTTAAAAGGAGTTAAAATTGGAATTATGGGCTGTATTGTTAACGGCCCTGGTGAAATGGCTGATGCTGATTACGGTTATGTTGGAAGTGGTGTTGGTAAGATATCTCTTTATCGCGGACAAAAAGTTGTTGAAAGAAATTTAAATCAAGAATATGCAGTTGATAAATTGATACAGATAATTAAAGATGATGGCAAGTGGATTGAAAAAGAGTAGGTAAATAATCAATATTTGTGTCTATTCATTGAACATTATTTGCTTAAATGCGTCAAAAGAAAATTCTTATTTGTCGTTGTAGATTTAAATATATAATAAATAATACTTAACAAAATGAATTTGAAGAATTATATAATACTTCAAATTCATTTTAATTTTATCGCTTTTAGTTAATAATTAAACGGAGTTACTATGAAATTATTAAAGCCTGCATTAATACTGCTACTAATCTTTCAAACATTTCTTTTTGCAGAAGATGAAAAAAAAGAAGACAAATCACCTTGGCAATCAAAAACTTTTTCTGGCTTAAAGTTTAGAAGCATTGGACCAGCATTTACTTCTGGAAGAATTGCAGATTTTGCTGTTAATCCTAAAAACCATAGTGAATATTTTGTTGGAGTAGCAAGCGGGCATATTTGGAAGACCGAAAATTCTGGAACTACATGGAAACCAGTTTTTGATAATTATGGGTCTTATTCAATTGGGGCATTAAAAATTGATGAAAATAATCCAAATGTAATTTGGGCGGGAACTGGAGAAAATAATCACCAACGAGCGCTTGGTTATGGCGATGGAATATATAAATCCATTGACGGGGGTGAATCTTGGAAAAATATGGGTCTTTATGATTCGCGTCAAATAGGAATGATTGAAATAGATCCACGCAATAGTGATATAGTTTTTGTTGCTGCCGAAGGCTCAGTATGGGGTCCAGGTGGTGATAGAGGTCTTTATAAAACTATAAACGGTGGGAAGAATTGGAAAAAAGTTCTTGATATTTCTGAAAATACAGGAGTTAATAACGTTATAATTGATTCCAATAATCCTGATATAATGTATGCAACTTCTGAACAAAGAAGAAGACATGTTCACACAAAAATTGGTGGTGGTCCCGAATCCGCTGTTTATAAATCAACAGATGGTGGTGAAAATTGGCGTAAAATTATGAATGGACTACCCAAGGTTGATATTGGGGGAATGGGAATAGCTGTTTCACCCGTTAACACAGATGTAATATATTTAATTGTAGAAGCAGCCGATAACCAAAGTGGATTCTATCGTTCAACAAATCGTGGTGAATCTTGGAGTAAAATGAGTAACCATTCTGCAAGTGGACAATATTATAATGAAATTTATTGTGATCCAAAAGATGTTGATAAAGTTTATTCCGTTGAAACAGTTTCGCATTTTACAGAAGATGGTGGTAAAACTTGGAAACCATTAGGTAGAAAAAACCGACACGTTGATGACCATGCAATGTGGATTGACCCAGCAGATACTAAGCATTTTCTTATTGGTGGTGATGGTGGAGTTTATGAATCTTTTGATGGCGGAGAAAATTATCTTTTTAAAAATAATCTTCCCGTAACTCAATTTTATAGAGTTAGTGTGGATAACGAATACCCATTTTACAACGTGTATGGTGGAACTCAAGACAACAACAGCTTTGGCGGGCCTTCGCGAACTCTTCGTTCTTCAGGTATTGTTAATGACGATTGGTTTATAACCAATGGTGGCGATGGATTTTGGGGTGCTGCTGACCCAACTGATGCAAATATTGTTTATGCTGAGGCCCAGTATGGGAATATGGTTCGCTATGATAGAAAAAGTGGTGAATCAATTTATATTCGTCCAGAGCCACGTGAAGATGAATTAACTTATAAATGGAATTGGAATACACCTTTAGCAATAAGCCCACATTCGCACACAAGACTTTATACTGTTGCAAACAAGGTTTTTAGAAGTGATGATAGGGGTGATAGTTGGGAAGTGATTAGCGATGACATAACAAGAAAACTTGATAGAAATACTTGGAAAGTGATGGATAAATACTGGAGTGTTGATGCTGTTGTAAAGGATGTTTCAACTTCACAGTTTGGCATGGGAGTTTCATTTGATGAATCCCCAGTTAAAGAGAATCTATTATATGTTGGAACTGACGATGGGCTAATACAAGTTAGTGAGGATGCCAAAACGTGGAAGAAAATTTCCAACTTTCCTGATGTTCCAGAGTTTACTTATGTTAGTGATATTCGCGCATCAAAGTTTGATGAGAATGTGGTATTTGCATCTTTCGATAATAGAAAACGAGACGATTTTAAGCCATACTTATTAATGAGTAATGATAAGGGGAAATCATGGAAATCGATAGCTGGCAATTTACCTGATAGCGGAACTGTTCATACAATTGAACAAGATTTTATTAATCCAAACCTACTCTTTGCTGGTACGGAGTTTGGTCTATTTTTCACATTTAATAATGGTGAAAAATGGATTCAACTCAAAAGTGGAATTCCTACTATAGCAATTCGTGATATGGCAATTCAGGAAAGAGAAAGTGATTTAGTATTAGCTTCTTTCGGACGTGGGTTTTTTGTTTTGGATGATTATTCACCACTTAGAGAATTGAAAGATTCTCTTTTGGAAGCAGAAGCAGCAATTTTTCCAATAAAAAAAGCTCTAATGTATATTGAAGGCAATAGCAGATATGGACAAGGCGCTACGTATTTTGAAGCAAAAAATCCAGATTTTGGAGCAACTTTTACTTATTACTTAAAAGAGGTTCCTAAAACAAAAATTGAAATTAGAAAAGAAAAAGAAAAAAAACTTTTTAAAAATAATGAGAAAATTTATCAACCTACTTACGAAGAACTAACTGCCGAAAAGAATGAACTAAAACCTCATCTTATCTTTACCATTACTGATGAAGAAGGCAATTTTGTGAGAAGAATTACTACTCCCGCTATAAAAGGGGTTAATAGAATTACTTGGGATTTGAGATATCAAAATTTAAGTCCAACAAATATTAAGGATGAAAAATTTGATCCGACACCCAAAAGTACAAGTAGTTATCCTGTAATTCCTGGGAAATATTTTGTATCGATGGATCTGGTTGCAAATGGAAAAATTAAAAATTTAGTTCCAAAATGTGAGTTTTATACAGAAGCATTAAACAATACAACAATTCCGGCAAACGACAGAGGGATGCTCCAACAATTTCAACATAAAACGATAGAGATTGCTAGAGTGATTTGGGGAACTCAAGAATTTGCTGAAGCACTAAGTAAGAGATTGGAATTAGTGAAACAAGCTGTATATGCAACACCAACTAAATCACTTGAAATGTTTGGCTTAGCAAACCAACTAAGTACAAGGGTTGATTCAATTTTGTTTTTATTTAATGGAGAAAAACCAAAAGCTAGTGAAGAGGAAGTTCCTCCAGCAGAAGTTTCAATTAATAGTAGATTAGGAACATTGCTATATACACATTGGAGATCAACTTCTAATGTCACTAAAAATCAGAAAATTGCTTATAAAATTTTGGTTGAATTAATTCCTAAAATTCAAAATGAATTAGAAAAAATATGTTATGTTGAATTAAAAAAACTTGAGGATGAAATGGAAAAAAATAATGCACCATGGACTCCAGGAAGAATGCCAAAATTGAAATAATTAGAATAGATAGGTGTAAAATTAATTGTTTTCGCTAATCTAATTATTTATAAACTTTATTGAAGTTAGTTATCATTAATATTTTGCTAATAGCAATCGAATTAATTTGATTTTGCATTTTTTCATGCGTAAGTTTCTATCGGATGAGAAACTTAAACCTATTAAAAATGGGTTTTAATGATAACCGAACAAACGTATAATAGAAAGTGAATCATCTGGGAAGTCGTCCTAACTTCTCTTTTGAGGAACCTCGAAAATTACGAGGTAGGAATTTCCCCTCATTGCATTTATTGAATGAGGGGTTTTTTATAAATATTAAAAATTTATTTGGAGTTTCTTGAATTAATTTATAATATTTGTACTCTCATTTTATGAGAATGTTCTAAATGAAATTGGAGAGTTGGCAGAGTTGGTTGAATGCACCGGTCTTGAAAACCGGCAAGGATGCAAGTCCTTCTGGGGTTCGAATCCCTAACTCTCCGCAAAAGCCCTTTGTTTACAACAACTTAGGGCTTTGGCTTACGGTATCCTTACGGTAATGACTTTTGAAACACCCTCTTTTTAGTCTTATAATTCCATTATTAAACAAATCTTTATGTTGGTAAATTAATATCTATTGACATCCATAAAACATTTCTTTAAGTTTAATCCGTGATAGTTGTAGCAATACAACAACTCACAAGGGCTGTTCAGGTTGTGCCCTCTACCTGTTCAGCCCTTCCTTTTTTACTAAAACTATTTGTTTTTTCAATTTAAAACCACAAATCCATTTTAGTTATTCGTCCCGCCAATTCTCTTTGTATTCTATGTTTTGATTTTCTTGCATAAATCAATTTAACCTTTTCATTCTATAATTTCGTTTATATTTTAGTTCTGATAAACAGACCATTAAAATCATTTTTGAAGTTATCGTCACTTTCAGTTGCTCGTATCCATTTTATATGACTCCTTTCTAATTCTCCAAAATTCAAATACTCGATATCAATTTTACCGTTTTTTTTGTCAAAATCTTTAATTTTAACACAGTATAATCTGCTAAGACACATTGACTTCTCAACGAAATTTGGATGAAAGGCTAGATTTATACTAAATGGGATTTTGGTGCTTGGATAAAATATCATATCTGTTTTAATATTATGAGGTGCATATAAACTTCGATGAGCAAGAAAAGCAGAAATTGAATAATCATTATCATTTAGGAATGAATCTTGTAAATATTGCAAATATAGTTTTAATCCATTTGCTTGATTAGTTGTTAGTTTGTTTTCAAACGGTTCATTTAATCTTTCTCGTAACAGTTTATTTATATGCCCAAAATAATTTTCATTATTTATTTCACCAGAAAGGAAGGATTCAATAATCATTTCACTGCTGCTAGGAATTATGTCCCACTTGGAAATATAAAATATTTTATTACTATTATTTGAATTAAGAACTTCAAATAGAGCCGTTATTGGATTTTCAGAAGAATACAATACTGGATGTTGGGGAAAATTACATCTATTTAACTTCGTCAAATTTATAGGGGTATAACTGTATTCACGTAAAAGATTAATGTTAAAAGACTTATTATATTCTCTCGCTCTAAAAACACTTCCAATTTTTGAAACATCTGATATTTGATGAATAAACTTATAACTAGGTATAAGACCAAAGTGTTTTTTTATTTCATTTGAGATTTTCTCAAAATCTTTATTAAGATTAGTAACAGTGAAATTTTGCAGCCACTTATTCTTAGATAAAGCCTCTATGCCTTTTTCAACTTCCTCTAGCGTTGGGAATATTTCAATATCTTCTATCAAACACCACCCTCAACAATCCCAATCTCTTCCTCTGTTAAACCATATAACTCATAAACTATTTGGTTTATATCTTTGTCTGTTTTTTCTATTTCGGATTTTATTTTTTGTGCTTTAGTTTTATTGTTTTCAAAAACATCCATCCATTCCATTTCATCCGATTTGGATAGATAATTACCACCAGACTCTTTTATGCCCTTATTAATCTCTTTAATGAATTCTGAAAATTCCAATTCATGCCAATTTTCAAGCTTTCGGCTTAACTTATTAAAAGAAAATTGTGAGTTAATATATTTTATAAATTTACTCGATATGCCTTGTTGACTTTTCGTGTATTCAAGCATTTGTTCAACTAAATTTGTTAATTCTGGTGAATTGAGTTTTGGAATTGGAATTTGACCAAAGTATTTCCAAATCAATTGGCAACCATTTTGTATTTGAGTGCAATATTTGGTAATCAACCACCAACCCATTTTAGAATTTAAAACTCCTACTAGGGCTTTATTATCTGTTGGTATTATCCACATTGAATTATTGCAAAACAAACCTTGTTCATCGTAAATAAAACAAGGCTTTACTTGAAAAATCTGATACATTATTTTAGGTTTTTGAAATTCTTTGTAATAAGCAATTGTGTCTTGCGTTTCAAACCATTTATTACTCGTTTTCTTTCTACTTCCTTTGTTTCCAGATTGTGCTAATCGTTCTTCTCCAAAGGTTAATAAGTACTCTTTTATAGAGGGGTAATTCTCAATTTCAAGATTTAGAGAAGGAAATGTTCCTATTATGTAGCAATCATCACTAGTACCTATCCATGGCTTAATATCACGACCACGTAAGATAGGCTTAATAATATCAAATGCTTTATCATCTTTGCTGACGATATTTTGCTTTGTTGTTTCATCAATTACGAATGCCTCAGTAAGACCAGTTTTGATACCATAGTAAGCTTCGTCATAAATGAATTCTGTAAGTTTAATATTTTCATTTTGAAGTTTTGCTAAAAATGTTTGTTCTTTTTTTGATGTAATCACCCAAGTATCACCATTAAAAGAACTGGTTTCAAACATCTCAGCAGTGTGTTTTACATTGAATATAAAATCTAGCGAATTAGATTCTTTTAAGACCGAAATTGAAATTTCTTTTTGAGGTTCGTTTTTTTGCGAAATAAAAATACATGGATAAGTTGTCGCACCATCAAATATTTGAATATCTCCAAAATCAATCAACTCAATCATTTTGTACTTCAAAAAATATTCCCTTAATGGTTTTCCATAACCTGCTTGCAGCCATTTGTTAGGCATAATATAAGAAATTAAACCATTATGCTTTAAAACGTCAATTCCTTTTTCAACAAAAACACAATAAATATCACCTTGACTATGATATGTCTGATAGTTAGCATTTTTTAAAGCTAATGAAGTATCTTTTATCTTTTCTAGATGCACATATGGCGGATTTCCAATCACAACATCAAAACCACCATTACCCATAATTTCTGGAAATTCTTTATTCCAATCAAAAGCTTTGTCTCCAGCAACTTCGGGGTCGTCAATTAACGAGTTTCCACATTTTATATTGCTGTTTAGGTTCGAGAGTTTTCTGTCTCTGTGTGCAGTTCGTAACCAAAGAGAAAGTTTCGCAATCTCTACGGATTCCTCATTTATATCCACTCCATAAAGATTGTTTTCCAAAATGGATTTTTCTGTATCAAACAAACGTAAAGGTGTGTTGGTTAATTCTGCAATTATATCATCAATGCTTTTATGCTCTGCAATTAAAAAATTAAGTGCTTGGTTCAAGAATGCACCACTTCCACAAGCTGGATCAACAATTTTTAAAGTAAGCAACCATTTTTTGTATGCTTCAAGAGTTTCAAATAGTTTTTTACCTTTTGCAGAAAGAGTTCCTTCTTTTATTTTGTACGAACCATCAAACTCAATTTCTACTATCTCAAATTCTTTCCGCTTCTCTTTGCAAAGAGTACCAACAGTGTTTTCAACAATGTACTGAGTAATGTATTTTGGAGTGTAAAAAATTCCATCCTTCTTTCGCTTGCTCTTTGTTTTGTCTGTAGCAGTTCCCTCAATTTCAGCAGCTATTTCTTCAATTTCGCTTAACGAATGCTCAAAAATATGACCAAGTATATTTACATCAACTTCTGTGTTAAAATCATAGGTGGATAATTTTAATAAATCATTTATCAAAACATCATCATCAATTATTAATTTATCCAACAACTCATCGTTATAAAAAAGTCCACCGTTGTATGCTGGTATGTCATCAGCATAAGTTTTGCCTTTTCTCCCATCATTCATATATCCAAAATATTGTCTAAATATATCGTAAATAGGCTTATATGCGTCCAGCTCTTCCAATTTGTTGTATGTATCAATTATTCTTGTAATTGAGTTTGTAGGCAAAAGTAAGCTGTCTTCTGCAAAAAGGATAAATAGAAAACGGTCTAAAAGTTTTTGCGATTTTTTGAATAACGTTAATTTATCTTGGTCTGGATTGTTTTTTATTAAATTCTCAAAAAGCTTATCCCTAAATATTGAGTAATCTTTATAAAGCTTGTTGGAAATATTCTCTTCGTGGAATTTTGTTTCACTCTTTAATTTTAATGGTAAATCATTAAAAATGGATTCCACATTTAACAGCAAATAGAGCAATTCAAATTCATCTCTTTGCAGATTGAATAAATCAAATTCCTCATACTCATTTGCATAATCTATATAAAACTGCAATTTCTGGAAATTAGAGATAATGACATATTTACAATCTGGTTGATTGTGCTTGTAGCCAAAGGCTTGTTCTGTTGCATTTTTTAAGTCTTTCGTTTTGGTGGATTTTAATTCGATAACTGCAATTGCTTTTGCTGGGAGCATCCCTCCAGGAACCACTTTTAAAATTGCTCCATCAGCTTTTTTGCTATCGCCTTGATTCTTAAACTCAAGAGCAAGATTATAATTTTCATTCGGCTTTAATACATAACCCAAAACATCAACAAATATTTCACGAAGAAATTCACTTTGATATTCTTCTTCTTTTAGATTTTTAATCTCTTCAATCTTTGCGGAATTATAGTTCTCTCTAAATTTTTGATATGCCTTTTCAACTTGCCCGCTATCAAGAGTTTTAAGATGATTCTTTATTACAGATTTTTGAAATATTCCCATCATATTCTAATTTGTTAATAAATGTAAAAATACAAATATTTTAATCAATCTCTTTTTAAAGTTTTCACCAAATCATCTCATGCCATTTTCCCAACATACAAGTTCCTTTTTCATATGCCATTAATTTTAATGGGAAAAGATTTCGACAACAAACATTTCTCACCCATAAAAACAGTAACAAATTTTATGCTTCAAATTATTAATGAAAGGAAGAATTAATATTCATTCAATTCATCTTCTAATTCACTTATGTTACTTTGAAGATCATATAACGCTGATTCTACAACACTAGCTGCCGATTCAACATCAGGAACATTCAATTGCCAATCTTCATATGAAAAATCATCAACCTCGCTATTTAGTTGGCTAACAGCTGACTCTAGATAGTCTGCTGCTGACTTTACATCTTCAAGTTTTGATCGTGCCTGTTCTAACTTATATTCCAAATTAGAAATTCTTTGCTCATATTTTTTATCCTCACAACCTATAAATAGGATTATGAATATTGAGATCAATAAAATTGTGTACTTCTTCATCTGAAAACCTCATCAATTATAATATGCTTAGTTTTTAATAATTTTATAAAAAACACAATATTTCTACAGGTTACAAATAAAAATATTATTCAATTAATTTTAACCCGAATAAAACAACACAAATACATAAATCTATTTTTACTTATCACATTCTTCCTCAATAATTTTTGATGCACCAACTAAACCAAGTTTAATAGCTTCATTAAGATCTGAAAGAGCCTCTTCTCTTTTCCCAATTTTTAGAAATGTTTTAGCTCTCCACAAAAAAGCTTCATCGTGTTTGGGATTAACCTCAATTATAATAGTAAACCCATTAATCGCCTTATCAAATAATTTACTGTGGAAAAATGAAATTGCTTCGTTAAAAATATTATAAAGGGTAGAAGGGTCAAGCTTTTCAGCTAAAATAATATCCTTCAATCCTTCTTCCCTTTTGTTCATTTTAATTTTAAGTAATCCTCTGTCTTTCAATGCCCAAGGAAAACTATATTCATCATTACAGCTATCAATTGCTTTTGTGTAATCCACAATAGCACCTTCAAAATCGTAGTCCATAAGTTTTTTATTCGCACTATCGTAATAACTCATTGGGGATCTGTCTGCAGTATTACTTACGTCGACCTCTTCAACCACTTCTTCTCTTCTGTTAAACTCATAAGAGAGATGCATATGCATCTTTGCATTAGAATTATCAGGATCAATTTCTAATGCTCTATGCAAATATTTTAATTCATTATGTTTATCCCCCAAGCTTAAATAATTTGATGCAATACCTAAAATTGATTCAATATCATTTGGCGATAATTCTAAAGCTTTGAAATACCAATCTTGAGATTCTTGATGATTCTGTTCATCATGATATATTTTCCCAATGTTTTTGAATGGTTTTGTACTTGTTGGATATTTTTCAATCATTCCTTTGTAATACTCAATTGCCTTATCTGCTGGCAATTTAAGATAGTAGGAATTGATAATTCTATGATAAACTAATTCAGTTGGCAAATTAGTTCCAAGCAAATAGTCAATCAAAAGATCATTTGCATTTTCTTTGCCATAAAGTTTTACAAAAAGTGGTAGCATAAAACTATCTAGTACAAACGTTGTATCATCATTTTTATAAATAACCTCAGAACAAAAATGGAAGTATCCCTCATAATCAAGTAGTTTTTCAAAACAGTTTTGTATAGAATTAAAATGTGCAAAATCATAGCCATCTGGCATATTGTATATCAAACATTCAATTGCTTTTCTATATTCGAATTTATCAATTAATTCTTGGCAAGGATTTACGAATTCTTCATAGTCATCTACATATTCATCATCTTCTTCATCATAACCTTCTTCTTCGAAGTCCATTTTATCCTTTACGTTAATTTTATAAATTCTTTCATAACTAGAACAAATTATCCAAATCTTCAGTTACCCATCTTGGTAAATCTTCATCCTTAATTTCTTCGCTCTTCTGGAATCCAGTTTTGTTTTGCCACTCACCATTTTTGTCTTTATGTGAATGAGTTGTAGCAATAGAAAATGTTGTTTTCTTGTGTTCCTTAAAATCCTTTGTTTCAGCATCATTACCCAAATTGCCAATTAAAGATGCTTGATTTAGTGAAAATGCCATTTTTGCCTCCTATGATTTCTATTCATTTTTCAGTCTTTGTGCCTTGGCGTTATAACTTGAGTATAACATAAATGAAAACAATTATTACTAGAAACCCAACTATATGAATTATTCTGTTAGTCTTTATTTCTTTTTTTACCAACTCATTTTGTTCTAATAGTAATTTCATTTTGCCTTCTAATATTTTCATATTCTTTGTTGCTTGTTCGTCTTGGTCAGTTAAGTGTTTTTCGGTTGCTTCGCTTAAAATGTCTAATTGTTGCTTTGCTTCCTTATGATTTGTGTCAAGAGTTGATTGGATAGTTCCTAACGATTGAACAATAATGTTGAAGTTTTGAGTTATGTTCGTCAGAGTGAGATTGATTGAGTTTATTGCACCAAAAATTTCAGAAAGTGTTTTTTGAAGATTGTCAAAATGTTTTTCTAAATCAATTTTCTCTAGTCGCTCTATTTGCATTTTGAGTTCATCGATTTTGTCTTGTAGGTTGTTTGATTTTTCCTCAAACCGTTTCAACTCATTTTCTAAATCTGCTCTTGTCTGTTCAATAAAGACTTTTTGTAAGTCCTCAAACAGTTTATAGAAGTCAGTATTTACAAGTCGTGTAATTTCTTTTTCAAACTCGTTTATTTTGGTCGTTAGTTCTTTCAACTTTGTTGTAAACAGAGTATTGCTGCCATCCAAATAGTTCTTTGTTGCTGTTCCCAAAGTGTTCGTGTAATCCTCTGATAGCTTTACAAGTTCTTGAAATTTTTTTTCGAAAAATTCTGGAATTCCTTCCGCGGTTTCTTTGAGTATTTTTATTTCTTGATACAACTTTTCAAGGTCTTTTAGTTTATCGCCCAAAGCTTTTACGTTCTCTTGAGACTGTTCTATTATTTCTTCGTAGTTAGGCATAATATTTCACCGTTAATTCCTGATTTTTATTGATAAATTTTTCAATTCCAAATATTTGCATTTTCAACAAAAGTTTAACTCTTATTAACTTTATATCTTTGAATGAAGGATTTTCTTCTTGAATGTTGCTATGCAACTTTTCAAAGTAGCTTACGAAAATAGGTTCAATTATTTCAAAATCGTTACCATGAAATATTTCATCCTTATACAAATTGTCAAAACCTAGTTCAAGTTCTGAGTTTGCTTCTGAAATGTAAGAATCGTTATTTACAGAATACATTGCAAAAGCTCTAAGTAAACGAAGCAACCATTCATTATTTAAATCGGTTTCGCTTAATGATCTTAAAATCTTTTTACATGAGCCCATCATATGTTTATAATTGTTTTGCTCTGTTCCATCAAGACGGGAAACTTCTAAATATTTATCAAGAATTACTTGTTTGCTCATTAGCTGTTCTTGGTAGTCATCCAAAAGTGAAAATGGCTGGCCACTAATTTTGAAACCTATTCTTGCGTACTTAGCATTAAAGTAGAAATAGATTTGTTCTTTTATGTAAAGATTTTGCTGAAACCAATCATCAACATAGTTCGGCTCCGTTATGCTTTTATTTAGTATAGATTCAATTTCGTCTGTAGCTCTCTTTCGTTTGCTTGCAATTTCTTTATATGAGAATTCTGCTAGGAAATAAAGACATTCAATGATGTTTTCTGTTAAAGTCGGTTTTACAAGTCGGCTATTAAGTTTTTCTATATTTTCTAATGCCGTATTCTCTGACAAGTACCTTCTCAAATATTTTTCAATGGTTTTTGTATATTCTTCAATGGCGTTAAATTTTCTGAAAGTGCAACTGTAAAGACTGTTCATATTGTAGTCAATCAAGTAATCTTCTAAAAATCCCATGCTGTGCATTCTGTATATCAATCTGCCTGTGTCGTTGCTTGTTTCTCTATCTCTGCTATAAACAAAAAGGAGTTTTGCTCTTACTTCTTCTGAGATTTCAGATAGTTCCTTAATGCTATTCTCCTCCAATAAGAAAAGAAAGTCGTTAAAGTCGTGTGACCACTTGTAAGCCTTTTTGATTACACTCTCAAATGTTGCTGTGAAATGAGGTGGATTGATTTCGTCTTGGGGATTTACTTCTAAAAGGTTACAGATGATTTCAGTTGAGTCAGGATACTTCTTTGTAGCTGTAATTATAAATTGGAAACTTTCATCCTTACAACTTCCAAAAGTATTTGCTAAAGTATCTTGGTTTTCAATATAAATCTTCTCACCATTTACGAGTTGAAATTCTTTTACCCTAAATAAGTTTAGGAATTGACTTTTCTCTGTATCAACTCCTTTGAAAGAACGTTCATGAAAATAGTCGTGAATGTTTCTGTCGTTATACTTCTCTATTAGGAATTCGTAGTGATTGTTAGTGTCTTTCTTTTTTAGATTATCTCTTAACTCGCTTATAGTTGCTGCTGGAAGATTATTGTATCTTGCTCCAGCATTGCTAAGCAAACTAAAATCTGTCAAGTCAATTTTGTTTATTGCTTCATCTAAAGTTGAAAATGAAATATCATCAAAAACATGTGCTTGGGCATTCCATTTTTTCTCAAACGCTTGTCTTATTGCTTTTCTTGTAAACTTATTTTGAATGATTATATTTTCTTTGTTTTCACTGAAGAATTTGTAAACATCAAGTTTTACATACTTTTTTTGGGAAATTAAAATATTGGCTTCGGATATTTTTTTATCTCTGCCTGATCTTCCTGCTTCTTGAACCAAACTTTCAAGCGAACCTGAATACACATAGTGATAGGTTGAACGAATATCTTTTTTGTCTATTCCCATCCCAAACGCTTTTGTGCAAACTATGTGTTGAGTTCTGTCCGATGTGAAGTTTTCAAAATGTTTTTGAACCTCTCTGCTTTCATCTTCCGTTTCGCTTGAATAGAAGAATCCTTTTGAATTTGAATTAAGATTTTGGTAAACAAAATCAACTCCGTTTGGATTTCCTCCTTGTCCTTTTACTGGACAAAAAACAATTGCATAAAAATCACTTTGAGTTTTAGCACTTAAATCAATCAGTTCTCCTGTTTGATTTTTGAACAAAATATTTTGATTGGGTTTTTCAATGTTGTCAAAATTATCATAGTGATGTTGCCATGATTTTTCAATAAGTGTTGTGTCATTTAGCTTTTGAAGATTAGAACCGAAGTTTGAAAAGTTACTGTTCAATTCTATCATTCTGTCTTTGTCTGTAACATCAATTACTCTAAAAAATAATTCAGGTCTGATTGTGTTTTCAATCATAATGATTGCATCAGCAACATCATCGTGTTGTATTTGCAATTCTCTTTCAATATCTGCCAACACATCAAACGAAGCGGTTGCAGTTAGTCCGATAAGTGAAACTGTTTTTTCGCTTTTTGTTTTGGCAAACCTTTGGGCGTTCTTGCCAAGCATTAAATATGTTGAACGAAAATCGTGCCCCCACTCTGAAACACAATGCACTTCATCAATTACGCAATAAGAAAAAGCTAACCCAAAATTTGAAATATCAATTGTCCGTATGATATTTCTGAAATCTTGCATCACAAATCTTTCTGGAGAAATAAAAAGAAACATTGTTTCTCCATAGCGTAAGTCAATTAGCTTTTTTACTTTTTGTTCTCTTGTTAGATTTGAGTTTATATAATCGCAACAGTCTATCCAGTTTTGTTTTAAAACTCTTACTTGATCTTCCATAAGTGATTTTATCGGGTCAACTACCAAACACAAACCTGGTTGTAAAAATGTTGCTAATTGAAAAGTCAATGATTTCCCACCACCAGTAGGAAGTAAACCAATAACTGGTCTCTGTTGCAATGCTCTTGAAATGATTGGAAGTTGTCCTTCCCTGAAACTAACTTTTCTGAAAATGTTTTGAATGAAAAAGTTTATATGACTTTTGTATTTGTTTACTGGAATATATGAACCATCGTCTTTTTTCTTAACTAATGATTTGTAGTGGAGCAAGTCCGCACAATAAACTCTTCTTGCTTTTCCAAATGATGTATCAAAGTAATGAGAGGAGCGAATTTTAATTGATTTATCGTTTTGAAAATCGCTTTCCTTAAAAATATTTGAACGCCTTAAAATAGAATGATCAAGTATGATATCAAAATTATTATGTTTAAAAAAACTTTCATCTTGTATGTTTGCACTTAAGTGTAACTTACTATCAATAACCCATTTTGAGTTTTCAAATATTGCAAATGAGATTTTAGGCAAAAACAATTTGTCTTTGTCATCCAAAATAGCATTGACATTATAAAACAATTCTTGTAAAGATTTAATTGCAATAGCACCACAAGGTAAATCCCTTTCAATAATTGCGATTTCAATTTTCTCTTTCTTGAATAGTTCTGGATGAACCAAAAGAAATTCAAGTATCGTTTTTTGAACTCTTGCAACAGCAAGCGGTATAAAGATCAAAGAATATTCTTGAAGATGTTCTTTAATGTCCTTCTCAAAATTGTTCTTAAAGTTTTTATAAATTTTTCTGCCTATTAACGCTTCAAAGTCTGTCGTATCTTCTCTGATAGTTTCAACTATAAATCGTATTGTCTCGAAATTCTCATCATCTGCAATTGCATCTCTATAAGCATCATAATATTTGTATTCAGAAAGTGTATGGTGCGAACCATCTATTTCAAATATTCTCCCAACCCTTTCATAACTTTTGGTATTCTCGTTCCAATGTAAGTATGGTGAAGTAAAACAGAAATCAACTGATTTACCTCCCTGGAGTTTGCTATTTATAGTTGAAAAATCTCTTTGAGATTGTAATATTTGCTTTAAGAAAGGATGCTTTTTAATAAACCCCCATTCTAAACTGCTTCCTAAATTTCCTCCATAGTTTGATTTACTGATTTCCAATTTTGGTTCAATAATGTGAAGTAACTCAAAAATGCTCTCATAGCTAATTAGTTTTGTTGAATTTGAAAAATCAATTTCAAACTCGTCATCACTTTGGGTGGTTAATCCTATTTCTGTAAACAATTTTTCCAAAATTATAGGTGCTCTTGTCGGCAAACCTCTTGTAATAACATTGTTGAGCGTAGCTAAAACAGAATTGAGGTTCTTAAAGTCTGGGTCATATTCGAAAGGAAACTCTACATCAAAAGAACTTGCTTGTTGTAATAAGCCATTGATTTGGTCAAGTTGTTTTTTGCCATTTGTTTCGTGCATATCCATATTTGCCCTAAAGTCGGTAACAACTTTTGCAATAGTGTCAACTATGTAACCTGCTTTAAACTGCATTGTCTTCTCTTTGTATGTATGCTAACATCTCAGCAAACTTAGGCATATAATACGAAACCTTACATATATCCCGAATAGCATTTGTCGAAACTATAGGTTAGTTATTTATTTTATTTGCTCATATTGTTAAGGTAATTATTTTCGTGTAATACAATGCTACATTTTTCTATCTAACGTTATAAGCTATTCCCTCTGTGCCTATATTAGTGAGACAAAAAACAATAAATAAATAAGGTAGGAAAAAGAGGGTGAAAAAGGAATGAAAAGATGAAAGAAACAGCATTAAACACAGCAAAAGAAATTGGAGATGAAGGA
>Ga0210046_1000210_pt1 | contig 62610 bp, 51 predicted proteins | sample CryGeyCG2114_250_FD_185461 | JGI IMG/M metagenome (GOLD analysis project Ga0210046, IMG submission 185461) | Groundwater microbial communities from aquifer - Crystal Geyser CG18_big_fil_WC_8/21/14_2.50 (SPAdes) (version 2) | ecosystem: Environmental > Aquatic > Deep subsurface > Groundwater ...
GAAAACAATTGTTGGATAATTATATTACCAGAGAAGAATTATGGGCTTGTACATCGTGCAATGCTTGCGTAGAAGCGTGTCCGGTAAGCATCAATCCGTTGTCTATTATTTTAGAGATGCGTCGCTTTTTAGTTATGGAACAATCAGCAGCACCTATAGAACTCAACACTATGATGACCAATATAGAAAATAACGGAGCACCTTGGCCTTACAATCAAATGGACCGTTTAAACTGGAAAGACGAATAAATTAGTAATGGCGTTACCACAAGGGTCGGGCTTTCGGCAGTCGCTTTTTTTGTGAAAAACAAAAAAGAGCTCCAACAAATGCCTCAATCCCTAACGCAAAAAAAATAACCGTTTAAAAATGAGCGAATTACTTAATGTCCCAACCATGGCCGATTTTATGGCTCAAGGAAAACAACCCGAAGTATTATTTTGGGTTGGTTGCGCCGGTAGTTTTGATGACAGAGCAAAAAAAATAACCAAAGCCTTTGTGAAGCTTTTAAATAAAGCTCAAGTTGAGTTTGCTGTTTTAGGAACTGAAGAAAGTTGTACTGGTGATCCTGCAAAAAGAGCTGGAAACGAGTTTTTGTTTCAAATGCAAGCCGTTACCAATATTGAGGTTATGAATGCTTACGAAATTAAGAAGATAGTTACAGCCTGTCCTCATTGTTTTAACACGATAAAAAATGAGTATCCAGAGTTGGGAGGGAATTATGAAGTCATGCATCACACCCAATTTTTAAAGACTTTACTGGATGAAGGTCGTTTAACTATAGAAGGAGGAAATTTCAATGGCAAGCGCATTACTTTTCATGATCCTTGTTATTTAGGCAGAGCCAATAATGTTTATGAAGCTCCAAGAGATTTAATTAAAAAACTTGAAGCAGAACTCATTGAGATGAAAAACTGTAAAATAAATGGTTTATGTTGTGGTGCTGGTGGCGCACAAATGTTTAAAGATGCCGAAAAAGGCGACAAAGAAGTCAATATTGAGCGCACAGAACAAGCTTTAGAAGTTAAGCCAGACATTATCGCGGCTGGTTGCCCATTTTGTAATACCATGATGACCGATGGTATAAAAGCCAAAGAAAAAGAAGGCCATGTTACGGTTATGGATATAGCAGAATTGATAGCAAATGCACAAGATTTATAATTATTTTTTTATCATGAATAGAAATCACGTTATTCTATTATTGGTTTTTAGTTTAAGCATATCTGTATTTGCTCAAGATATTAAAGATACCATTGCAAAAGAAACTTGCGAATGTGTTTCAAAGTTTGATACAGATGCCATGAATAGTTCTGATTTAGAATTGAATTTTGGGCTATGTATGCTCGAATCATATAATAAGCATATAAATGAATTTGCTGAAAATGAAAAATTAGATTATGAGAATAATGCTCAAATGGAAAATTTTGGCGAAGTCATTGCAACCAGAATGCTTGAATTTTGCCCTAAGATGATATTAAAGTTAGGAAAAAACTTAAATGAAGCCCCCATTTCTAAAGATCTAACTATTGAAGGTGTTTTTAACGGAACCAACCCCGAAGCTTTTTTTAATGTCATTATTAAAGAACCAACCGGTAAAACAACAAAATTAATTTTGCTTGATTACTTTGAAAATGCCTATTTAATTACAGATAGGTTATTAAAATCTAATCAAGAGGTCATAGTAACTTATTATGAAGCTAATTTATTTGATAGTAACTTAAATAGTTTTGTTGCCACCAAAATAATAACAAATATTATAACAAAATAATGCACGTACCCTTCGACACATTACCCGACGAATCAAGAGTTTGGATTTACCAAGCCAATCGTTCTTTTTCAGATCAAGAAATTGAAGAAATACAATCCAGATTGCATGAATTTATAAAAAACTGGACCGCTCATGGCGGCGATTTAGAATCTAGTTATTGTATTAAATACAAGCGGTTTATAGTCATTGGATTAAATCAAAACTTAAATAATGCTACGGGTTGTTCTATTGACGCCTCCGTTCATTTTATTCAACAATTAGAAAAAGATTTTTCAGTGGATTTATTAGATAAAATGAATGTGTCCTATAAGCAAGGTGAATTTGTTGCCTATAAAACACTTACTGATTTTAGAAAAATGGCCAAAGACCATGCGGTGTCTAAAAACACCATAGTTTTTAACAATTTGGTTAACACCATAGCTGAGTTTAAAGAAAACTGGGAAGTTCCTGCCAGCGAAAGTTGGCATAGCAGATTTGTCAAATAATTGCTATAAGTTTTTATGTTTTCTATGTTTCAAGATTTATTCATTCTTATTTTTCTTTCTGTATTATATGTCATGTTTCAGACATTAATCTTAAAAAACCTTTCAAATATCAAATAGAATTTTCAATTTTACAGCTTTTAAAAAAGTAACGCATCCATTATGGCTAACGAAATTATCTTATTAAATATTTCGGGACAAGATAAACCTGGTTTAACCTCAAGTTTAACAAGTGTTTTGGCTCAATATGGCGCTAAAGTGTTAGATATTGGTCAAGCCAATATTCATGATACCTTATCGTTAGGAATATTGTTTGAAATTCAATCGGGGGCAAATTCTGCAGCAGTATTGAAAGATTTACTTTTTAAATCCTACGAGCTTGGTATTAAAGCCAAATTCACTCCAATTACCCTTGAAAACTATGAGAAATGGGTAAGTCTTCAAGGAAAAGATAGATACATTATAACTATTTTAGGAGAAAAATTATCAGCCGAGCAAATATCTAAAGTGACTCATGTAATTTCAGAAAAAAATTTGAATATTGATGCTATCACCAGATTAACAGGGCGCACATCACTTGTAAAAAAAGACGAATATCCGAGAGCTTCCATACAGCTATCTATTAGAGGTAAAATTGACAATAAGGCAGAATTTACAGAAAAATTTATGAAGATCTCTCATGATTTAGATGTTGATATTGCATTTCAAGAAGATAATATTTACAGACGAAACAGGCGTTTAGTTTGTTTTGATATGGATTCTACGTTAATACAAACTGAAGTTATTGATGAATTGGCCGAGTTAGCCGGTGTTGGTGACGAAGTAAGAGCCATTACAGAAGCTGCCATGCAAGGAGAGATAGACTTTAAAGAAAGTTTTATAAGTCGAATGAAACTTTTAAAAGGTTTGAAAGAAGAAGTTCTTCATGAGGTAGCCATTAATTTACCCATAACCAAAGGAGCAATAAGACTTATAGAGACCTTAAAAAACTATGGGTTTAAAACTGCTATTTTATCAGGTGGGTTTACTTATTTCGGACATTATTTACAAAAAGAATTGGGAATAGATTATGTGTATGCCAATCAATTAGAAATTAAAGATGGCGCTTTAACCGGCGGTTATCTTGGTGAGATTGTTGATGGAAATAAAAAAGCAGAATTTTTAAAAGAAATTGCTGAAAAAGAAGGCATCAATATCAGTCAGACCATTGCTGTTGGCGATGGTGCCAATGATTTACCAATGCTAAATCTCGCTGGTTTAGGCATAGCTTTTCATGCAAAACCAACGGTAAAAGATAATGCACAAAGCTCTATATCAAGCATTGGTTTAGATGGTGTGTTGTACTTGTTGGGTTACCATGACAGACATATAGATTTGCTTGAGTAGTTTATAAAAGTTATTTTAGCAGGTTTTACAAATGTTACCAAATCATCCTAAATATAAAATTAGGCAAAACATTTAGTGAATAAAAGTCAACAATTTGAATGGGGTCATTGGTTGTGTTATTTCCTTTAAATTCCCTGCTAATAAAATTTTTTCGGTTATATAAATTCCAAATAGAGAAACCTATTTTTCCTTTGATATTGGAGGGCTTTGAAAATGAAAAATTATAAACCGAGGAGAGGTCCAATCTGTGATAATTAGGAAGTCTTTCTGTATTGACACCAATAAAACCAACACTATTATCATCTAGGTTTATAATTGTTTTTGTGAAAGGTTTTCCCGAATGCCATTTCCATCCTAAAGCCACTTGAAATTGTTTGATTTTATAGGTTATGGATGCAGAAACATGTTGAGCTATTTCATTACTGGCCGTAAAATAATTATTATTATTTATACCCTCAAATTTGTTGTCTGTTTTGTTAATTGAAAAACTAACCCATGTTTTAATGTTGTTAAAATCTTTTTTGGTGTAAAAATCAACACCATAAATGTTTTGTTTTCCAGTAAAATATTTAGTATTGTTTTCATTAAAAAAACCTAACGAAAGAGCGCTTATACCTTTAATTTTTTTGTAGTAGGTATCCATGTCAAAAGTCCAACCGTTATTATGATACATAAAACCTAAACTACCATGTTTGCTGTTAATTATGGGAGCTTCATTGCCATCTGCCAATCTCCAAAGTTTATTTTCAAGCGATATATCGCTAAAAATAGTTTCATCAATTTTGTAAATAATTTGATTTTTGATTTCACCAGAGATTTGAATCTTAAAATAGTTATTTAGGTTTTTAATCAATAAAATTCTAGGTTCTAATCTAAAGGTATTGAGCTGGTTATAATAATTTACTCTAATTCCTAATTCAAAATCAAACCATTTTGAGTGCCTGCCCGAAAAATTTGAGAATACAGAATGTGTATTTAAAGCGACATCTTTTTTATCTAAAATATATGATAAATCGGTTGTTTCCATAAAATCATAATTCACCTTTTTATAAGAAGCTTGGTAACCCAAAGACACATGGTTTTTTTGTTTGTGTAATAGCGTTAGTTCTGTTAAAAGATTATAATCCTTTATTTGGTTTTCTTTTTCAAATTTTAATAATTGGGTTTGATTTTCACCTGAAATAAAATTGTAATCAAGCTTGTAGAAAGAATAACTTAGTGTGGTAGTCTGCTTGACGGCATCATTCCAGTTTTTATTCCAACTTAAACTATACCCATTATTTTTACTAACTAAAAATTCTTGAAAATACCCATCTTCATTAATATTGTTATAGTCATGTTGCAAATCGTTATCAATATGAATAAGACTTGCCAACAAAGTATTATTTTTGTTTAATTGATAGTTTAGCTTCAAGTTATAGTCTTTAAAAAAAAACTCCTCTTCAGAAGTTTCATTATCTAAAATGGATGAATTCTGAAACACTTTTTGCTCAATTTTTTGAAACGTACCGGTCTCAAAAAAATTTTCATAAGAATTTCTGTAGGCTAGTAATAGGCTTAATTTATTTTTAATTATGGGCGTTTCAATATAGGCATCGGCACTAACGCCATTAAAACCAAAACCAATAGCTGCTTTTTCGGCTATCGTATTGCTTGTAGAAATATCTATCACACTAGAAATTCTGTCTCCAAATCGAGGGTTTGTGCCTTTGTTATAAAACGTGATGCTTTGAGTGATATTTGGATTGAAGGATGAAATCATTCCAAAAAGATGACCGTTGTGATACATATTGATTCCGTCCCAAATAATTTGATTTTGATCTTGAGTTCCACCACGAACATTCAATCCGGTAGCCGTTTCATTAGGACTTATAACACCGGGTAATTCTTGAATACTTTCTAAAACATCTGCTTCAATAAGACCCGGTAAAATGTCTAATTGCTTTGGCTGAATTTTAAAAGTAGCATTCCTGTTTTTTGCAATGCCTTTGGTTAGGTATTCGTTGATAACAATTTCATCTAATTGTTGTAGATAATATTCAATCTCATTCTCATCAGCCATCTCATTAACAACTATGTATCGTTGGTTTATCATCTTGAATTTAACCTGCAACAAAATGGACAATTCATTTAAAACTTCTTTAAGAGTTCTTTTTTTTTTAGGTAACGTAATAATTTTATTGTCAATAAATTGGTTTTGGTATGAAATTTTTACATTGAAAGTTCTCTCTAATGTTATGATAGCGTCGGCTGCTTGAACATTTTTAAAGTATATTAAAAAAGTGGTTTCTTCTTGTGAAAAAACACTAAATGGAAGCAATAATAAAGACAGATAGATACAAATTTTCATTAACTATGGAGACAATAATATTTTCTTGTCTAAAATAGTATATTTAATGTTAACGGTTTCAAAAACGGATGCAAGAGCTATGTTTAAATTTTTATTATTAAAACTTCCTGTAAAAAGAACAGACTCATCAATGTTTGAAGAATTGAAGGCAATGTTGAATTGTTTTTCTAAAGCCATAATGACTTGGCTCAAAGGAACACGTCTAAAACTGCTTTCCCCGTCCATCCAAGTAGGATTAGAATGTAAAAAATTTAAAGTTTTATTCTCAAAAACACCGTTGTTATATCTTATGGATTGATTTGGAGCAATAATAAAAACCTGATTATTACTAGCGACTTTTACTTTTCCTTGATAGCATAAAACATCAAAAAAGCCAGCATTTGAAATAATGTTAAATTGAGTTCCTAATACTGTTACGGTTCCATGATGGGTAACAACGGTAAAGGTTTTGCCTTTGGCTACTTTAAAAAATGCTTCTCCTTCTAAAAAAACTTCCCGTGTTTGTTTCCAGTCTTTCTCATGGTATTTTAATTGAGATTTTGCATTCATTATAACTTCAGAACCATCTAGTAGAGTAACCGTTTTTTGTTCACCAAAATTAGAAACGTATTCTATATCATGGGTTTTTAACAAGGTGTTTAAGCTGAAAAACAACACGATGGCAGCAGCAGCAGCCAATGCTATTTTAGGGTATAGGTTTTTGGTTTTTATGCTTGAACGAGTCTTGTTTTTTGATTTTATCTTTTCTTTAATCTTTTCAAAAGTATGATCCAAAGGTTTTTGTAATTGCTCATAAACACCAATGCCAGCAACTATTTTTTTATAGGATATAAAATCTTTATCACCTACGATATCTTTGAATTCAGAATCAGAAATTTGTCCATCTATCCATTGTGACAAAAAGACATCATCATTGTGTTTAGTAGTTTTCATGCCAGATACTATTGTGTTTGTTGAAACTAATACAATTAAAAATTATAAAACCCTACTTTATTTATACGTTGCCAATCTTTTCACGAAGCACTATTAGCGCAGTATGCATTCGTTTTTCTACCGCTTTAACCGAAATCCCTAATTGTTCAGCAATGTCTTTATATTTCATTTTTTCAATTCTATTTAGCAAAAAAACTTCTCGTTGAGTTTTTGGTAAATCTTTAATGGTTTTTTCAAGTTTTATTAAAAATTCTTCTTCAAGCAGTATAAACTCAGGAGATTCATTAGTACTTGATTTATTTTGTTCTTGTTGGTGTTTTTGTACAACTTTATTGTGTTTTACAATGTTTAGAAATAAATTATTTGCGATGGTAAAGAGGTAATTTTTTACGGTATCGTACAATACTTTTTCACAATCTTCCCAAATTTTAACAAAAGTGTCTTGTACAATATCTTCAGCAACTTTAACATCTCTTGTTTTTGAAAAAATAAAACGTTTTACATCTTTAGCATAGGTATTAAAAATATTTTCAAAGACTTTATCGTTGCAAATGTTTTTTGATTTTGCATTCATGTTACCATGTATTCATTGAAGTTTCAAATCTAAATAAAAAATATAACATAGCTGGGTAGGGTATTTAATTAATGAATTGTATACTTTATAAAGTAAAGGGATTGTTATCTTAAAAATACCCTCGTAAATAACAAATAGCAATTCCTTAAATTGTTGATTAATAGCGAAAAAACTTATTTTATAAGGTTTTTTTTATAAATATTAAACATTTTTGGTAGGGTATATTTATATGTGGTTGTAATTTTTTTAAAACATATAAGACTAAATAAACGCTATAAGATAAATCTTAGTATTGAAAAAATGGATAGGTTAAATTATAAAGCCCTGTTTTTTAAGTTTTAATTTCTAAAGTTAATTTTAATAACAAAATAAAATTATGAACTATAAAATTATTGTTTTAGTGGTGTTGGCGTTTTCACTAAATGCAACTGCACAAGAATGGTTAACTGATATTGAGAGCGCAAAAGAAATTGCCTTAAAAAACAAATCTAAGATTGTTTTGGTATTCCAAGGTTCTGATTGGTGTGCTCCTTGTATAAAACTTGATAATGAAGTGTGGAGTACGCCTGAGTTTAAAACATTATCCAAAAATCATTTTGTGATGCTTAAGGCAGATTTTCCAAGAAGAAAAGCCAATAAATTGTCTGAAGAACAAACCATACACAATGCCAAACTTGCAGAGAGGTATAATAAACAGGGTTTTTTTCCATTGGTTGTTGTTTTAGATGCAGAAGGCCATGTTTTAGGAAAGATAGGCTATGAAAAAATATCCCCAAAAGCATATTTCGAAAAATTAACTTCTTTTAAATAAGAATTTTGAAAATCTATATTGTTGCAATAGTATTCTTTTTAAGTTCATTTGCATTTTCCAAGCAAGTTTACACCAGAACCCTAAAGATTATGGGAAGTCGTTTTGATATTACTGTAGTGGCAGAAAATCAAATTGAAGCTGACGGTTTTATTGACATGGCGATAAATGAGATTTCAAGAATTGAAAAAGTGATTTCTTCTTGGGATACTTTAACGGAAACATCAGAAATTAACAGAAATGCTGGAATAAAACCCGTTATGGTTAGTGAAGAGCTGTTTAATTTAATTCAACGATCCATAAAAATTTCAAAATTAACAGATGGTGCCTTTGATATCAGTTATGCATCTATGGATAAGGTTTGGAAGTTTGATGGCAGTATGATAGAAATGCCCAGTGAAGAAACCATAAAGCGTTCGGTTGCTAAGGTAGGATACCAAAACATTATTTTAAATAAAACCAATCGTTCTGTGTTATTAAAATTGAAAGGAATGAAGATTGGTTTTGGAGCTATAGGTAAGGGATATGCTGCAGATAAGGCTAAAGCACTATTGATAAGTAAAGGGGTTAAGGCAGGTATTATCAATGCATCGGGCGATTTAAATACCTGGGGCACACAACCAGACGGTAAAGATTGGATGGTTGCAATTGTTAATCCTATTAACAAAGAAAAGGTCTTCTCTTGGTTGCCAGTAAAAAATAGCGCCGTAGTTACGTCAGGTAATTATGAAAAGTATGTCTCTTTTAATAACGTGATATATACCCATATTATTGACCCAAGAACTGGATATCCATGTACTGGAATTTTAAGTGTATCTATTTTTACAGCAAATGCGGAACTCGCAGATGCTTTAGCAACGTCTATTTTTGTTATGGGTGTTGATGTTGGTCTTGATTTTATTAATCAATTAAAAGGAGTAGAGTGCATTCTTGTTGATAAAGACAGCAAAGTTCGTACCTCAAAAAATATAAATTTAAAAGAATTGAATTAGTTATGAAAAAGTTACTTATTGCGTTTACAGCCTTGTTTACTGTAACATCTTGTATGACAGTAAAAGAATATGAAAAAGTTAACCTAAACGATCCAGATATGGCGCTAACAAGAAAAAAAGTAGATAGATTCGAAACCAATTTTCAGGTTTATAGAGAAGGTGCTTCAGGTGCAAATGGCGGAAAATCTGGTGGTGGTTGTGGCTGTAATTAATTATCTACAAAAAATAATATCATGAATAAATCGTATAAAACATTAGTGGTTTTTTTAGTTTTTACTACCATTATATTTGCTCAACAAAATGAAACTGAGACTTACAAAAAACGTGTATTAGAAACCACGGAAGTCGATTTTTTAACAAGTTATTATACCCAAGAAGGTGATAATGCAGCTGTTACAGGAGGTATTGGTAACGAACATTTAACAGATTTTACACCTACATTTGTGGTCAGTGTGCCCTTAAACGACGATGATGTTTTAACTATTGATGCTGGGGTTTCTGCATATTCTTCGGCTTCGTCCAGTAATTTAAATCCATTTAATTTTGGAGGGGAGGAGGTTGATATTTCTGAAATGGCACCATCTAATATTATTGGAAGTCCTTGGGTGGCATCTTCTGGAGCCTCAAAAAGCGATTTATGGGCTGGTATAAGTGGGGATTATTCACACAGCTCTCCTGATAGAAATACTATTTGGAATGCAGACGTTTCATTTGCTAGTGAGTATGACTATTTTTCAATTGGTTTTGGTGGTGGCATAACAAAACTTTTTAATGAAAAAAACACTACCATTAATGTTAGCACAAAAATATATTTAGATTCTTGGAAACCAGAATTTCCTATTGAGTTGAAATGGCACACTTACGTTGATGGCGATTTAAATGCTGGTGTTTTTAGAGACGTCCCTATTTATAATCAAAATGGAATAGCCATTGATAAATCTGGAGCAACTGGTTCTGTTTGGAGTCCAGATCGTTATCAAGGTATTTCAAATAAATCAAGGAACTCGTATTCAATCTCTTTTAGTTTTTCTCAAATTTTAAGTAAAAACGCTCAGGCTTCTTTGTTTTTTGATATAGTTAAACAAGATGGATGGTTAGGAAATCCTATGCAACGCGTCTATTTTTCTGATATTGATAATTTCTATATAGGAAACGCTTCCAATATTCCAAATTACAGGTCGTCATCTAATAACGACGTGTTTCAATTGGCTGATGATATAGAACGATTACCTAATAGCAGATTTAAAATCCCCATAGGATTAAGTTTTAATTACTATATAAATGAAACCTTTACCTTACGTACTTATTATCGATATTATTATGATGACTGGGGAATTAATTCGCATACCGCTAATATTGAAATCCCTATAAAAATTAATTCAAAATTTACCTTATATCCTTCTTATAGATATTATAACCAAACAGCGGCAGATTACTTTGAGCCTTTTGAAGAACATGTTTCTACAGAAAGATATTATACTTCAGATTATGATTTATCTAAATTCAGTGCCAATCAATATGGCTTTGGAATAAGTTATGCCGATATTTTTGCTAAATGGCACATTAAAAATTTTGGCTTGAAAAATATCGATTTAAAGTATAATAACTATGAACGAAATTCCGGTTTAACAGCTAATATTATTTCCTTGGGTTTTAAATTTGCTATGGATTAGTTGTTTACAAACTAGTTATAAATCTATCTTAAAGTTTTTTATTCTTCTTTATAATTGTAGTATTTTGCCATGGTTATTTGTGCAGGATTAGAGAAGGCCAATTAACGTTAATTAATACGGGTTTATGCGTCATTTTAAGGTTGCTTTTTTTACATTCTTTATTTTAAATGTTGTTTTTGGTCAAAATTTTAAGGATCCATTAATATCATTAAATGCTAAGGCTCAAGAAAAATGGGTAGATAGTGTTTATAATTCATTAACATTAAAAGAAAAAGTTGGACAATTATATACCATTCAAGTATTTTCAAAACAGGACGAAGCCACTAAAAAAATTATAATAGACTTAATAAAGGACTATCAAATAGGAGGTGTTATTTATTCAAAAGGAGATCCTGTAAGTCAGGCTAACCTAGATAATGAGCTGCAAAAGCTTTCAAAAATTCCATTACTTGTAAGTATGGATGCAGAATGGGGTTTAAACATGCGATTAGATTCAACCTTTGCTTTTCCTTGGAATATGACTCTTGGAGCCATTGATAATAACCAATTAATAGAACAAGTTGGAAAGCACATTGGAGAACATTGTAAACGTTTGGGTGTTCATTTAAATTTTGCGCCTGTTGTTGATATTAATACCAACCCTAAAAATCCTATAATCGGAAACAGGTCCTTTGGTGAAGATAGAGATAATGTTACCAACAAGGCATTAGCTTTTATGAAAGGCATGCAATCTGTTGGTGTTTTAGGCAATGCGAAGCATTTTCCTGGTCATGGAGATACCGATTCTGATTCTCATAAAACATTGCCAACTATAAATTTTGATGCTAAACGAATCGATTCCGTTGAGTTGTATCCTTATAAAAAATTAATAAAAGAAGGGCTTTCCAGTGTTATGGTAGCGCATTTAAATGTGCCAAGTTTAGAAACGCAGGGTAAATATCCTTCGTCTTTGTCAAAACACATCGTTACCAATATTTTAAAGGATTCCTTAAAATTTCAAGGACTTATTATTTCTGACGCACTTAGTATGAAAGGAGCTGCAGATTTTAATGAGTCTGGTGAAATAGATTTGGCGGCTTTTATGGCAGGAAATGATATATTACTCATGTCTGAAAACCCTTCAATAGGAATCAACAAAATTGTCGATGCTTATTATGAAGGCAAAATTTCAGAATATCGTTTAGAGTACTCTGTAAAGAAAATTCTAAAGGCAAAATTTAAAGTAGGTTTAAATCAGTATAAACCTATAGCTACCAAGCATTTGGTTGAAGATTTAAACCGTATTAAAGACCATGCTTTGTATGAAGAACTTATTGAAAATGCTATTACCGTTGTAAAAAACACATCCAATATTCTACCCTTACGAAGGTTAGAAACCAAAACCATAGCGTATGTAAAAATGGGTGATGATGATGGAACGCCCTTTTTTGAAGAGTTAAAAAAATACGGAAAAGTACATGAAGTAAAAGCCAAAAAATTAGATGAACTTTTAAACAAATTACAATCGTATAACACGGTTATTATTGGGTTTCATCGTTCAAATGCCAGTCCTTGGAAATCTTTTGAGATTTCAGACCAAGAATTGGTTTGGTTATATGAAATTGCAAGGACCCATACCCTTATTTTGGATGTGTTTGTAAAACCTTATGTGCTTTCAGATTTTAAAAGCATAGAAAACATTGAAAGTATTATTGTAAGTTACCAGAACAGTGACATTGCCCAACAAAAATCGGCTCAATTAATATTTGGAGCCATCCCTTCTAAAGGAAATTTACCAGTTTCTACCGGAGATTTTTTTAAAGCAGGTGATGGTATTCATATTAATGATTTAGAACGCTTAAGCTATACCATTCCAGAACGTGCCGGTATGAGTTCAAAAAAAATGGAAAAAATAGATTCTGTTGCCCAATATGCTATTAAAAATAGAATGACACCTGGAATTCAATTACTTGTAGCCAGAAAGGGTAAGGTTATTTACCATAAAAATTTTGGAAAGCATACTTATGAAGGTCAAGAAATGGTGACATCAAACGATATTTATGATGTGGCTTCATTAACAAAAATTCTGGCAACGTTGCCATTACTTATGGAGTTAGAAGAACAAGGTATTGTGAATTTAGATACTAAGTTATCTCAAATACTACCGGAATATAAAAATTCCAATAAAGCTAAGATAACGCTAAAGCAAATGCTATCTCATTATGCAAGACTTGCACCATGGATTCCGTTTTATGTGGCCACTTTAGATTCTGTTACAAAAAAGCCGAGCGCAAAATACTACAGAAGTACGCCTAGCAGTAAATTTAATCTTGAAGTCGCCAAAGGTTTATATTTAAGAGCTGATTATCAAGATAGTATGCAATTTATTGTTAAAGAAAGCAAGTTATTAGATAGGCTAAAATATAGATATAGCGATTTGCCATATTATATTTTAAAGAAATTTATTGAAACCCATTACGACAAACCTTTGGATGCATTAATCCAAGACCATTTTTATGAATCATTAGGCGCTAATTTAACCCTATACAATCCTTATCATAAAATAAGTAATAAAAATATTGTGCCAACAGAAATTGATGATTATTACAGAAACCAAGAAATTCATGGATACGTTCATGATATGGGAGCAGCCATGCAAAATGGCGTTGGTGGACATGCTGGAATCTTTAGCAACGCTAACGATGTTGCTAAAATTATGCAGATGTATTTGCAAAAAGGATTTTATGGCGGAAAACGCTATTTAAAACCAGAAACTATTGATAAATTTAACACCTGTTATTTTTGCAATAAAGATAATAGAAGAGGTATTGGATTTGATAAACCTCAATTACAAGATGAAGGGCCTACTTGTGGATGTGTTTCCATGGCTAGCTTTGGGCATTCAGGCTTTACGGGAACATATGCTTGGGCAGATCCCGAAAAAGATATTGTCTATGTGTTTTTAGCCAACAGAACCTACCCCAGCGCAGGAAAAAATTTATTATTAAAAGAAAATATTAGAACCGTTATTCAACGCTTAATTTATGAAGCGATAGAAGATTAATAAAGAAAAAACAATCAATTATGCGAATAGGAATTGTATGCTATCCTACTTTTGGTGGTAGTGGTGTTGTAGCAACAGAGCTTGGATTAGAGCTTTCTAAGCGAGGGCATGAAATCCATTTTATTACTTACAATCAACCCGTAAGATTGGAATTATTAAGTAATAATGTACATTACCACGAAGTAACCGTTCCAGAATATCCGTTATTTCATTATCAACCTTATGAATTGGCCTTATCAAGCAAGTTGGTCGATATGGTTAAACTTCACAATATTGAAATTTTACATGTGCATTACGCCATACCTCATGCTTATGCAGCTTATATGGCTAAAAAAATGCTACAAGAAGAAGGGATTTTTGTGCCCATTGTAACAACGCTGCACGGCACAGACATAACCCTTGTAGGGAGTCATCCTTTTTACAAACCAGCGGTGGCCTTTAGTATCAATAAATCGGATGCCGTTACAGCAGTTTCAAAAAGCTTGAAAGACGATACCATGCGTTTATTTGATATTAAAAAAAATATATCGGTCGTTCCAAATTTTATAGATTTAGATAAATATAACAATTCTTTTACAGATTGCCAGAGAGCTATGATGGCCAAAGATGACGAAAGAATCATAACCCATATAAGCAACCTTAGACCTGTAAAACGGGTTAAAGATGTTATTTCTGTTTTTTATAATATTCAAAAAGAAATACCAGCTAAACTCATGTTGGTTGGTGAAGGCCCAGAGAGGGAATATGTTGAGCTGCAATGTCAAAAATTGGGAATATCAGATAGCGTAATTTTCTTTGGAAAAAGTAATGAAATAAATAAAATTTTAGGCTTTAGCGATTTATTTTTATTGCCTTCAGAGACTGAGAGTTTTGGTTTGGCTGCATTGGAAGCCATGGCATCGAGCGTAGCCGTAATTTCCAGCAATACAGGTGGTATTCCTGAAGTAAATATTCACGGTGTATCAGGATTTTTAAGTCAAGTTGGAGATGTTGAAGATATGACCAAAAACGCACTTTATATCTTAAAAGATAAAACTCGTTTAGAAACCTTTAAAAACAACGCCAGAAAGGAAGCTTTAAAATTCGACCTTCATAAAATTGTACCTCAATACGAAGCCATTTATCAAGATACACTTTCTAAATGCTTGGTTCTGTAGCCCTTAATACATAATAAAACAGTTTAAATACTATTATGTGCTCATTTAGCGTATCTTTATAAATAGTTATTTACTAACAATTTAAATATGAATCAAATGAGAAAAAAGGCATTTCACTTAATAGTAGTTTTATTATTGAGTTTGTTTACAAGTACGGCAATGGCAACTGGTAAAAATCTGGTAGCTAAAGATAAACCAAACACAGAAATTCTAGCAGAAATTAAAACGTTGCTGAATCGTATAGATGAAATTAAAGCCATAGATAAATCCACTTTAAAATCTTCAGAGCGTAAAGAGCTTAGAAAGGAAGTTAGAGAAATTAAAAAGGAAATAAAAGCGAAAGGCGGTGGTTTATATTTGTCGGCCGGCGCTATAATTATAATTTTACTGGTTTTATTAATTTTATAATGTTAAAATAAGAAAGCGCCAATTAGGCGCTTTCTTTATGCTTTCTGTGTTGATTAAAACTGATATCGAATACTAAATGCAATATCAAAATCTAAATCATCATTGTTTAAATTATCATTACCAAAACCTAATTCAGGTCTAAAATCTAAAGACAATAATAATGGAATATCAAAGGCATATTCAATACCTATGTCTCCAGCGGCGTAAAAAAAGGTGTCGTTAACTCCATCTAAGCTCTTTTTACCATCAAAAGAACCAAGACCCCCACCAGCACCAACATACCAATTAAAATTGCCATCAAGGTTGTAAACCCATTGATACAATCCTGTGAGTTTAAAACCGTCATAATCATTGCCATTTCTCCAACCTAAATCTAATTCTAAACGGTTAGCATCGCCTAAGGCACGTTGATATGAAACCTCTGCACCCATACCGTCACTATCTCCTAAACGTAATCCAATGGCGTTTTCTGAAATGGTTTGTGCATTTGATACTGCTGTAAATCCAATAAAAATAATGACAATTAAAAATAATTTTTTCATAAGTTAAAAAGTTTTTAGTTACTATTCTATATACGGACTTATTTAAAAAAAAGCCCATATTTTTATTTCTTATTTCTCAAAAACAAAAATAACGCCAAAAATGTATTTATATTTAGCTTTGTAATAGATTTTAAATTTAGTTATTAAACTTATGGTGTTAACGCCTCATTTACAGGTATTAAATAAATCTCTTTCAGGTGAATTATTTTATGACAGTTTAATAAAATCCATATATGCCACAGATGCATCCGTTTATAGAATGCTTCCTTTGGCAGTTGCATATCCAAAAGATGAGGACGATATAAAAAAACTGATACATTTTGCCAGAAAACACAACACATCATTAATTCCCAGAACGGCCGGAACATCCTTAGCAGGCCAATGTGTTGGCAATGGAATAGTGGTAGATGTTTCAAAACATTTTACCAGAATTTTAGAGATTGATGAAATGGAACAAACCATTACAGTTCAACCTGGAGTGGTGCGCGACGAACTCAATAACTATTTAAAACCGTTTGGGTTATTCTTTAGTCCTAATACATCCACCTCAAACCGTTGCATGATTGGAGGCATGGTTGGAAATAACTCTTCTGGAACTACTTCCATCAAATACGGTGTGACCAGAGATAAGGTTTTAGAACTTCAAACTATTTTAAGTGATGGAAGTGAAGCAACTTTTAAAGAATTGTCACATATTGAATTTAAAAGTAAGACTAACGAAACCTCACTTGAAGGACATATTTATAAAACAATTTATGAAGAATTGTCACCTAAAGATGTTCAGAAACACATACAAGAAAACTTTCCAAAGCCAGAAATACACCGTAGAAATACAGGTTATGCCATTGATGAATTAATCAAGTCTGAAGTATTCTCAAACCATGGAAACCCATTTAATATGTGTCATTTGCTTGCAGGTAGTGAAGGTACGCTAGCATTTACAACAGCCATTAAACTAAAACTTGATAGAATCTTAAAAAAAGAATCCGTGATGGTTTTAGCACATTTTTCGAGTATTGAAAATTGCTTAAAGGCAGTCGAACCACTGATGCAACACGATTTATTTACATGTGAAATGATGGACAAAACCATCTTAGACTGCACTAAACATAATAAAACACAGCAAGCAAACAGAGCCTTTATTGAAGGAGATCCCAAAGCTATTTTAATGTGTGAAGTTAAAGGAGATTCACTGCAAGAAGCTGAAATGCAAGCTAATGTATTAATTTTAGATTTAAAAAACAGCGCTTTAAGTTATGCTTACCCAAAATTGATCGGCGATGAAATTGAGAGAGCAGTACAGTTGCGTAATGCCGGTTTAGGCTTGTTGGGCAATATTATAGGCGACAAGAAATCAGCGGCTTGTATAGAAGATACAGCCGTTGCATTACCAGATTTAGCTAATTACATTCATGATTTTACAGCTTTAATGAAAAGCCATCATCAAGATGTTATTTATTATGCACATGCTGGTGCCGGTGAATTGCATTTGCGCCCAACGTTAAATTTAAAAAAGAGTGAAGATGTTAAACTATTTCGAAAAATTACTACGGATGTTGCCCATCTTGTAAAGAAATATAAAGGTTCTATGAGTGGTGAGCATGGGGATGGAATTGTAAGAGCTGAATTTATTTCGTTGATGATTGGTGAAGCAAATTACCATATTTTAAAGCGTATTAAAACGGCCTTTGACCCTGACAATGTATTAAATCCTGGAAAAATAGTAGATTCATTTCCTATGGACAAATCCTTACGTTATGAACCAGATAGAAAGGAGCCAGAAATTAAAACCTTGTTAGATTTTTCCTCATCATTAGGAATTCTTCGCGAAACTGAAAAATGTAATGGTTCTGGAGATTGTAGAAAATTACCTGAGTTTGGTGGCACCATGTGCCCAAGTTACAGAGCTACCAGAAATGAAAAAGACACCACAAGAGCCAGAGCCAATGCCTTGCGTGAGTTTTTAACACATTCAAACAAACCCAATAAATTCAATCATCAAGAACTTAAAGAGGTTTTCGATTTGTGCTTAAGTTGTAAAGCCTGCGCCAGTGAATGTCCAAGTAGTGTGGATGTGGCCAGTTTAAAAGCAGAGTTTCAATATCAATATCAAAAAGAAAATGGTGTGTCCTTGAGAACCAAATTGTTTGCTTTTAATAACCAATGCAATCAATTGGGAAGTCAGTTTCCAAAGCTTACAAATTTTATGTTTTCAAATACCTTAACAGCATCATTCATAAAAAAAATAGTTGGAATTGCCCAAGAAAGAAGTCTGCCGTTAATATCAAATAAAAGTTTAAGTAAACACATACAATTAACCGATAAACAAAATGTTAATAAAAAATATATTAAATCAGTATATTTTTTTAATGATGAGTTTACCAATTTTTTAGATACCTCTGTTGGTTTAGATACCTTAGCACTTTTAGAAGCATTAAACTATGAAGTAAAATTTATAAATCACGAAGAATCCGGACGTGCCTTTATCTCAAAAGGATTATTAGAGCAAGCCAAAGCATTAGCCAATAAAAACGTGTTTATTTTCAAAGATATTATTTCTAAAGAAACCCCATTAGTAGGCATAGAACCCTCGGCTATTTTATCGTTTAAAGACGACTATTTAAAATTAGCAGACAACAAAGTTTCGGCAGAGCTTATTGCCAAAAACACCTTTTTAATAGAAGAGTTTCTCCAAAAGGAAATTGAATTAGGGAATATTAAATCAGAACAATTTACAAAAGAAGCAAAAACCATCAAGTTTCATGGGCATTGTCATCAAAAGGCCTTGAGCAATCAAATGTCTAGTTTTGCAGTTTTAAATTTACCCGAAAATTACAAGGTTACTATCATACCAAGCGGATGCTGTGGTATGGCTGGAAGTTTTGGGTATGAAAAGGAACATTATGAGGTTAGCATGGCTATTGGAGAACAAACGCTTTTTCCAGCCATAAAAAAGGCCTCAAAAGACACTATTATTGCAGCCAATGGTACCAGTTGTAGGCATCAAATCAAAGATGGTACTCAGCGTATGGCGTATCATCCCATAACCATTTTAAGGCAAGCATTAATCTAATTTTTTTGAAGTATTTAGCAACAACAATTTTTGTTTCTCTTAGAATAAATTTACTTTAGCAACAAAATTATTTTTTATGGCAGGAAATTCCTTTGGAAAACTATTCAAATTAACCACATATGGAGAATCGCATGGTCCTGCTTTAGGAGGTGTTATTGATGGTTGTCCGGCTGGAATAACATTAGATTTAGAGGCCATTCAGCAAGAATTGGACCGAAGAAAACCAGGACAATCTTCCATTGTTACCCAACGAAAAGAACCCGATACGGTTACATTTCACTCAGGAATTTTTGAAGGCATAACCACTGGAATGTCCATTGGCTTTGTTATAGAAAATACCAATCAAAAATCTCATGATTACTCTCATATTAAAGACAGTTATCGGCCAAGTCACGCCGATTATGTGTATGATAAAAAATATGGGGTAAGAGATTACAGAGGTGGCGGACGAAGCTCTGCAAGAGAAACTGCTTGTCGCGTGGTTGCTGGCGCTATTGCCAGGCAAATGCTCAAAGACGTCCAAATTAAAGCCTATGTTTCTGCCGTAGGCACTATGAAACTTAATAGACCTTATCAGGAGTTAGACCTAAACAATACAGAAACCAATATAGTACGTTGTCCAGATTCAGACATGGCTTCAAAAATGGAAACATATATCAAAGAAGTTCGAGCTAAAGGCGATACAGTTGGTGGTATTGTAAGCTGTGTTATCAAACATGTTCCCGTTGGTTTGGGCGAACCTGTTTTTGATAAATTACATGCCGAATTGGGTAAAGCTATGCTATCCATTAATGCTGTAAAAGGTTTTGAATATGGCAGTGGTTTTGCAGGCAGCACCATGTATGGCAGCCAGCATAACGATGCTTTTAATGCCGATGGCACCACAAGAACCAACTTTTCTGGAGGCATTCAAGGTGGTATTAGTAATGGCATGGATATCTACTTTAATGTAGCATTTAAACCAGTGGCAACACTCATTCAAAAATATGAAACCATCGATAAAGATGGTAACTATGTAGAAATGCAAGGAAAAGGGCGCCATGACCCTTGTGTGGTTCCAAGAGCGGTGCCTATTGTTGAAGCCATGGCAGCGTTGGTTATAGCAGATTTTTGGTTGCAAAATAAAGTGGCCAATTTGTAGCTATTTCCTGCTTTCGGCAGTCGCTCTCTGCGAGGAGCTCCAACAAATGCCTCAATCAGGGCTAGGGTGTAGTCTTCAATCATTAAAATATCAGTCTAAATTTAGATTTATCATATGAAAAAATTAGCATTGCATTGGAAAATATTAATAGGAATGACCCTTGGTATTATATGGGCTTTATTATCAAGTTCATTAGGATGGAGTGCTTTTACCATTAACTGGATTGATCCATTTGGTACTATTTTTATAAACCTTTTAAAGCTTATCGCAGTACCGCTAGTGTTATTTTCTATCATTAGTGGTGTTGCCAATATTGGTGATCCTGCCAGTTTAGGACGCATGGGCGGCAAGACACTCCTTATTTATCTCATTACCACAGTCATGGCAATTTCCCTAGGCTTGTTGTTAGTTAATGTTATAAAACCTGGAAAGTTAATTGATGAACAGAGTAGAATAGACAATAGAATTAGCTATGAAATCTGGGCAAGTTCACAAGGTTATCAAATTAAAGATGGCATCAATTATCTACAAGATCCAGCATTTTTTGAGCGTGCTCAGGAAATTTCAAAATTATCAAAGGTTGAATTAAAAGAAGCTTCGGTTTCAGATAAATTAGAAAAGGCAACCCAAAGAAAAGAAACAACGCCATTACAACCTTTGGTTGATATTGTGCCAGATAACTTTTTTTATTCTCTGTCTAATAACGGATTGATGTTGCAAATTATCTTTTTTGCCATTTTTTTCGGCGTTTGTTTATTGTTTATACCCAACGAGAAATCTCAACCTGTTTTAAGCCTAGTTGATGGTATTAATGAGGTCTTTTTAAAAATGGTTGATATAGTGATGCAGGCTGCACCTTTTTTTGTTTTTGCCTTATTGGCTGGTGTGGTAAGCAAAATGGCTGGAGATGATATTGGTAAAGTGGTCGAAATTTTTAAAGGTTTGAGTTGGTATTCATTAACTGTTTTAATAGGGCTTTTACTCATGATATTTGTGGTATATCCAAGCATCTTAAAAGCATTTGTTAAAAAAATATCTTACAAAGGGTTTTTTAAAGCCATGAGTCCGGCGCAAACCTTAGCCTTTTCAACCTCCAGTAGTGCGGCTACCTTGCCGGTCACTATGGAATGTGTTGAGCAAAACCTTGGGATCAATAAAAAAATAAGCAGTTTTGTGTTGCCCATTGGTGCTACTGTTAATATGGATGGCACCAGTTTATATCAAGCGGTTGCGGTTATTTTCTTAGCACAAATGCATATGATAGATTTAACCTTTCAACAACAAATAGTCATTGTTCTTACCACAACCTTGGCATCTATTGGGTCTGCAGCTGTACCCAGTGCAGGTTTGGTCATGCTTATTATTGTGTTAGATTCTGTGGGTTTAAATCCCGCTTGGATAGCCATTATTTTTCCGGTAGATAGAATTTTAGATATGTTTAGAACCGTGGTGAATGTAACGGGCGATGCTACGGTTTGTACTATCATTGCAGATGGAGAACATATGTTGGATTATATTGATGAGAAAGATCCAACGGAAACCTTCGATTTAGATTCTTAATATTCAATGTATGTCAAATCTTATCATTTCAAATCCAGTCGTTTCTGTAAGTTGGTTGCATTCAAATATAAATGCTGAAAATTTAATTATTCTAGATGCCAGCATCCCAAAAGTTACTGGAGATAATGCTTCCAATCTTGAGCTTCAGATCCCTAAGGCTCGTTTTTTCGATTTAAAAATGGCGTTTAGTAATACTTCTGCACCATTTCCAACCACGTTTCCTTCCGAAGCGCAATTCACAAAATCGGCTCAAGCCTTAGGCATTAATAAAAATAGTGCTATTGTGGTTTATGATGAGCAAGGCATTTATTCAAGTGCCAGAGCATGGTGGCTGTTTAAAGCTATGGGCCATGATAATGTTGCTGTTTTAAATGGTGGATTACCAGAATGGATTAAAGCTGGTTATAAAACACAATCTAAAATAGAAAACAATGCTAGTATAGGCAATTTTCAAGCCCATTACAAACCAGGATTTATGAAATATTTTGATGATGTAAAAATCGCCTCTTCAAAAAAATCTCATCTCATCATGGATGCACGCTCTGAAGCCAGATTTAAAAGTTTGGAAGCCGAACCCAGAGCAGGTTTAAGAAGTGGTACCATTCCAAATTCTGTTAATTTGCCTTTTGAAGACTTATTAAACGGAAATGTATTGATTTCAGAAGAAGAAATTAAAACTAAATTTAAGCAACTTGCAAAAAAGGAAGAGGCTATTATTTTTTCTTGTGGCTCTGGCATTACAGCTTGTGTATTGGCTTTAGGTGCAGACATCGCCGGATATAAAAATATATCGGTTTATGATGGTTCTTGGACAGAATGGGGTAGTTTAGTGCCTGAATAAAACCTATAAATCCTTTAAATCATGGTTAAATGGCATTAAGCTGGAACGAAATTAAAGACCGAGCCTTAAAATTCTCAAACGAATGGGCAAAAGAAACCAAAGAACGTGCTGAAAAGGACACGTTTTGGAACGACTTTTTCAATGTCTTTGGCATTTCGCGCAGACGTGTGGCTACTTTTGAGGAGCCTGTGAAAAAGTTGAGTGGCAATCAGGGGTTTATCGACCTTTTTTGGAAAGGGACATTGCTCGTTGAACACAAATCGAAAGGCAAAAGTTTAGACAAGGCTTTTGAGCAAGCTACCGATTATTTTCCCGGACTTAAAGAACACGAACTTCCTAAATATATTTTGGTGTCGGACTTTGAAAACATCAAATTGTTTGATTTAGACGAAGGCACTGAACACGAATTCCCTGTTTCGGAATTGTATAAACACGTAAAACTGTTTGGTTTTATTGCAGGATATCAAAAAAGAACCTTCAAAGAGGAAGACCCTGTAAACATCAGAGCGGCTGAATTGATGGGCAAATTGCACGATCAATTGGAAACCTTTGGCTATCAAGGGCATCCATTGGAGGTGTATTTGGTGCGATTGCTATTTATCTTGTTTGCCGATGACACCAGTATTTTTGAAAAGGACACCTTCAAAGAGTTTTTAGACCAAAAAACGAAAGAAGATGGCAGTGATTTGGGAGCGTTGATGGCGCAATTTTTTCAGGTGTTGAACACGCCCAAAGAAAAACGATTCACCAATCTTGACGAGCATTTAAGCCAGTTTCCGTATGTAAACGGAAAACTCTTTGAAGAGGTGTTGCCCATTGCTTCTTTCAATTCGAACATGCGCACGGTGTTGTTAGAAGCTGCTGGCTTGGATTGGGGAAAAATATCGCCTGCTATTTTTGGGTCGTTGTTTCAAAGCGTGATGAATCCTGAAGAGCGTAGAAATTTGGGAGCACATTATACGTCTGAAAAGAATATTTTTAAACTCATAAAACCGCTTTTTTTGGATGACTTGCGCACAGAATTTGAAAAAGTAAAATCGAGTAGCAAACAACTGAAAGAGTTTCATCACAAATTATCTACCCTTCGCTTTTTGGATCCTGCCTGCGGAAGTGGCAATTTTTTAATCATCACATATCGTGAATTGCGCTTGTTGGAGATTGATATTTTGAGAGAATTGTTTAAAAAAGGCGAACGAGTGTTGGATGTTTCCAGCATTTTGTGGTTGGATGTGGACCAATTTTACGGCATTGAATACGATGAGTTTGCCGCAAAAATAGCGGAAGTTGCCATGTGGCTGATAGACCACCAAATGAACATGCGCGTAAGCGAAGAGTTTGGGCAATATGTGGCAAGATTGCCGTTGAAAAAGGCTGCAAAAATTGTTCATGGCAATTCGTTGCGCATTGATTGGGAAACTGTGGTGCCCAAAACGGAGCTGAGTTATATTGTTGGGAATCCGCCTTTTTATGGGAAATCTCTGCAAACCAAAGAGCAGAAAGAAGATATGAAATTGGTTTTTGGAAGAGTACAAGGAGCAGGAGTTTTGGATTATGTAGCTGCTTGGTATTATAAAGCGGCTCAATATCTTGTAAGTACAAACATTAAAACAGGTTTTGTTTCAACAAACTCCATTACGCAAGGTGAGCAAACAGGTATTTTATGGAATGAATTGCTGAACAATTATAAAATTAAAATTCATTTTGCACATACTACATTTAATTGGACAAATGAAGCAAAAGGCAAAGCAGCTGTGCATTGTGTGATTGTAGGTTTTGCCAATTATGATACCAAAGAAAAATATCTTTTTGAATATGATGACATCAAAGGTGAGCCACAAGTAAGAAAAGTAAAAAACGTCAATCCTTATTTAGTGGAAGCAAATGATTTGGTCATTTTGAAAAGAAGAAAACCAATTTGTAACGTTTCAAATATTTCCTTTGGAAGCATGCCAAATGATGGAGGAAACTTTTTATTCACTGATGAAGAAAAGGAGGAATTCTTAAGAATTGAACCAAATGCAGAAGAATTTATAAAACCTTTAATAAGTGGACACGAGTTTTTAAACGGTAAAAACCGTTGGTGTTTGTGGCTATTAAATATAAAGCCAGCCGAATTAAGAGCATTAAAAGAAGTGCAAAAAAGAGTTGAAAAAGTAAAAGAATTACGATTGAATAGTACTAGAGAAGCTACTCAAAAATTAGCTGCTTTTCCGACTTTATTTGGTGAGATAAGACAACCAAAACAAACTTATGTCCTAGTACCTCTGACATCTTCTGAAAACAGGAAGTATATACCAATGGGGTTTTTCAACAGCAATAATATTTTAAATAATACTTGTTCGGCAATTGATAAATGTACACTTTATGAGTTTGGAATTCTTCAATCAGAAATGCATATGACTTGGGTAAAATATACTTGTGGTCGATTGAAAAGTGATTTTAGATATTCAAATGAGATGGTTTACAACAACTTTCCATGGCCCAATGAGGTGAGTGAAAAAAACAAACAAACAGTTGAGGCAAAAGCACAACAAGTGTTGGATGTTCGTGCGAATTTTCCAGAAAGTAGTTTGGCAGATTTGTATCATCCGTTAACCATGCCACCAAGTTTGGTGAAAGCGCATCAAGAGTTAGACAAAGCGGTTGATTTGTGTTATCGTCCGCAAGCATTTACCAACGAAAATGCCCGCATTGAGTTTTTATTTGAGTTGTACAACCAATATACTGCGCCTTTGTTGCGTGTTGAGAATGGGAAGAAAAAGTGATTGTTTTACATAAAAAAGATTGGTATGTTTACAATAGATGAAACCACTTTTACTAAAATTAAAGAATTAAAAAAGCTTGTTGATGTAGTTATAAACATTGAATGTTCGGCAACTGCATTTAAAGAAACTTCCGAAAAAATAAAATATTTAATAGATAATATCAACAACCCAAAAATTTATAAGTCATGGTGTGTATGTTTAGATATTTTTGATTATGATTTGAAAAGTAGCAGAGAAAAACAAGGTGTTTATTGGAGAAAATGGGCTGTTTTTTTTTAAAATAACCTTTTAGAAATTGAAGCAGCATCTTTCCATACCGAAGACCCAACGGGGTATTATGAAAAAGACTATTACTATTGTGCCTCTATTTATTTTAAAGCAGGTTTAAAAAAACCTGAAATTTATATGAATGTTGATGTGGGTGACTTTATTAATGATGCCATGAATTATAAAAACTACATGACTGCAAATTTAAATAATGTTGAAATTGATATAGATATTTGGGACATTTAAAAGGCTTAAAAAATATCGGATGGTTTGTAATCAAGCTTAAATTATGGTCACCTCGTGCGCAGTCGAGAGGTTATTATTCTTAACAAATTATCAATGAGTTCTTCACTGTGTTCGCAATGACAAAGATAAAAATTACTCTAAAAACTTACTTTTTAATGCTGCTGTTGGAATCATACACGATTCCTTTTTTCCATACCATTTATAGCGGTTTTTGGCAATATAATCATAACCCCAATTTCTTATAAATGTGGGAATAATAAAAAATATGCTTAATAAACGGTTTGGAAAGCCTAAATGGTAAGCTATTTTTAAAGCTGCGATAGATTTGTAATCAAGGCCTTTTTCGGGTGTGAATAGCAGAATGGAGTCTGTTTTATTAGTTTCAATGAGGTGTCTATGAATTATTTGCTGTCCTATTTCACTTTGAAGCGCAGTAAACAGAAACAAATTTTTCTTATCATGTTTTATGACATATTGAACAGAGGCGTTACAAAGGTTGCAAACGCCATCAAATAAAATTAGTTTTTTATGTTTTGGAATATTTATCATGTTTTGTTACTAAAAATACCACTGAGCACTGCTCACTAAATATGCCTCACTTTTTTACAGTTTTAACCAATTCTAATTGTTCTAAGCTAACATTGGTGGTAAACATACCATAATTTACTGTGGCTTTATTTTTTTCAATTTTATCAATACTGCCAATAGCACGACCATCGTTCATACGAACCCGATCGCCAATTTTTAAAATGGGTTTGGGTTTTGGGACTTCTATTTTGTTCTTTTTGGCTTCTTGTTTCTTTTCTCTAATAACGGTCACTACTTTTTCAACTTCTTGTTTAACTTGTTCTTCTTTAGCTTTTATAACGTGCTTTTCTTTGACGGAAACTTTTTTTCGCTTGGAGTTTTCAATTTGAACGATTTTGAAAAACTCTGCCATCAATTCGCGTTTTTGCTTATTTTCAAAATATTTTTCGGCTAGGTCATTAATTTTATGTCCTAAATAAATTAAACGTTGGTTACTGTCATACAATTCTTGATAGCTTTCCAGTTTTTTTTGAATTTTGGCATTGGTTTCTTCTAATTTATCGGCTTCCTTAATTTTTTTCTTTTCATTGATACGTAAAGATTCGCCTGTTTTTTCAAGTTTAGAGCGTTCTTTTTGAAGTTTGGCAATGGTGGCATCAAACCGTACTTTACTACGTTCAATCTTCTTTTTGGCTCGGTTAATTAAACTAAAAGGAATGCCGTTTTTCTGAGCCACTTCAAACGTAAAAGAGCTTCCGGCTTGTCCAACCACCAATTTATATAAAGGCTCTAAAGATTTTTCATCAAAAAGCATGTTGGCATTGACCATATAAGGCAATTCATTTGCTAAAATCTTTAGGTTGGAGTAGTGGGTTGTGATAATACCATATGCTTCCCGATGATAAAATTCTTCTAAAAACGTTTCAGCCAAGGCACCACCAAGTTCTGGGTCACTTCCGGTTCCAAATTCATCAATTAAAAACAAGGTGTTTTTATTACACTTTTTTAAAAAGTAATTCATTTGTTTTAAGCGATAACTATAGGTGCTTAAATGATTTTCAATAGACTGATTATCGCCTATATCGCTTAAAATTCTATCAAAAATAAAAACTTTACTACGTTCATGAACCGGAATTAATAAACCACTTTGTAACATAACCTGAAGCAAGCCAATGGTTTTAAGGGTAATGCTTTTTCCGCCGGCATTAGGTCCAGAAATAACAATAACACGCTTTTCTTGATTAAAATCTATGGATTGAGGAAAGGTGGTTTTTTTATTTTTTAAATGGTTTAAATACAAAAGAGGATGATAAGCATCTTTGAGCAATAGGCTTCTGTCTTCAGAAATTTCGGGAAGCACAGCATTCATGGAGTTGGCATATTTTGCTTTGGCAGCAATGACATCCAAATCTATTAATAACGTTTGTGAATCTTCTAATAAGGTTTTAAACGGACGAATAACGTTGGTAAGGTCTTTTAAAATACGAATAACTTCTTCTTTTTCTTCGTACTCTAAATTATTAAGTTCTCGTGTAAATTGCAAGGTAGTTTCTGGTTCTATATATACAATACTGCCCGTTTTACTTCCGCCCATAATAGCACCTTTAACCTTACGTCTGTGCATGGCTTTTACGGCTAAAACGCGTTTGTTGTCAACCACAGATTCCCTGATATCATCTAAATACTCCAATTGATGATAGGCGTTTAAAGCCGTTGCAAAACTCTGATTTATTTTACCTTTTACCTTGTTGATCCTTTGTCTTAACTCTAACAACAATCTGGAGGCATTGTCTTTGATGTCTCCAAAACGGTCCACAATAGCATCTACTTTTTCAATAATGGTTTTATTAATTTCTATATGAGATGCAAAGTCATTTAATTTAGGGTAATAGTCTTTAAATTTTTCTAGAAAAGAAACGATGTCATTCGTTGTTAAGGAAATAGAGATAATTTTTTTTAAACTGTGAACTTCAAGATAGGTATTTTCAATTCTTAAGAGAAGAAGTTCTTTGTTTATGGCATCAAACCCATGATTGGGTATCCGGTTATTATTATGAAACGAAGATAGATACTCATTCGTTAACTGTAAAGCGCCCAAAATATCTTCTTTAGTTTTAAAAGGAGACATATTAAGTGCTTTTTCGTTTCCTAACGGCGTTATGCAATGTTCGCTAACCTGTTTTAAAACGGTTGGAAATTCTAAATCTTGTAGGGTTTTTTCGTGAATGTTTATCATTCTTTATATTGAAATCTTTGGCTTAAAACAACAAAGTTACACATTAAGTATAAAATCTCAATCATTTAAGGCTTCAAGCATGGAATGATAATCATATTGCAAATCTTCGTGCAGTGTAGAAACAATTTTTTTAATTAAAACAATTTGCCTTTCGTAAATATTGGTGAGGGTTACATTATGTTTTATGGAAGGCTTGAAATCTTTTAATGTTTGACAGAAATAGATCAATAATTCAACTTCGGTTTCTTTTTTTTGAGAATATCGAGCAAATTTTTTAACAGTTCTCAATATTTTTCTGACACTTTTTTTTATGTAGAAATAGCTATTGGTGTTAATCAATTCAAATTGTTCATCCATGTCTTTTTGAACAGATTCAATATATCCAGTTTCATCATGAGACTCAAACAATAAATAGGTTAGGAGTTCTTTGTTTTCCTTTTTGAATTTTGATAAGCGTAAGCATAACTCGGTCAATTCTTCAGTAGAAAGATGTTGTAATTCTTTTTTAATGTTAACTACTGAAACGGCTTTCACAATATGTTTATCTCAATTTAGGAAAATCAACAGGATTTAGTTCGTGCATAACATTATAAACGGCTTCAAAAACATCTTCAACAGACGGTTTAGAGAAGTAGTCACCATCAGTTCCATACGCTGGTCTATGGGCTTTGGCTGTTAAGGTTTTTGGTTGGCTATCTAAATATTGATAGCCATTTTGGGTATTTAATATTTCGTTTAATATGTATGCAGAAGCGCCACCGGGCACATCTTCATCAATAACCATAACGCGATTTGTTTTAGCAAGACTTTTTGCAATATCGTGATTTAAATCAAAGGGTAATAAGGATTGTACATCAATGACTTCGGCATCAATATCCAATGATTGAAGTTCTTTTGCGGCAAGTTCCACAATTCTAAGCGTTGATCCGTAAGAAACCAAGGTGATGTCTTTTCCTTGTTTTACTGTTTCAACAACGCCAATAGGTGTTTTAAATTCTCCAATATTCAATGGCATTTTTTCTTTTAACCTGTAACCATTTAAGCATTCTACCACTAAAGCTGGCTCATCGCCTTGTAAAAGTGTATTGTAAAATCCAGCTGCTTTGGTCATGTTTCTTGGCACTAATACATGGATGCCACGAACTAAGTTTATAATGCCACCTAATTGAGAACCTGAATGCCAAATGCCTTCCAATCGATGTCCACGAGTTCTTATGATTAAAGGCGCTTTTTGTCGGCCTTTTGTTCTGTAATGTAAGGTTGCTAAATCATCACTTATAATTTGTATGGCATACATTATGTAATCTAAATATTGAATTTCTGCAATGGGTCTTAAGCCTCTCATAGCCATGCCAATACCTTGACCTACAATGGTAGCTTCGCGTATGCCTGTATCTGAAACCCTTAAATATCCATACTTTTCTTGTAAGCCTTCCAAACCTTGGTTTACATCGCCTATATAACCTGTGTCTTCACCAAAAATAAGAGTTTCTGGATAGTTTTTAAAGATATAATCAAAATTGTCCCTGATAATGATTCTGCCATCAACAAGTGGAGATTCATTATTATAATAGGGTTTTACTTCTTTTATTTTAATGGCAGATTTATCGGATTCTGAATATAAATGAGAACTGAATTTTGGTTGTGACTCTTTAAAATTAGTGTTGATCCAGTTGACTAAATTTTGTTTTTCAATAGAAGATTCAGATATGATATGATGCAAAACTTTTCTAGCTGTTGAAAGGACATCTTTTCTTGAAGGCTCATCTAAAGCTAATAAATATTGTTTAGATTTTAAGATAAATTCTGAATGATGGCTCTTTTCAGCTAAACGAGATAAAATTAGAGTAAGATCTTGTCTTTCTTTTAATATGGGTGCTAAAAACGTATGCCAAGCTCTATTTTTTCCATCTCTTGCATCTCGTTTAATGGTACGTTCCATATCTGTTAAATCTTCGTTGGTTGCAATGCCAGATTCAATCATCCATGAACGCATTTTTACATTACAATCCAGTTCTGTCTCCCAATTTAAACGATTCTTATCTTTATAACGCTCATGAGAGCCGGATGTTGAATGACCTTGAGGCTGTGTTAATTCGTTGACATGAATCAAAACAGGAATATGCTCTTTGCGCGCTATGGCAGATGCTTCCTGGTAGGTTTCAATGAGATTGGCATAATCCCAACCTTTTACCCGAAGTATTTCATAGCCTTTTTCTTTTTTATTTCGTTGAAAACCTTTAAGGATTTCTGAGATGTTTTCTTTAGTGGTTTGATGTTTTGCGTGTACTGAAATTCCATACTCATCATCCCAAATGCTTATAATCATGGGAACTTGCAAAACCCCAGCAGCGTTGATGGTTTCAAAAAACAGCCCTTCACTTGTGCTGGCATTACCAATGGTTCCCCAAGCTACTTCATTACCATTTATTGAAAACTTGGAATGGTTTATGTTTTCAATATTTCTATATATTTTTGAAGCTTGAGCCAAACCTAGTAAACGAGGCATTTGTCCTGCAGTTGGCGAAATGTCTGCACTGGAATTGTATTGTTTGGTTAAGTCTTTCCAATGACCATTTTCGTCTAAACTATGTGTTGTAAAATGGCCTCCCATTTGACGGCCGGCAGACATAGGTTCTAAGCTTAAATCTGTGTTAGCATATAAACCTGCAAAAAATTGTTCAACCGTTAATTCGCCTAAGGCCATCATGAAGGTTTGATCGCGATAATAGCCTGAACGAAAGTCGCCTTTTAAAAAGGCTTTTGCCATGGCTAATTGTGGCACCTCTTTTCCATCACCAAAAATTCCAAATTTTGCTTTTCCTGTTAAAACTTCCCTGCGGCCTAATAAACTACATTCACGACTGGTGACAGCAATTTTATAATCGTTTAAAACTTCATTTTTGAAGTCATCAAAAGACATGTTATTTTTTAGGTCTGGTATTGGTTGCATGAAATTTAGCGGTCTCTTTTTGGGCAAATTTAGTTAAAGTTTGTGGTTTCTACAATATTATTATTCCAATATGTTTGAAGAATTCTTAATGATACAAATTCAAAAATAATTTTTATTATTAATTAATCAAAAATACCTGATTAATTCAATAAAAAATTCAAAATATTAACATTATTAATACCAACGTCTTCTAAATAAACCAAATAACGTCTTTGGATCAATTGTAAATCTAAACCTAATTTTTTGATCATAGTTGGGCTGTCCAATTTCCCAACCTAAATTTGAATATACAGGAAAATAAAGTTCAAAGTAATCGGTAACTAAATTGACCCGGATACCAGAATCGTACACAAATTTTAAATTGTCGTGGCGGTTTTTTACAAGTCCAATGTCTGAATATGCCAATACGTATTTCCAAAGTGTTGTGCTAACGTTAACGGTTGACATAAATTGGTTAGCAAATGGTGTTTCTAGTTTAGATTTAAAACCTCCTTCTGCACCAATGTATTGCTGACTAAAAATACCAGAAGATTCAGATCGGCCTAAATAAGCATAATCAAATAAATAATCGGTTGGCCTATCTGTGGCAAAACTAAAAAAGTCTGACCCATTTGGGTTGGTGTTTTTTAAAAATACTCCAGAGAAAAAGCGAACATTTAATTGTCTATTATTTTCGAATAAACGACGGTACTCATAATCAAAAGATAATTTGGTAAACGTTTTTGCAATTTGAAAATCAGCGTACCAGCTGTTAAATTTAATTAAGTTATCGTTCGAATCTACAAACCTAACATTAAAAACCTTGTAATTTGGTTCGGTAGAGGTTGTAATGTTATTTACATCCTTGTCTCTACTAATGTCTAAATATCTTAAAAATAGCGCTTTCTTTTTATTAGATCGAAAATCTTTATCTTCTCTAAAGAAAAATGAAAGGTATGGGGTAAATTGGCGCACAAACAAATCTTCTGCATACGATTGATAACCTGCCCTAAAGCCGTAGTTTATTGAATATAAATTGCTGTTTTCAAAGTCATGAATGTTATAAACATTAGCTTTTCCTGTAAATGATTTTGATTTTAGGGAATACTTTGGTTCTAATTTGTAATTAAAACGTTTTCTTAAAACCGTTTTGTTGTATAATTTTCCACCAAGGGTTAATCCATCATAGATATTATTGTATTCTAAAATGGGCATAAAAAACATCTGGTTGTAATTAGGGTCTTCAATATCTTTAAACAGCCTTAATTGCAGGGGTTTATTATTAAAAAACATGCCTTTTAACGATTTCCAGTTATCTCTTAAATTGGTTTCTGGAATAATGTTTTGATAGTTAAGAACTAATTTATTACTATTATTTCTAGGAATGGTGATGGTTTTACTTTTTGATATATTTTCTATCCATATTTTGGATACTATAGTATCATTACTTAAGCTGTATAAGGATACAGGCATTGCATTGTCTGTTTTGTTTTTTATGGTAAGCGTTAAAGAATCTTCTGTTTTAATAACATCCTTTATTTTGAAATCTATTTTTTTTCTTGTTGTTAAGTAGTCATTAAAAAACCAATCAATGTTTTTATGGGTTTGGGTTTTTAAAAAAGTTTCAAAGGCTTTGGCCTTAATGGGTTTTAACTGATTGTTTGATAGAAACGTTTTTATGGAATTTTCAAGAACATCAGAATTTATAAAATCATCTAAATACTTAAACCCAATGCCAGCTTTATATTTATTCGAAATACTTTTATTAAATTTTAATAAAGAATCTTTTGCCATGGTTAAGGGTTGGTCTCTGTTGGTTCTGGCCATGAGCATGTAAGCAAGAACATATTTATCATTAAAGCTTAAATCTGCTGCGTGAAATGAACGAATGGCCCAAAAATCTGCTAATGAACCTAAAAACTTCATGTCAGGATAATTAAGCTCAACATATTTCATTAAGAAATAAATTTGTAATCCATCTAATAACCACTGATCTTTTCTTGGGTTTATAAACAACGTATTTTCTAGATAATTATATAAAGCAACTTTTAAAAGTTTTAATTCGTATTGAAAATGTTCTGGGTAAGGATGTATGAATTTTGGTAAAAAATTTAAACCATATATAGGTTCTTTTTCATAATCTATATGGGTTAAAAGTAATTTCTTATGTGGGTATTTACCTAAATGGTCATCAATAAATTTGGTGATTTTTTCTGTGATTAAAATTTTGTCTAAAACATCCAAATCGGCATCTTTAATACTAGAAATAAATGCTATACTATCGTTTTGTATGGCGTTGAAGATAGGCGTTTTATTTAAAAATAATTTATTGTTAACTCGGTTGTTTCCTCTAAGGATAACTGTTTTGTTCGTATTATTTTGAGTAATGTTAATAACATCCAATTCTGAAGTAAGGTTGTAATTTTTAGGATAAATAATTTCTAAGGCTAGATTGGCTTCAGGAATGTATAAATCATCTAAATCTTTATTGCTGTAATATTGCCATTGTCCATCATAAATAGCTGGAGTAATATACCAATATCTTAAATGGATATCTCCTGATGGGCTTATTCCGTAACGTGTAAATTTATCATTGGGAATTTGAACAATATAAGTGAGATTTATTTTATAAGATTCATGAGGTTTAACAGGAGAATTTAGTTTAACCTTAACAACATCGATGTGATCGAGTAATTGTTCATAAGGAACCTCTTCGTTATGTTGTTTTATAGAAGTAATAACAGAGTAACCTCTGTCTTCGTTTTTTGCAAGATGAAAATCATTTTTATATTCATCGGCCATTCTTATGGCTAGTGGTGTTTTTTTAGTGGAATAACTATTAGTCCAATTATTTAGATAGATGGTTTCAAGAGTATCGTTTGAGGCGTTATAATATTCGATGGTTTGAGAGATGGAGATTTGTTTTTTTTCTATATTAAAAATAGCTCTTAGGTCAATGTTATTTTGACCGAAGGTGTGAAGGCAAAAAAAGCCAACCAAAAAAAAACTTAATACTCTAAATCTCAATTTATTTTAAAAACATTTAAGGTTAAAACAATAGATAGGTTGGTTTGGCAATATAGCAAATTTAACGGGTAATATATTTTTGATTTTTTTCTTTAAAAATTAGGGCTAAAATCAGAGGTATGATAAAATTCGTCTAAAATTTTAATCACGTCATCTTCGTTATCAACCAAGTGGATTAAATCTAAATCTTTCTCACTGATGTTACCGAACTCTTTTAAGAGCGTTTGTTTTATCCAATTAAAAAGACCTTCCCAAAATTCTTTTCCAACAAGTATGATGGGGAATTTTTCAATTTTATGGGTTTGGATCAAGGTAATAGCTTCAAATAATTCATCAAGGGTTCCAAAGCCTCCGGGCATTACTACAAATCCTTGTGAGTATTTAACAAACATAACTTTTCTTACGAAGAAATAATCAAAATCCAGGTTTTTATCTGAGTCTATATAGGGATTGTCATGTTGTTCAAAAGGCAAATCAATGTTAAGCCCTACGGATGTACCACCACCAAGATGTGCACCTTTATTACCAGCTTCCATAATACCTGGTCCGCCGCCTGTTATAACTCCATAGCCAGATTGTACAATTTTTTTAGCAATTTTTTCAGCTAATTCATAATACTTATTATCAGGTTTGATTCTGGCTGACCCAAAAATAGACACACAAGGGCCTATTTTACTCATTTTTTCAAAACCACTTACAAACTCTCCCATGATTTTAAAAATGGCCCAAGAGTCGTTTGTTTTTATTTCATTCCATCCTTTAGGATGTAATTCTTGTCTCATATATTGTTTAAGTGTTTATTTGATAATGCGTTTTAATGTGCAAATTTCAAATTTAGTGTTTTTTATTTTCATTTTACTGAACACTAAACATTGGTTACTATATACTAGTTTCTATAACAATTCTTTTTTAAGGAACTGTGCTGTATAGCTTTTTTTATGTTTTGACACTTCTTCAGGTGTGCCTTCAACAATAATTTGTCCGCCACCTTTTCCGCCTTCATAGCCAATATCAATAATATGGTCAACGGTTTTAATAACATCTAAATTGTGCTCAATAATTAACACTGTATTGCCTTTATCAACCAATTTGTTTAAAACGTGCATTAATACACGAATATCCTCAAAATGCAAACCTGTTGTAGGTTCATCTAAAATATAAAACGTATTGCCAGTATCACGTTTGCTTAATTCTGTTGCCAATTTTATGCGTTGAGCTTCGCCACCAGATAATGTGGTGCTTTGTTGCCCTAAAGTAATGTATCCAAGACCAACATCTTCAATGGTTTTAAGTTTGTTATGGATTTTTGGAATGTGCTCAAAAAAGGTTACTGCTTCACTGATGGTCATATCCAAGACATCACTAATGGACTTTCCTTTATAGCGAATTTCTAAAGTTTCTCTATTAAAACGTTTTCCTTGGCAGGTTTCACATTCTACATACACATCTGGTAAAAAATTCATTTCTATAACTCGTAAACCTCCACCTTGGCAGGTTTCACAACGGCCACCGGAAACATTAAAGCTAAATCTACCAGCTTTATAACCACGAATCATGGCTTCAGGAATTTTAGCAAACAAACTTCTTATTTCACTAAACGTACCAGTGTAGGTTACTGGATTACTTCTTGGAGTTCTTCCAATAGGTGATTGATTGACATCAATAACTTTGTCAATATGTTTTAAGCCATCAATACTTTTATAAGGCATTGGTTTTTTAACGCCATTAAAATAATAAGCATTTAAAATAGGGTATAGGGTTTCATTAATTAATGTTGATTTACCACTACCTGAAACGCCAGTAACTCCAATCATTTTTCCTAATGGAAAAGAAACAGAAACATTTTTAAGATTATTCCCTGTACATCCTTTAAGAATTATAGATTTCCCATTGCCTTTTCTACGCTTCTTTGGTACATCGATTTTTTTTGTACCATTGAGATAGTCGGCTGTTAAGGTTTGATGTGTTTTTAATTCATCGGGTGTTCCAATACTGATGATTTCTCCACCATGTTTTCCAGCCTTGGGTCCGATATCAATCACATAATCAGCACGCTCTATCATATCTTTATCATGTTCAACCACAATAATTGAGTTGCCAATATCTCTTAAAGCTATTAAAGAGTTAATAAGTTTTTCATTATCGCGTTGGTGCAAGCCAATGCTTGGTTCGTCTAATATATAAAGAACTCCAACTAATTGAGAACCTATTTGTGTAGCCAAACGAATGCGTTGAGCTTCGCCTCCAGATAAAGATTTTGAACTTCTGTTTAATGTTAAGTAATCTAAACCTACATCCAACAAAAATTTTAACCTAGCTTTGATTTCTTTGATAACTTCTTCAGCAATAATAAATTGTTTTTTTGATAAATGGTTGTGTAAATCGTTAAACCAGTTGGATAATTCTATAATGTCTATATTGGCTAAGTCTGCAATATTTTTATGATTTACTTTGAAATAAAGGGATTCTTTTTTTAATCTTGAGCCATGACATTCTGGACAGATTATTTTGTCCATATAGTCTTTAGCCCATCGTTTTAACGAGGTTGAATCGGCGTTTATGTATTGATTTTCTATAAAATTGGCAACGCCTTCAAAATCAATTTTATAATCTCTTGTAACGCCTAATACTTTACTTTCAATTGAAAATTTATCGTTTCCGCCATATAAAATCATGTGTTTGGCTTCTTCAGGAATATCCTTGTAAGCATCTGTTAACTTAAAATTAAAGCGCTGTGCTATGATTTCAAGTTGCTTAAAAATCCAGCTGTTTTTTTCTGGACCATGTGGTGCAAGAGCTCCATTTTTAATAGAAAGCGTGTCGTTTGGAATAATTTTTCTCTCGTTTACTTGGTGTAATGTTCCAATACCATTACAATGAGAGCAAGCTCCTTTTGGTGAGTTAAAAGAAAAATTATTGGGCTCTGGGTTAGGATATGATATTCCAGATGAGGGACACATTAAATGTCGACTAAAATATCTGGCTTCGTTAGTATCTTGATCCATCACCATCAAAATATCATCGCCATGATACATGGCTGTATTAATGGATTCTGTTAAGCGTTTATGGTTATCTGCCGAATCATCAATCACCAATCTGTCTATAACAATCTCTACATCATGTGTTTTGTACCGATCTAGTTTCATGCCTTTTTTAAGGTCTTGAATCTCACCGTCGGTTCTAACCTTAACAAAACCTTGTTTAGCAATTTGTTCAAACAACTCTCTGTAATGTCCTTTACGTGAACGCACTACAGGTGCTAGAATGTTAATTCGTTTGCCATTAAAATCACTGATAATAAGTTCTTTAATTTGAGCATCACTATAACTCACCATTTTCTCGCCTGTATTGTAGCTGTAGGCATCTGAAGCTCGAGCGAATAACAATCTTAAAAAATCATAAATTTCGGTAATGGTTCCAACCGTAGAACGTGGCGATTTGCTAGTGGTTTTTTGTTCAATGGCTATAACGGGTGATAAGCCATCAATTTTATCAACGTCTGGTCGTTCTAAACCGCCTAGAAACTGACGCGCATAGGCTGAAAACGTTTCAATGTAACGTCTTTGTCCTTCTGCATAAATCGTGTCAAAGGCCAATGAGGATTTTCCACTACCAGACAAGCCAGTAATGACCACTAGTTTTTCTCTGGGTATGGTAACATCAATATTCTTGAGGTTATGTACTCTGGCACCTTTAACCTCAATATACTCTTCAAATTGGCTCATAAATTTGCAAAAGTGCAAAGGTACAATTTTAGTTGCTAAATTTTTGTTAAGCACAACTATCATTTTAAATATTTGAAATAAAAAATGCCCTGATATTTTCAGAGCATTCACAACAGAATATTTCTATTCAATTCAAATTTTTAGCAATGACATTTCACCATGTTCTAATGATTTTGTATAGTTAGCTTTTACTTCTTTTAAGCAACTGAAGAATTTTTTACCGTTTATTCTTTCTAAATGTACAAAAGTATCGCCATTCTCATTGGTTTCAACTTTTTTAATAACCGCATGATTTCCTTCAACAATATGGTAGTTAGCTAAACCACCCTTTTTTGCAATAACATTTAATTTAGGAAAGAAAATATACTTAAATCCATTAGCATTTGTTTTATTAAGGATTAATACATCACCAACTTGTGGGTCATTTTTGTTTAAGGTTAAATTATGGTTAGCGTAAGTTAGGCTAACCATAAAAAATAATAAGTAGCATACTTTTTTCATAGGATTAATTTTTAATAGATTTATACCCGTTGGGTGAAATAGGATAAAACAAAAAAAGATATTGGATAAGATACTGAATTACAGTATCTTTAAGTCGCAAAACAACCCAATATCTTATGTCAAATATAGTAAAAAATTATTTTAAAGTTTTAGAAGTTGTAAGTTCTTTTCATATTGTTACACCCTCAGAATATCAGGTTGGCAGAAAAAGCAAAATGTCTGATATTGAAGTCGTTGCTCTAAGTTTGGCTGCTGAGTTTATGTCAATCGATAGCGAAAATCACCTTTTTAAGCTAATTGATGGGTCTCAAATTCCAAACCTAATAGAGAGAAGTCAGTTTAACAAACGAAGGAAAAAGTTTTTTTCATACACAAATCAAGTGCGCAGTTGTTTGTATTCAAGATTTACAGATTATGAAGACTACTTTATAATCGATAGTATGCCTCTTGAAATTTGCAAAAAAGCCAGACAAAACAGGGTTAAAATCTGCAAAGAAGATTTTCAAACAGCACCAGATAAGGGTTATTGTGCTTCTCAAGATACTTGGTATTACGGATATAAGCTTCACGGAGTTTGTACTGTTGACGGTGTCTTTAAGGCTATAGATATAACAAAGGCAAGTGTACACGATGTCCATTTACTCAAAGACCTGAAATATCAAATGACTGACTGTGTGCTTCTTGGTGACAGAGGATATTTGTCTGCAACAATTCAATTGGATTTGTTTGAAACAGCAAACATCAAACTGGAAACTCCGATGAGGAGCAACCAAAAAAACTATAGGTCACAGCCTTATATTTTTAGAAAATCAAGAAAAAGAATTGAAACACTTTTTTCACAACTATGTGATCAGTTTATGATTAGAAGAAATTACGCTAAGTCATTCCAGGGGTTTAAAACCAGAGTGTTAGCTAAGATTACAGCACTGACTTTAGTCCAGTTTATCAATAAGTTTATTTTTGATAGACCTTTAAACAATATTAAAACTCAAATAGTTTAATTTCACCCAACGGGTAGATTTATATAAAAATATAATATTGACTTTTAAGGTTCAAGTTCTTTAAGAAACATTAACTTTTCATGGTTTTTAATAGGTTTTTATGAAAGCCCTTGATTTTTGAGCTCCAAATTTTTAATACGTTAAAAGTCATGATTCATAACCTTTTTTTTAATGGGGTTGTTATTCAATTTTATGTAATTTTAATGACTGGAACCCACTTAAAATTAGTGTTGGAGTTTTTTTTAAACCCATATTTTTAACAATTAATTAAGATATGTGGATTAAAATGTGTTTTTTTATTGAGAATTAAAGATTGCTTTTATTGAAAGTTTTATTAGTATTGTCTTTGGAGAAATTTTAAATTATTTAAAAGCAAAAAAGATGAAGTTATTAGGAATAGGTTCAAGAATTAATCATTCAGAATATGGAAAAGGTGTGGTAACCAATGTTTCTTCAAAACATTATTGGGTGACGTTTATTGAAAATGGCTTGGAAACGATTGATTTAGATAGTGAATTTGAAATCATTGAAGCCGCTGAAAGCGATGTTGATACCGTTAGTTTTTTTGATGTAGAAAGAAGTTTAACAGAGATCCTTAAAAAGTGGAGCGATGTCACTGAAATTGTCCCTATTGCTGATAAATGGAAAGGCGGGAAGCTTATTTTAGAACCTGGTGACACAAGTTTAAAAGCAAGTGAAATTCCTGTAGATACTTTTTTTCATAAAATTACCATGGTGCGTGATAGATTGCGAGTTATGGAACAAAAAATTAACTCTAGTAATCTTGATGAACAAGAAAAAATTGACTTACAACAATATATTACAAGAAGTTATGGAAGTTTAACCACATTTAATGTGCTTTTTAAATTGAAAAACCAACAGTTTGTTGGGCAAAAATCAAGTTGATGTTTTTTAAGTCATTTCGACTACAAAGAGACATCACACAAAAAGCTAAAATTACAAATATAAGATCTCAAATTATGTGACCTCTCACCTACGTTCGAGGTGACAAATTATCTTTAACTTTTTTTCGCTTTTTAAAACCGAAAGAGTTTGTAATTGGATTTATTTATTCGTTTTAATATTAGTAATTTCAATCCCTAAAAACAAAATATTATGAAAGGTTGGCAGCTTAGCACCACTTTCTGTTGTCGTCCAGTGAGACCAAGAAGATTCCAGTCCTTTTAAGGGTAAAATAGACGTCCACATCTTAAAACTTTTAGGCATACCATTGTCTTCCAAAATCCATAAATAGGAATCTCCGGGCGTGGTTCCTCCTTTGCTGTAGGTTACTAATAATGCCTGATTTGGGCTATCATTTAGCTCAACAAGTTTTCTGATGGTACCGTTATCAAATATTTTATAGGGTGCAACCAACCAAAAGGAATCGTTGTTGAAATATGATTGGGCTTTTTCTATAATTTCTTTGCCCATATCACCTTCAATTTTAAAACCATGCACAAAGGCCTTATTTAAAGAGGCATCATTTAAATTAAGATCTACTTTATAGTCTTTCCAAAAAACAGAGCACATGTTTTTTGCTTTGTACCATTTGAAATGATGTGATTTTTTAAAGGTCCATTCTAAATAATCGGTGTTTTTATAGGCATCATAATTTAAAGCCTCTAGCATTTTATGGGCTAAGGCATCGGCATCTTTTCCTTGTTTTCCTTCTGGTAAATCTTCATTATATTTAAAAAACATAAAGGCAAAAAACAAGATACTGGGCAAAGTGAAAAACACCATGACACCAGTTATTATTTTAAAAGCTTTTTTTGTTTTCATCTGAATAGGTTTACAACCATGATTGGATTTTTTTATACCAATTCCGAGACTAAAATATTAAAATGTAATGATTTGATATAGAAATAGTTCTAAAAACCGACAGCCGTATCATCCCCTCGATAATCTGCACCGCCTTCTAACCGTTTATCGGATAAAACCATAATGCCATCAACCTTACCAATTACTGGAGAATTTTTTTCATCAATGAAATATCCCTTATTTTGAAGCGATTTAATTAGAATTTCATCAAAAGAGTTTGGTTCCATTTGAATTACATCTGGCAACCATTGATGGTGAAATCTTGGCGCATCAACTGCCTCTTGCATAGTCATATTAAACTCGTGTACATTTAAAATAGTTTGCAAAACCGAGGTTATAATGGTTGCGCCTCCTGGCGTTCCAACAGACATGAATAATTTACCTTTTTTTTCAACAATGGTTGGCGTCATAGAACTTAACATTCTTTTTTCTGGAGCAATACTATTAGCTTCGTCACCAATGAGACCAAACATATTTGGAACGCCAGGTTTGCTGCTAAAATCGTCCATTTCATTATTTAAGAAAAAACCAAGTTCAGAACAATATAGTTTTGAGCCATAGGCCCCATTTAAGGTGGTAGTAACAGAAACGGCGTTTCCAAATTGATCAATAATAGAGTAATGAGTAGTTTCTTTACTTTCAACCACTTCAATATTTCCATGCGAAACCATTGCTGAAGAGGTGGCTTTTTCAAAAGAAAAATCAGACATTCTTGATTTTAGATAAGCATTACTAATCAGTTCTTCTGAAGGTACGGAAACAAAATCTGGGTCACCCAAATAATAACTTCTGTCAGCGTATGCTCGTCTTTCTGCTTCTGTAATTATTTGGATGGCTTTCTCAGAATTATGGCCATGTTTTTGTAAATCAAAAGGCTCTATCATTTTCATAATCTGAGCCAAACAAATACCGCCACTTGAAGGTGGAGACATAGAGATTATTTTTAAATCATCATAAGTAAAAGTGATTGGAGTTCGCCATTTAGCTTTATAGTTTACTAAATCTTCCAAGGTAATAATTCCACCATTTTCTTGTAAAAATGTAACTAATATTTTAGCCGTTTCGCCCTTGTAGAATTCATCTTTACCATTTTTTAAAATGCGTTCTAAAGTTTTAGCTAAGGCAGGAAATTTTATAGTATCATTTTCTTTCCAGACCTTATAAAATATTAAAGAATCTTTATTCACTAAACGAAATTGGTCTAGGCTACGATTAAATCTATTGGCTTGACTTTTAGTAACAACCACACCTTTTTTAGCTAATGCAATGACGGGTTCAAGAATATCTTTCATGGGTAAGTTCCCAAATTTTTCATGAACCTCAAAAATTCCTGCAATACTTCCGGGAACTCCAACTGCCAAAGCTCCTAACGTACTTTTATTTGGAATTACTTCACCATTTTCATCTAAAAACATGTTTTTTGTTGCTGTTAAAGGGGCTTTTTCTCGGTAATCAATCCCACCTATGTCTCCATTGGCTTTTCTGTAAACCATAAAACCTCCGCCACCAAGATTTCCCGCAAATGGATATGAAACCGCCAAAGCCAATCCTGTTGCTGCCATGGCATCAAAAGCATTACCGCCTTTTTTTAAAATATCAGTTCCAATTTGTGATGCTTCTAAACGTGCTGAAACTACCATGCCATGTTCAGAAATTAAACCTCTTTTGCTACGATTTACAACTTCATTTTGTATAGAATTCTTGCATGAAAAACATAATGATATTAATACGAGAAAAGATAAAAATCGCTTCATTCTTGTGTGATTTTAAGTTCTATTTCTTTTAATTTATCTTTTGAAAATTGAATAAGTTCATCAAAAAAAAGGGTAAACTCATTTTCAAATTCTGAATAAAATTCTTCCAGTTCATTAACGGCTTCATTCATGCTCGATTTGTGTTTTGTTCGTCGGTTCATTCCATCTAAGGCTCTTGAAATACCTTCAATTGAAGCATAACTTACCAACCAATTATCAGCTATCATATAGGGCATCATTTTTTGAATTCGTAAGGGCAGAAGTTGATGATTTTTTTCTAGTGAATCATAAAAAGATTCAACATATTCTTCAAGTGGTATGATAGAATATTGGCTCCAGTTTTTGGCTAAAAAATGATCATAAAGCATGTCTACAATAATCCCAGAATAATGGCTGTATTTTTCATGAAGACGTTTTGTGCTTTTTCTAACCGTTGGATGCGAATCTGTAAACGTATCAATATGTCGGTGCAGCAAAACACCTATTTGAATCTCTTTGGGTTGCTTTTTATATTCTTTACCTTTAAAACCATCGGCAATAAAATTTCCAATGGTTACTAGTTCATGGTCTCCTGATAGATAAATATGTGCTAAATAATTCATTGGTGTAATTTACTAATTCAAAAAGGAAGATACGTATTTTGCCATTAAAATTATTCCGTTCAACATTTTTTAAAGTTTATTAAAATACATGCTGAAAAAAATATGTAGGTTTGTTAAAAATTACTTTTAAATATGACATTAATAAAATCAATTTCAGGAATTAGAGGCACCATTGGAGGACAGGTAGGAGATAACTTAACACCAATTGATGCCGTTAAATTTGCATCGGCATATGGTTGTTGGATTAAACAACAACGAGCTAAAGACCATTACAAAGTGGTTGTTGGTAGAGATGCTAGAATTTCTGGTGAAATGATTCAGAATTTAGTCATGAACACCTTGGTAGGACTTGGTATTCATGTGGTTGATTTAGGGCTTTCTACTACGCCAACGGTTGAATTAGCAGTGCCTATGGAACATGCCGATGGTGGTATTATACTCACCGCAAGCCATAATCCAAAACAATGGAATGCTTTAAAGCTTTTAAATGCTGAAGGCGAATTTTTAAACGATGTAGAAGGTGCTAAAATTTTGGAGATTGCAGAAAGTGATGCGATGGTATTTTCAGAAGTAGATAATCTGGGTAAAATAACTAAAAACAAAGCTTACATAGATTTACACATTATTGAAGTGTTAGATTTACAGCTTGTGAATGTAAAAGCTATTGAAGAAGCTCGTTTTAAAGTGGTGGTTGACGGTGTAAATTCTACGGGAGGCATTGCTATTCCTTTACTTTTGGAGCGATTGGGCGTACAGGTTGTTAAATTGTATTGCGAACCTAATGGCCAGTTTCCTCACAATCCAGAGCCTTTAAAAGAGCATTTAACAGATTTATCTGAAGCGGTTAAAAAACATCAAGCCGATTTTGGTATTGTGGTAGATCCTGATGTAGATAGATTGGCTTTTATTGATGAAAATGGTGAGATGTTTGGTGAAGAATACACCTTAGTAGCTTGTGCCGACTATGTATTGAGCAGAACACCTGGAAACACGGTTAGCAATATGAGTTCAACCAGAGCCTTGCGAGATGTTACCGAAAAACATGGCGGCAAGTATGAAGCTAGTGCCGTTGGTGAAGTGAATGTGGTTAAATTGATGAAAAAAAATAACGTAGTGATTGGTGGCGAAGGCAATGGCGGTATTATTTATCCGGAATCTCATTATGGTAGAGATGCTTTGGTTGGCGTGGCCTTATTTTTAAGTTTGTTAGCTGATAAAAACATGAAAGTAAGCGAGTTAAGAAAAACGTATCCTAACTATTTTATGAGTAAAAAGAAAATTGAATTAACGCCTGGTTTAGATGTAGACGGTATTTTAAAAGACATTGAAAAGCGTTATCAAAATGAGCCATTAACTACCATTGATGGTGTTAAAATAGATTTTTCCGAAAGTTGGGTGCATTTACGTAAAAGCAATACCGAACCCATTATTAGAATCTATACGGAGGCCAAATCACAGCAAGAAGCAGATGAATTAGCAGATAAATTCATAAAAGAAATCAGCCAAATTAAACTTTAGGAAATGAAGCATAAAAGAAATGTTGAAATATTATGGTTTTTTATTAAAGATAAATCAAAGAAAAATTGGCTTCAAATAATTAAAGAGTTAACATCCCAATTTATTTCTCAAAGGAAAATCCCAGTTAACTACATTACAAATTTACTCTATAGAAAGGAAATCACTAATATTGAAGATTACCTGAATTTAAACGAAAATAACACATTATTATCGTGGTCTTATTCACACGCAAAAGACGAAATAGGCTTGGTAGAGAACAAGCTATTATTTAATGATTTAATGCTGAAAAACAATATTTCTACGCCTAAAATCATCTTTTATAATTCAAAAAACTCGTTTTATTATAACCATGAAATTTTAAACATTGATTCAAAAAAAAGCTTTTTATTTTTTTTAGGTAATGTTTTCAAAAATGAAGAAACAGATCGTATTTTTTGCAAACCTATTGATGGTTCAATGGGGAAAAATATATTTATTCTAGAAAAGAATAAATATAAAAACTTAAGTGAAAATGTCGTAAACATGATAATAACGGAATCATTTATATTCCAGGAAGTTGTTTTACAACATGAAATTCTAAAGAAAATTAACGATTCTAGTTTAAATACATTAAGAGTAGTTACCTACAAAAATAAAGAAAATATCGTTGAAGTTTTATCGGGATTTATTAGATTAGGCAGAAAAGGTGCCATTGTTGACAATGCTCATGCGGGGGGCATTGTAGTTTCTTTTAACAAATATTCTGGGAAAATGCGTCCTATGGGATTGCAATTGATTGATAATGGAGGTGGTATCTTTTATCATCACCCTGACTCCTCTATAGTTTTTGAAGATTATCAAATTCCTTATTATTCCGAAGTTATAGATGTTGTGTCAAAAGCTTCTAGGTTTTTAAAATTCCCTTTACTTGGCTGGGATGTTGCCATTACTCCTAATGGCCCAACCATTGTAGAGGTCAATCATAATTTTCATTTGTTCTTATCTGACAGAATGGAAAATGGATTTAAAAGAATTCCTAGTGTAAAAAAAATATTGGAACAAATACATCAAAAAAATATTTAACTATTTTTAGCATGCTTCCACCGTTTATGGGTCCAGAAATAATATTCAGGCGCATTATAAATTTGTTTTTCAACCTCTCTATTAAAAGCCTCTGTTAATTGGTAGTCTTTAAAGGTTTTTGGGTTTTCTGCCAATACAATAATTTCGGCTTCATAAAAGCCACGTTTTACCTTGTTTACTTTTAAATAAGCTATGGTAAAATCCAGTTTTTTTGCCAAACGCTCTGCACCTATAAACGTGGGGACTTTAATCCCCATAAAATTACTCCAATAAACATCTTTAGTTAATCTTGGAGATTGGTCACTAATAAATGCCGTTAAACTTTTTATGCCTTTGCGCTCATTATTATGGATAACATAAGGGATTTCTTTGGTGCTTATAAGCGAGGTATTAAATTTAGAGCGAATATCCCTTACCAATTTATCAAAATACTTGTTGGCCAATTTTTTATAAACACCATAACCACTAAATTTTATATAATTTTGAATGGCAATAGACCATTCCCAACTGGCATAATGTCCGTACATTAAAATAATACTTTTGTTTAAAGATTCCAATCTTTTTAGTTCTTCAATATTCAATATTTTAAAGCGTTCATCCAATTCTTTTTTAGAAATGCTCAGGGTTTTTATCATTTCTAAAAACATATCACATAAATGATGATAAAATCGTTTCCTGATAAGCTTCCGTTCTAACTCGCTTTTATTTGGAAACACAAGTTTTAAATTATGGTCAACCACTTTTTTTCTATAACCTATAACGTAGTAAAGAAGCACATAAACACCATCTGAAATAAGGTAAAGAATCCTAAAAGGTAATATAGAAATAAACCATAAAAACGGATAAACTAGAATGAAAACAAGAAATTGCATGAATTAATTTTAAATTTGCACTAACAAACCGGTATAAAATTTTATTTGCAAATATATACAAACAGCATGAGAAATTTTATCAGTAGCTTACCTGTGACCTAATTATCAAATAATTTTTTCACAGGAAATATATGTTATAAATTATTTAAACTTTAAACCTTATGGGTCAATTAGATTTAGTAACCATCATCATCATTGCTGCCAATGTGATTATTTCGTACAAAGGTTTTATCGACTTTGGTTTTTTTGAAAAATATAAATTTAGTATTGGAGCCATAAGCAGAGGCGAGCAGTTTAGGCTATTTAGCTCCGGATTTTTGCATGTAGACAATGCACATTTGTTTTTTAACATGTTTTCGTTATACTTTTTTGCCGATGTAGTTATAGGCTATTTAGGCATTTTTAGCTTTGTAATCATTTACATTGGAAGCTTATTATTAGGCAGTTTGTTATCGCTTTATTTTCATAAACACGAATATCATTATACGGCTGTTGGTGCCAGTGGCGCTGTTATGGGCATTATTTATTCGGCCATTTTATTGCAACCGGGCATGAGCTTGACTTTTTTTATGATTCCAATTCCAATTCCAGCCTACATTTTTGGAATAGGTTATTTGCTTTATTCTATTTACGGCATGAAAACCAAAATGGGAAATATTGGTCATGATGCCCATTTTGGAGGTGCAATTGGAGGTTATATCATAACATTAATGTTAGCGCCTCAATTGTTTAAAATAAACTTGCTCATGATAATTTTATTGGCATTACCCATTATATTGCTTTTGGTTTTAAAGAAACTGGGAAAAATGTAAATATCCACAGATATTTAGAATTCACTTCATTTTTAAGTAATAAAAGATTTTTGTGGCATAGCAATTGAATTTATTAATTGAAAAGGCAACCATTAAATTTAATAAATTACTGACATTCAGTATTATAAAAATTAAAATAAGAATAATAAAAAATAGTCAATAGTTATTTTGTGACAGATTGGCTCAAAATCATATATGAAAAAATCAAATTTTATAAGTCTTGACAGTTTGTCATTTCAGGAGTTCGATGAAAATTCAGAACTCATTCCATTAATGACTCCTGAAGATGAAGAAGAAATAAATAACGAAAATTTACCAGAAACCTTACCCATATTACCCTTAAGAAATACGGTTCTTTTTCCAGGAGTAGTCATTCCAATAACCGCTGGTAGAGATAAATCCATTAAATTGATTAATGATGCCAATAATGGAAACAAGGTTATTGGCGTAGTCTCTCAAAAAGATGAATCTATTGAAGATCCATCGGCAAAAGATATCCATGAAACTGGAACGGTTGCCAGAATTTTAAGGGTTCTTAAAATGCCCGATGGCAATGTAACGGTTATCATTCAAGGAAAAAAACGTTTTAAAGTCGCTGAGGTTATTACAGAAGCACCTTATATGAATGCTACCATACGAGAAATTCCTGAGGCAAGACCGGCTATTAGCAATAAAGAGTTTGTTGCCATTATTGAATCTATTAAAGACTTGGCACTTCAAATTATTAAGGATAGTCCAAACATTCCAAGCGAAGCTTCTTTTGCTATAAAAAACATTGAAAGCAATTCTTTTTTGATAAATTTTGTCTCTTCAAACATGAATCTTTCTGTTGCAGAAAAACAAAGTCTTTTAGAGATAAACGACTTAAAAAAGCGTGCCTTAGCAACCCTAAAGTTTATGAATATCGAGTTCCAAAAATTGGAACTTAAAAATGATATTCAGTCTAAGGTACATATGGACATGAGCCAGCAACAACGCGAATATTTCTTGCATCAGCAAATGAAAACCATTCAGGAAGAATTAGGAGGTGTAAGCCATGATGAAGAGATTGAAGAAATGCGAGAAAGATCTCAAACTAAAAAGTGGGATGAAAAAGTAGCAAAGCATTTTGAAAAGGAACTATCCAAAATGCAGCGTATGAATCCTCAAGTGGCCGAATATTCCATCCAAAGAAATTATCTCGATTTATTTCTAGATTTACCTTGGAATGAATTTAGTGCTGATAAATTTGATTTAAAACGAGCTCGTAAAATTTTAGACAGAGACCATTTTGGTCTTGAAGATGTTAAAAAAAGAATTATTGAGCATTTAGCAGTTTTAAAGCTTCGTAACGATATGAAGTCGCCTATTTTATGCTTATACGGTCCGCCTGGTGTTGGTAAAACATCGCTTGGTAAATCTATTGCTGAGGCTTTGGGCAGAGAGTATGTGCGCATGTCTTTGGGTGGTTTGCGCGACGAGGCAGAAATAAGAGGTCATAGAAAAACCTACATAGGTGCTATGCCAGGAAGAATTGTACAAAGTTTAAAAAAAGCTGGTACATCAAATCCTGTGTTTGTGTTAGACGAAATCGATAAATTGTCTAACTCACATCAAGGCGACCCTTCATCGGCCATGCTTGAAGTCCTTGATCCTGAACAAAACAATGATTTTTATGATAATTTTTTAGAGATGGGTTACGACTTATCTAAAGTTATGTTTATTGCCACTTGTAATAGCCTGTCAACCATTCAACCGGCATTGCTGGATAGAATGGAAATCATTAATGTAACAGGCTATACTATTGAAGAAAAGGTAGAGATAGCAAAGCGCCATTTATTACCTAAGCAATTAAAAGAACATGGCTTATCTGATGAACATTTAAAAATAGCAAAGCCTCAATTAGAAAAAATTGTAGAAGGTTATACACGAGAGTCTGGTGTTCGTAGTTTAGAAAAGCAAATAGCTAAAATGGTACGATATGCCGCTAAGAATATAGCCATGGAAGAAGCTTATAACATCAAAATATCCAATGACGATATTATAGAAGTTTTAGGCGGACCAAAAATGGAGCGGGATAAATATGAAAACAACTATGTAGCAGGTGTTGTTACTGGTTTGGCTTGGACACGTGTTGGTGGCGATATTCTTTTTATTGAATCCATCTTATCAAAGGGAAAAGGAACCTTAACCATTACAGGCAACTTAGGAACAGTCATGAAAGAATCTGCAACCATTGCCATGGAATATATAAAATCAAATGCTGAAGAATTTGGAATTGATCCAAAAGTCTTTGAGTCCTACAATGTTCATATTCACGTACCTGAAGGCGCAACACCAAAAGATGGCCCAAGTGCAGGTGTTACCATGTTAACATCATTGGTGTCCTTATTTACACAAAGAAAGGTCAAGAAAAGTCTAGCTATGACTGGTGAGATTACATTAAGAGGTAAGGTTTTACCTGTAGGTGGTATTAAAGAAAAGATTTTAGCAGCAAAAAGAGCTAGAATAAAAGAGATTTTATTATGTGAAGATAATAGACGTGATATTGAGGAAATTAAACCAGACTATTTATCAGGATTAACGTTCCATTATGTAACTGATATGAGTGATGTGATAAAAATTGCTATCACCAGTCAAAAAGTTAAAAACGCAAAGAAACTATAAATTTAAAACCTCGTTTAAGTTCGAGGTTTTTTTATGATTTAAAATATTTCCAAGCGGCATTCGTTCTAAGATAGATTTAGTTACTTTGTAATTTATATGCTGAAGAAAATTATCACTGGTTTTTGTTTTATTATTAGTGTTGTAACCATAGCGCAAGTTGGAGGCGAAAGTACCTATCAATTTTTAAATTTAGTTTCATCACCTCGTCAAGCAGCACTTGGTGGTAAAGTATTAACCAATGTGGATTTTGATGTAGCCCAAGGTCTTTATAATCCAGCAACCATCAATGTAGAAATGGATAACCAATTTGCCTTAAATTACACGAGTTATTTGGGAGGCATAAGCTATGGAACTGCTGCATATGCTTATACAGTTGACAGACGTACACAAACTTTTCATGCAGGTATTACCTATATAAATTATGGCACTTTTGATGGCTTTGATGAAAACGGAGTCTCTACCGGAACTTTTACAGGTAATGAAGCTGCCTTATCCTTTGGATACGCATTGCAACTAGGATATAGTGATTTTTATTTTGGGGCTAATGTTAAGTTCATCACTTCTAAATTAGAGCAGTACAATTCAATTGGGATTGCATCAGATTTAGGATTGCTTTATATCAATGATTATTTAGATTTTCATGCTGCTTTGGTAATTAGAAATTTTGGAACCCAAATTACAACCTATGCCGGTTTACAAGAAGATTTGCCTTTTGAAATAGATTTTGGTATGTCGCAGCGTTTAGAAAATGTTCCCATTCGATGGCATATAACCTTAGAAAATTTACAGGAATGGCCCATAGCGGTTTCAAATCCTGCGCGAGTAACAACCGATTTATCAGGAAATCAAACCCCCGAAAAAGTTGGGTTTTTAGGTAAAGTTATAAGACATACCATCTTAGGTGCCGAATTATTTCCAGAAAGTGGCTTTAATATTCGTTTAGGTTATAACTTTAGAAGAGCAGAAGAACTGCGCATTGTTGATCAAAGAAATTTCTCGGGCTTGTCGGCTGGTTTTTCAATTAAATTAAATAAAATGAGATTTAGCTATACACACGCAAAATATACCAGTGCGGCCAATTCAAACTTTTTTGGATTACAAATAGATTTAAAATAATGAGTTAAAAGTTAAGAGTTAATTTTGCTAACAGCTAACAGCTAACAGCTAACAACTAACAGCTAACAGCTAACAGCTAACAGCTAACAGCTAACAACTAACAGCTAACAACTAACAACTAACAACTAACAGCTAACAGCTAACAGCTAACAACTAACAGCTAACAACTAACAGCTAACAACTAACAACTAACAGCTAACAGCAAACAACTAACACCCAATGACCAAAATAACCATTGCCATAGACGGCTATTCATCAACAGGAAAAAGCACAGTAGCTAAACAACTTGCCAAGCATTTAGGGTATGTTTATATAGATTCTGGTGCAATGTACAGAGCGGTAACGTATTATGCCATGAGCCAAGGGTTGATTGATAAAGAACATTTCAACAGCGAGAAACTCATATCAAAACTTAAGGATGTGGTTATAAATTTTGTATTTAATAAAGCGTTAGGGTTTGCCGAAGTATATTTAAATGGTATTAATATTGAAAAAGAGATAAGAACTTTAGAAGTCTCTAATTATGTAAGTAAAGTTTCTGCCATATCCGAGGTAAGAATCCAATTAGTGAAACAGCAACAAAACATGGGAAAAGATAAAGGCATTGTTATGGACGGGCGCGATATTGGTACAGTGGTATTTCCTCATGCAGAATTAAAATTTTTTATGACTGCTACGGCAGAAACCAGAGCTTTAAGACGTTATGATGAACTCAAAAAGAAGGACAACAACGTGTCTTTTAAAGAGGTTTTAAAAAATGTTCAAGAACGTGATTATTTAGATTCTACCAGAGAAGATTCGCCACTATACAAAGCAGATGATGCCATAGAAATTGATAATTCAAACCTGTCTGTAGAAGCTCAATTTACATGCTTACTTAAACTAGTGAACGATAAATTAAAACAACAGTAGAACTCAACCATTAAGTTAACGAACTGAACTAGTTTTTATTAAAAATAAAATCGTCAAACGAGTAGGGTAAAAGTGTGGTTTGACCTTGATAGTGATGCTGAAATTAATTGGTAATGATTTGTATGTCACAAAACATAAAAACATAATTGTTTTTTGAAATGAAAAACATAAAAAAAGAGTCAAAAGGTTTGGCAACTTTAAACTTTTTTTGATATTATTTTGTTTGGAAATCTCTATTTATTTCAAAGTCAAAATACCTATATTAGCGCAGGCACATAACTAATAATCAAATTACCTGAATGCTTTTTTCTATTCTCATAGCCAATTACAATAATGGTCATTTTTTTTATGATTGTTTTCAAAGTATTGTAAACCAAACTTACGCTAATTGGGAAGTTATTATTGTTGATGATGCCTCTACGGATGATTCTGTTGCTGTAATTCAGGATTTGATAAAAGACGACAATCGGTTTAAGCTATTTCAAAACACTAAAAATCGTGGGTGTGGCTATTCAAAGCATAGGTGTGCAACATTGGCACACGGTGAAGTTCTTGGTTTTTTAGATTCTGACGATGCTTTATACCCAAAGGCAATAACAGTTATGATTGATGCCCACCAATTAAATATTAATGCAGCTATAATTACTTCAAAATACGAATTTGTTGATTTAGAAATGAATTTTACAAAACATAGTCTTTATGGTAGTAATATACCAAAAGGAAAATCATATTTAACATACGGAAATGGTGCTCTAACACATTTTGCAACCTTTAAAAAAGATAAATATAAACAATCAGGAGGTATTAATCCGATTATGAAGCGGGCTGTAGACCAAGATTTATATTATAAACTTGAAGAACAAGGAAGTCATGTATTCTTAGATAAGGTTTTGTATCGTTATAGAGTTCACCAAAATAGTATATCAAATAATGAAAACCTTTTTAAAGCCGAATATTGGCATTTTTACGCCATGCTAAATGCTTATAAAAGACGAAAAAAATGCCAAATTAAAATTGATAATTTCTCAAAGAAATACATCAGGGAATATGCTTCAAATTATTTTTTAGGAAGATTTGAAAGATTAAAACATACCAATAAAAAGGGGAATCAATTTTATTTTTTGTATAAAGCTTTTATAACAAATCCATTTCATAGGTTTACGTTCAAAATTAAAAGTTTAATAGTTTTAATTCTATGTAGAATATGAAAAATGCACCTCTTATTTCAGTAGTTCTGCCTGTTTATAATGTAGCCCCATATATAAAAGAGGCTCTTGATTCTGTATTAAACCAAACCATACAGGATTTTGAAATAATTGTTATTGATGATTGCTCGACTGACAATACATTAGAGGTAATAGAGTCTATTAAAGATGTTAGAATCAGAATTATTAAAAAACCTGAAAATAAAGGATTAATTGATAGTTTAAACATTGGGTTTAGCGAAGCCAAAGGCAAATATATTGCTAGAATGGATGGCGATGATTTAAATACACCAGATAGGTTTGAAAAGCAATTACATATACTTCAAAATAAATCAGAAATTACAGCCTGCGGGTGTTGGCTACAATGCTTTGATGCTAGCAATAAAATTATTAAGCATAAGCAGCATCATAAAGAAATTCAAGCGCAATTGCTATTAAGTAATTCAATGAGTTTAGGCGCTACTATGTTAAAAACGAATGCTTATACAAGATTTAAATTTGATGATACTAAAGCGCATGCCGAAGATTATGATTTTTGGGCAAAAACAGCTTGGGATAGCAACTTATATAATATTCAAGAAACTTTATACCATTACAGAACTCATGAAACTCAAGTTTCTAGTTTGCATAATGATTTTCAAAAGATTCAAGATGTTGATATAAAATTAAGTCTTTATCATAAAATTAATTACAATAAAATTGAGTTTTCAGATGTATTTATAAAAAAAATGTTGTTTTCAACTAGTGAAATATCAGTAGATGAATGCAAACTATTTTTTAGATGGTTGAATCAATTGATACAGATTAACAAAAAACAAAAAGTTTTTGGCTATAAAGAACTTTCAGAAGTAATAGATTTTTTAAAAAGAAAATTAGTATTCGATTTATTCTTTACAAATACTAGAGAAGGAATTGATTATAATAAGAGAAAATTGATTTTGAATAGTTTGCCTTTTAAAGAAAAACTATTTGTTGTTTTAAAAAAGGTAAAAGAAAGAGGATCAATCATAAAAAAAAGTAAAAAATCAAAATAAGTTTAATACAATTGTGAATTTAGATAACAAAAATATTTTATTAATTTTTCAAGGTGGAAATTTAGGAGGAGCAGAGCGACAGGCTTTTGGATTAGCTAAATTTCTTGTAGCTAAAAAAAACTGTAAAGTTGATATTCTTTTTGTGCTTTCTAACACCAAATCAGAAGAGTTTAAAACAGTTCTAGAGAATTCGCATATTAATAAAACATTCTTTTTTGGTGAACCATATTTATTTTTAAAACGAGAAGTTTCCATAAAAAATTTAAAAAGGCTAAAATGGTCGTTGCAGTATTTATTAAAGCTAAGAAAAGGTTTAATAAACTCAAAGTATGATGTAATTATTCCTTTTCAAAATACACCATCTAAAATAGCTTATTATTTATATAAACTATTGCCAACTGTTAAATATACCTTTTGGCATCAACTAGGGTTAGATATTTTAAAACATGACCAATTTGAAAGTATAGCTGTTAATAATATGCCATGTATTATTGGAAATGCAGAAAATTGTCTTGATATTTTTAGACTTGATTACAAAGTAAACCAATACAAACTAAATCTCCTTCCACAATATTTAAGTTTGCAAAAACAAAGCAGGAACAAAATAGAGATAAAAGAAACTTTTAATATTTTGAAAGACAAATTCGTTTTCGGAATGATTGCTCATTTTAAGAGTTTTAAATATCATGATTTACTATTAAAAACATTCAAAAAAGTACATAGCAATCATCCAAATACGCATCTAATTCTTATGGGGAATAAAGATAATGATGAAGGTACTTTGAGTATTTTTAATGATTTGAAAATGACTATAAACCAAGATAATTTAAATTCAAGTGTTACTTTATTGAGTAATGAAGATGTAACAAATGTTTTAAATATACTAGATGTGGGAGTTTTATTGTCTTTAATAGAAGGTACACCTAATGTGGTTATGGAATATATGTTATATGGTTTACCAGTAATTTGCTCAAACCATCCAGGATGCGTTGCTTTGTTAAAAGATTCTAAACTTTTGGTTAATAATAACGAAGATGACATTTATGAAGCTATGAAGAAGGTTATAACCTCTAAGTCTTTATATGAAAAGGAATCTTATTCTAATTTAGAACTAATCAAGAATTATAATGTTGAAAGTTATGTTGAAAGTCTTGAGGTTATTTTAAATAAAAGTTTTAAGTAAATGCCTAATAATAGCAATCATCTTATAAGTATTGTTTTACCATGTTATAATGGAGAGAAACATGTTGCATCTGCAATTAAAAGCTGTCTAAACCAAACACATAAAAACTTTGAACTAATTATTGTAAACGATTGCTCAACTGATAAAACCTTAGACATCGTAAATCTATTTGCTGAAAAGGATAAAAGAATTAAAATAATAAATAACGGAATAAATAAAAAATTGCCATCAAGTTTAAATATTGGGCATAAGCAAGCAAAAGGTGAGTTTATTACATGGACATCAGATGATAATGTTTTAAAAACCAATTTTTTAGAAAAATTATTAAACGGAATTATTGAAAAAAATGTTGATATAATTTATTCAAATTATGATGTTATAAGTGAAGAGGGTAATTTAAAACGAATTCATAAAACAGGACCCACAGAACATATTTTATTTGGTAATAAAATTGGAGCTTCATTTCTTTATAAAAAAGAGATGTTTTATGAATTGAGTGGCTATGATGAATCTCTTTTTTTATTAGAGGATTATGACTTTTGGTTAAGAGCTAGTATGACCTTCAAATTACATCATTTAGATATGGTTTTATATCAGTATAGATTACATCCGGAAAGTTTAACAGCTAATATTGATTTAAAAAAAGATGCAAAAACAAAACACAGAAGAGGTGCGATAAATATGTTTAACAAATTAGCGATTGAATTATCTTGGAAAACTGAAACAATTAATTTTTTAACAAACCATTTTTTGAATAAACCTTTAAATGTGATTGATTATTTAAGACATAAACAAAAAATTAAAAATGACATTTTATCATTTAATTCAAAAAATTTAAATGATAAAGAGATAATTGAAGGATTAAATTCTTTATTAAGAAGCCATTTATTATCAGATCATTGTAATCAAAATTTAAAAACTCTTTATCAGGTTTTTAAAACTGAAAAACAACTTTTATTGCATCCTACATTTAGTAAAAAAACTACTTTTAACTATATTTTAAAAAGTTTGTTTAATTAGTATGAATAACTCTCATCAATTAGTCAGTATTATTATGGCAACCTATAATAGGGCGCATTTTATTATTGAAGCATTGCAATCTATTGAAAATCAAAGTTATAAAAATTGGGAGTGTTTAATTATTGACGATGGAAGTTCAGATAATACTTTTGAAACTGTAAAGCCAATATTAGAAAACGATTCAAGATTTCGGTATTTAAAACGACCTAATAATTTTATAAAGGGACTTCCTGGATCAAGAAATTATGGCTTATATATGACAAAAGGAGATTATATTATTTTTTTTGATGATGATGATATTGTGCATCCGTTATGCTTAGAAATTAGTTTGTCTGCTTTTAAGAACATTCAAAATTTATCTTTTTGTAATTTTAAGAAAGAAGCTTTTTTAGGTAATTTTAATTATGATTCAATTAATAGTAGTAATGAATCTAATTTAGAAGTAAGCAATGATGATTTATTAGAAAATGTGATTACACAAAAAATCCCTTTTGCATCATGTACAGTTTTATGGAAAAGAGAATGTTTTAAAGAAAATGTTTTTAATGAAGGTTTGATGTATGCCGAAGAGTGGGAATGTTATCAGCGTATACTTAGTCATAAACCTAAAGGAGCTCTTATAGATAAGGTATTATACTATAATAGAAAACACGACAAATCAAACACAGGGGAGTTTTGGAAAGGGGATGATATTCGAGTGGCTTCAAAAAAAACGGCGATTCAGTTAGTTGTAAATAACCTATATAAAAAAGACCTGTTAACACCTTATTTGTTTAAATACTTAGTAAATTATGCTATTTCGTTTAGAGATTTTAAATTAGTAAAAAGCATTCTTAAAATCACAAAGCCAAAAATAAAACTGAAATTATTTTATATAATAAAATATTATTTATTTCCTTTTTGGGTTTTTTATAAGAAAATAATAAAATATAAATAGTGAAATTACTTATTTGTTTTGGTACACGCCCGGAGGCTATTAAAATGGCACCCATATGCTTAGAGTTAACAAAAAGACACATAGCTTTTAAACTCTGTGTAACGGCACAGCATAGGCAAATGTTGGATCAAGTGTTAGGCTTTTTTCAATTAGTAACAGATTATGATTTAAACGTGATGCAACCTAATCAAAGCTTGAATATGCTAAGTTCAAGAATATTGTCTGAAATGGATACTATACTAGAAAAAGAAGATTTTGATTTGGTTTTGGTGCATGGTGATACGACCACATCAACCATGGTGGCTTTAGCGGCATTTCATAGAAATTGCAAAGTTGCACATATAGAAGCGGGCTTGAGAACCTATAATAAACAATCGCCATTTCCTGAAGAACTAAACAGACAATTAACGGGCAAAATTTCAGATATCCACTTTGCGCCCACAGAAAAAGCAAAACAGAATCTTTTAAAAGAATATATAAACGAAAACAATATCATTATTACAGGTAACACCGTTATTGATGCCCTGCACATTACCTTAGATAAAATAAAAAAGGGTTACAGCAATACTTCTATTGAATATTTAAAAGCAACCATAAACTTTAACAAGCAAGTTGTTTTAGTAACGGGACATAGAAGAGAAAGTTTTGGAACTGGTTTTGAGAATGTATGTGAAGCCATTTTAGAAATTTCAAAAAAACACGATGTTGAAATTGTGTATCCAGTACATTTAAACCCGCATGTTCAAAACGTGGTTTATGAAAAGCTTTCTGGGATTAATAACATTCATTTAATAGCACCTTTAGATTATCCTTCATTTATGTGGCTAATGAGTAAGTCCGTTTTAATAATCTCTGATTCAGGAGGTATTCAAGAAGAAGCACCTTCTTTAAATATTCCTGTATTAGTGACTAGGGAAACCACCGAACGAGAAGAAGGTATCATATCAGGATGCTCTATTTTAGTAGGTACTCATACCAAAAAAATCATTCAAGAAGCAAATAGAACTTTAGCTATAGATGGCACAAAAAATAAAATGATTAACCCGTATGGTGATGGTTTTGCAGCCTTTAAAATAGTTGATTTTGTTCAAAAAAATAGTTGGGTTAATGACTAAACAAATCCTCATAGTTGCAGATTCTATTGATGTAAACGATAGCAGTGGTTCCAAAGCCAATATAGCGTTAATCAAAAATTTATCCGCTATTGGGTATCAAGTAACCGTTTTACATTACACACAAAAAAATATTCAAATACCGTGGGTGACGTGTATTCCAATAATAGAAAAAAAATATACACCATTATATTTTTTAAGTAGAACACAGCGAGTCATTCAACGTTATTTTAAAATAAACTTAGCAAAATATTTGGAAGCCATTTTCGGTTTTTCCTTTACTTTTTTTAATGATGTAAATAGTATTAAAGGGGCGTTGAAAAAACTCGATATTTCAAAATTTGATTTGATATTGACATTAAGTAAAGGCGCAAGTTTTAGACCGCATTATGCAGTAAACAAACTACCAATTTTACATAAAAAATGGATGGCATACATACACGATCCTTATCCCATGAGTTGTTATCCGAAACCATATCAGTGGAATGAACCTGGACATAAACAAAAACGTCTTTTTTTTAAAAAAGTCTCAAAAAATGCCAAATATTCAGCATTTCCGAGTGTGTTGTTACAAGAATGGATGGGCAATTACTTTCCTAATTTTATTAAAACGGGAATAATTATACCGCACCAAAACTTTGAAGAAGAATTAATAAGTTTGGAAGTGCCAAGTTATTTTGACAGTGAAAAGTTTAATGTGCTACATGCGGGAAATTTAATGAAACAACGCCATCCAGAAGGATTAATAAGAGGTTTTAAATTATTTCTTGAGAAGAATCCTGAAGCAAAAAATGATTCTAAACTCATGTTGTTGGGAAATGCATTCTATCACGAGGATCTTATTAAAGCGTTCGCTATTGATTTACCTCAGTTATACATAAAACTGGCAAACATGCCTTTTAATGAGGTGCATTGGTTGCAAAAGCAAGTGTCAGTAAATATTATTTTAGAAGCTAATTCAGAGATAAGTCCGTTTTTGCCGGGCAAATTTCCACATTGCATAATGGCTAATAAACCGATATTACATTTAGGCCCTAAAAATAGTGAAACGAAGCGTTTGCTTGGTGAAGATTATCAGTATTGGTGTGAAATACATGATGTTCTTGCTATTTCTGAAATACTTCAAATACTTTATGCTATATGGAAAAAAAACAATAATGCACTTATTTTGAATCGATCTGATTTGGAAGTGTATGTAGGAGAAGTATATTTAAAAGAACAACTCGAAAAGGTTTTTGGGCATGTCTAAATTCTCCGTTTTGATAACTACTAAAAACCGACTTGAATATTTGAAATTTACACTTCAAAAATTGGATAGTCTAATAAATAGAGTCGATGTGGAATGTATCATTTGTGATGATGGATCAACAGATGGTACCTATGGTTATATAAAAGAAAATTTCCCAAGTATTCAATTAATTAGACACAAAAAGTCTCGAGGACTAATAGCAAGTAGAAATGAGTTACTTCATTTAACAAAAGCAACATATGCCATTACTTTAGATGACGATGCTCATATAGTGTCCCAAAATCCATTAGAAATTATAGAAACTTTTTTTGAATCAAATAAAAAATGTGCGGTTATGGCTTTCAGGATTTTTTGGGGAAAGGATTTACCGGAAAATGTAAGTCACAATTTAGAAAACACTCAAGTAAAAGGATTTGTAGGATGTGGTCACGCTTGGAATATGCAGGCATGGAATGATATACCAAATTATCCTAATTGGTTTATGTTTTATGGGGAAGAAGATTTTGCATCGTATCATTTATTTAAAAAGAAATGGCAAGTACATTTTGTGCCCAATATATTAGTTCATCATCGTGTAGATATCAAAAAAAGAAAAAAGAATCCGGATTATCAAACCCGTTTAAGACGTTCGTTGCGGTCGGGTTGGTATTTATATGTTTTGTTTTATCCATGGCAAGTCATTCCTAGAAAGTTTCTTTATACCTTGTGGATTCAGTTTAAAAGCAAAGTTTTTAAGGGAGATTTTAAGGCTTTTTTAGCCATTATTTTAGCACTTTGCGATGTTGTAATAAATATACCAAGATTAATGATTCATGCCAATAGATTTTCAAAAAAAGAGTTTTTAGAATATTCAAAACAACCCAATACAATCATATATTGGACATCTAAATAATTAAATGTAGTATGTTAAATAAACTGAAAGAGAAATTTTCTTATCAAAAGAAGCTTAAAATAATATACAAGTGTAGGCAATTTAAAGCTTTTTTATATCCTTTCAATGTATCTAAAATTGCAACAATTCATAAAACTGATAAGTTTGGATATCATTTTTACACGCCACATTATCAAACTCATTTTAAAAAGTATAAATTCAAGAGAAATAATATTTTAGAAATTGGAGTTGGAGGGTATAAAGATCCTTTTATTGGAGGAAATTCCTTAAGAATGTGGAAATCATATTTTCCGTTTTCCAAAATATATTCCATAGATATTTATGATAAATCATTTCTACAAGAATCTAGAATTAAGATTTTTAAAGGTAGTCAGGTAGATTTTGAATTTTTAGACTATGTAACTAAAAAAACTGGAGATTTTGATATTATTATTGACGATGGTAGTCATATAAATGAGCATGTCATCGAGACCTTTGAATACCTTTTTCCTAAACTTAAAAAAGGAGGTATTTATGTAGTTGAAGACACTCAAACTTCGTATTGGGAAGAAAACTATGGTGGTGATTCCACTAATTTTGATAATAAAAAAACCATTTATGGTTTTTTTAAATCTTTAATTGATGCCATGAATAATGAAGAATTCATTATAGAAAATTATCAAAAAACATATTACGACAAACATATTATTTCCATGCATTTTTATCATAATATGATTTTTATATATAAAGGCGATAATAATGAACGGTCAAATTTTATAGTGAATAATTCTGTACCCAATGGAAAAATCTAATATAGCAATACTAACTACTGTAGCTAATTTTGAATTGTATAGAATAACCTCAAAACTCTTCCCTAAAGACATAAAAAAATATGTAATAGATGGAACAAATGGTATGCATGGTA
>Ga0210046_1000211_pt1 | contig 62549 bp, 45 predicted proteins | sample CryGeyCG2114_250_FD_185461 | JGI IMG/M metagenome (GOLD analysis project Ga0210046, IMG submission 185461) | Groundwater microbial communities from aquifer - Crystal Geyser CG18_big_fil_WC_8/21/14_2.50 (SPAdes) (version 2) | ecosystem: Environmental > Aquatic > Deep subsurface > Groundwater ...
TTATGTAAGTCATTATAAAACAAGAAGATAATTTGGTTTATAAAATTAAATATGCTAAGTTTAACTTGTAATGATTACAAAAGTATGAAAACTTTATTATTACTGTTTTAATCGCATACAAAATTTGTCTATTAAGGAAAAAGTCAACTTAAAAATAGCTATCCCTTAAACAATAATTGTTTTATTACTTTTGGGCTCACTTTCGTCAAGACTTAAACGAACTTGTTTTCTGCTTTCTTTTTTATACAGTTTTTTCTTTAACTTATTTTTTATAAATTCTCTTTCTTATTCGTCTATCTGAATCTCTCTTTATTACTCACATTGGATTACGTTAAATTTTTTAGAATTTAGGGAAGAGTTAAACGGGTTATTGGCTTTCTTAAGAAGCAAAATTATGCATGAACTTCTTCCCCAGAGAATAAAATTGTATTCCCATTATTTTCTATTTTACAAGTCAATCTTAAATCCATTTAAGTTCTATATTTAATTGTCTACTTTGCTCTTTGTCTTTTTAGCTCTCCAACTATATGGCTTATATTTTGTGTCATTTTTCATCATTGCAAGTGTTGATTTTGCTATATACCTAGTTATTCTGTTTTTTGCTTCTTTTTCTGAAAATCTTTCTTTTAAGAGAACTTCATAATATTCTCGTATATCATTATTTCCTCGTAAGGCTGCTAAGGTTGCAGTTTTATAAACTTCTTTTAATATTCTGTTGTAGTTAGGATTTCTTTTCCCATAGACTTTCCCTCCGCTTTCCATTTTGTATTTTACTAAGCCGCTATAACTCCAATATTTATATTTGTCTGGAAATCGATTGGCATCTATTACTACCGAAAAGAGTTTTACTGCATTGATTACATCTATGCCGCTTATCCCTGTCAAGTGAGTGATGGTTCTATTATTCTTTTTTAATTTCCTAAATAATTTTATGTATTCTTTTTTTTCTTCTTCATAAAGTTTAATATATCTCCGCTTTTCTTCTATGATAAAGGCTGCTGTCGAATCTTCTATGTTAAACGTATCTTTTTTATAATTTAGGCAAAACCCTCTATAGATGGCTGATAGCTGATTCTTTGCTCGCACTCCTGCTTTTATTAAATCATTATAGGAACTTGCTAGTTTTCTTATTCTATAATTCTCATCGTTACTGTGGTAAACTTCTTTTAACATACCAGCGCGCAATAACCTACATAACTCGGTCGCATCTTTGGGATCGTTTTTTGGACCCTCTCTTAATAATGAATTTCGATATGGATCGCATATGATTATTTTTTCAACAAAATCCTTTAGTTCTACATATAACCATTGGGCTCCCGTTGTTTCCTCTATGGTAAGAATAATTTTACCTTTCAAGTCTTTTATATATTTCTTTATTGAACTTATTGTGGCGGGCAAGTCCTTTGATATTTGAGGATAATTACTATTGCTACTCATTCTTGCTACTGACATTACTGTGGTTGACCAGTCAATGGCTACATAATGATTGTAATATGCAGTTTCTACATAATGCATCGGTTTGGTATTTGATTTCCTTTTTGCTATTTTCATTATTAGGTCTCCTTTCTTTTTAGAAGTTCATTTTTCTACTAAATATATTAGTAGTAACTCATAAAAGAAAGTGAGACCTTTCATTAATTTAACGGGTTTAATGGGAATATTCTGAACTTCGTCCATTTGAAAATAGCAGAAAGGTCCATAAAGCTGGAGATTGCGTTCTATATCTTCTTTTGTTAACTCCGTCTCAGTTTTGTATGTATAAACAGGTTTCTTTTGATACTGATCCCAAAACACATAATTCTCTATATCTGTCTTTTCCTGGTCTGTAATTTTATAGTTGTGAGGTACAACCACAATCAAAGTATCCACCTTGTGAAATGCCAACGTGAGGGTATAATTTTCATCACCTTGAATATATCCAGGGATTTGTGCTTGTAACAAGCAGGTTGAGAACATTAAAACCCAAATCATCCAAATTTTTGTTAACTTATTCATATTATTAGTTTTATTCCTATTAGTATTTTAATTTTTTTAACCCTAGTAAGGAGTTATGAACTAGCTACCCCTAACCATTTCCTATTTATTTTACCACAACTATTTTATGGGGAAGAAATAACTCACGCATAGTTAACCCACCTCTCAAAGCAAAAATCACATACAGAATGGTAAACAAACCGTCAATTATTCCGGTGAACCAGAAGGTGGATGGAAAATCGGTTACAAAACTCATATAAGTATAGAGTTGGATAACATAGAAAAGTCTTCCGATAATAAGGCAGCCCACATTAAAAGCGTAACGCTTAATATTAAAAGCTGACAAAAACTGTAGGTAAGCAAAGCACAGAAAGAAAGATCCCAGGAAAACAGCAAAGAATGAATCAATAGGAGGATTGTCAATAATGCGGCCGTTGCCGATAACGAAAAAATATAGAATGGCTGCAACGGTATCCCAGATTCCACTTGCAAAGAAGGTGAGGGCTAAAGGTTTTAATGATATATTTTTCATTTTTTTATTATTTAATTGTTATTGGACTCATAGCTTGTATAAATGAACTGTTATTTTATTAGTCTTTTCATTTACCAATACTTTATGTTTATTAAAGTTTCCTGGAGCACTTTTCCCGTTATAATTACTGAACCCGAATAGTTCCTTAGGAATTCCTAGAAGATTGGTATCAAGTTTACCATTACTATTGTTATCCTGATATATTGAAAATAAGTACTCACCATTAGATAGGGTTAACGCCACACTTATAGTTTCTGCATCTGGATTTGTTACAAACGAAAAATAAATTTTCCTTTCGTTATATGACTCTTCGTTATTAAAAATAGAAATGAATAGCTTTCCGCCATTTTTTTTAACACCTGCAATATCCAGGCTTAGATTATTTTGAGCCGAGGCAACCCCACAATATAGGAATACGGCCAAATAGATAATACTGTTTTTCATTTTCTTTATTTCCTTAAAGTGATTTTCTTTTTCCGTGCCTCACGGCAATATTTATTGCATCAAGCCAGTTATAGTGTAAACTGATTGCTCTTTCCGTGCAATTAATTTCGCATAATTTGCATAGAGTGCAATCCAGTTCTTTTGTCGGAACCGCTTTGTCCATAATAAGTTCAATAACACCCAAGGGGCATACCTTTACACATTTTCCACATCCCCTGCAGGCACTTTGATTTACAGTTACAAAATCTCCTTTAAGAACTATACAAGAATCATTTACACTCAACTTATATTCATTAGTAAAACCATCATTAACAGGCAGCTTTGTATTAATCTGTTCGTAATAATCGAGCATGCAATACTGAGGCAGATATTTTTTTAGAAAATTTCCTGCCTTTTTCAAGTCTTTTTCATTTGGTTTTCCAACATTTCCACCACCAATTATAACCCATGGTCCAGTTTCATCATAGCCCCTAACCGAGAATTCACCCACTATTTTTTTGTTTTTCTCGTTCAACAGCTCTTTTATGGGTTGATGGTATTTGCCCAAAACTGGAGCTCCCCGACTTGAAAAAATAAATACATCTTGCTCTGAGCTATCCAGTTTTTTTATCACTTCAAGAACAGCAGTGTGGTGGCAACCGAAATAAATTCCTGAACCAAAACCAATAGTTTTGTATTGACTTAAATCAGTCTTTAGAGCCTCCAGTGGTTTGATAAAACGACAACCAAGTGTCTGAGCCATTGTTTTGGCTAATTTCTGTGTATTTCCATTGTATATCGATTCATATACAATAATGCAATTATGATTCATTTTCTGCTTTTTAATTTTGTAATCAAATTCCAGTAATTTTTTATACATGATCTGAGATGATTTTCTGTAATCATATAAAATCATGAAGTAAAATTACCAGGACTTATTCCAAAAGAAAAAAAAATGATGACAGGAGTGTTTATAAGGTGTGTTAAAGCGTAAATAGGGGAATTGATCATGAACCATCAAGCTTACAAATCCTCTTTCACTTAATTTTAAGTGATTTGACCAATTGATTCTCCATAATTTCTCATTAATACTCATGAAAGAATAAACATAAATCCAATGCCCCACACTCCTTTATTTTTCATGCAATAGCGACAAAAAAAGCTCTAGGCTCGAGCCATGGATTAAACACCTTATCAGCCATGAATGGGGGGAAATGAATTAAAGTACAATTATATAAAGAGTATTTATCATTTTTGGGGATGCTATTAATCCTGGATAATGCAATAGGATTAAAATAAACAATTTTAGAAAAAGAACAATCAATATAGAAGCGAACTTGCCCCGACTTACTCGGTCTTAGCGTTTGTACCCAAAAGGTTAAGTGAACAATAGTACAAACGCTTAGAGCGAGTTAGTCGAATATGCATTAATGCTTTTCTAATGCATATTTGGGGTTAATTTTATCAGATATCTTTTAGTGATATAGAACAATATTTGTCAATCAATAAATCTCTATATGTTTATTAATTAAAAATATTAGTAATTTAAATAACCGAGTAGGTCTAAATAATATTTTTACTAACAGAGATTTTTTATGAAATCAGTTAATAATTGGATTAATGCTTATTTAATAACGTTGCTTTTTGTGGTTTTTTTATTATTTTTGTTTTCCACGCCACAATATTCACAAACTGAAGTCCCAAATCCAGTTGTTTTTGGAAGCGATTCAAATTTTCCTCCATACGAATTTTTAGACGAAAATGGCAAACCAGCAGGATTTAGTATTGATTTGATGCAAGCTATTGCGGACGAAATGGGATTTAATATAGAATTCAAATTAGGTATATGGGCAGAAATTAAAAATGAATTCGAAAATAAAGAGACAATTCATGTTTCAGATATGTTTTATTCGGAAGAACGTGACAAGAAATTTGATTATGCAATCCCCCACGAAATTACATACGATAAAATATATGTTCGAAAAGACAACAAAGAAATATTTTCAATTTCAGATTTAGCAAACAAAAAAGTTGCTGTTTATATGTCGTCAACTTTGGAAGAATATTTAACAAAAAATCATCCCAAAATAAATTTAATCCCTGTACCAAGTGAACAAGATGCCTTAATATTACTTTCAGAAGGTAATTGTGATGCTGCAATTGTTTCCAACATTATTCAGAATGAAGTTATTACTAAGCTTAAAAATAATAATTTAATTGTTATAGGCAGACCATTATTTCCTCGAGAGTTTTCTCTTGTTGTTAAAAAAGGCAATGATAAATTATTAAAACTAATTAATGTTGGACTTGTTCGTTTAAAGGGAAATGGTAAGTTTAATGAACTTCATAAAAATTGGTTTACTACACAAAAGGAATCTTGGATTTCAAAAAATTTAGTTTTAATAATCTCAGTCCTTGTTGGAATGGTTATTTTATTTGTAATAATCAATATTTCCCTCCGTGTTTTAGTTAGAAGAAAGACAAAAGAACTTGAGTTTGTTAATTCTCGCTTAAAATTAATTTCAAATGTAAAAGCTGCAAGAATTGATAAATATTCAGCAAAAGAACAAATTGCAGAGTTACTCAATTATATTAAAGATACTTTTAAAGTAGATGCCTGCATTGTGCGAATCATAGAGGGCAACCAACTTAAACTTTGGGGCAGCGTAGGTATTAAAAAGGAAAATATAATTGAAGCATTTGCCATAAACGAAGGAGTTGGTGGCAAAATAATTAGCACAAAAAAAGCAATTAGAATTAAGAACATTAGTGTAGAAAAAGCCCAAGTTGAGGCAGCTAAACTTTATCCTAACTTATATGAATTTATATCCTATGCTGGGGCTCCCCTTCTAATTGAAGATAAAGTAATTGGAATAATTGGAATTTATTCTGAAAAAACAGAACATGAATTTTCTGAAATTGATTTAGAACATCTAAAAATTGTTGCAAATCAGATTGCAATTTCTATAGAAAACTCAACGCTTTTTGAGCAAAACATTAAGCAAAAAGAGATTTTAATAGAACAAATTGTTTCAAGAAAAAAAGCTGAAGAAACTTTAAAAGCAAGTGAAGAAAAATTCAAATTGGCTTTTCATACAAGTCCCGATTCAATTAATATTACCCAATTTGACGGAACCTACGTTGATATAAATGAAGGATTTACTGCATTATCAGGCTTCACAAAAGAAGATGTAATTGGCAAAACTTCAACCGAACTTAATATTTGGGTTGACATAAAAGATAGAGATAAATTAGTTGAAGGATTAAAAACTGAGGGTAGATATTCAAATCTTGAAGCAAAATTTAGAATGAAAAATGGCGATGTTATTATTGGTTTAATGTCTGCATCAATAATTTCGTTAAGTAATGTTAATCATATACTCACCATTACCAGAAATATAACCGAAATTGTAAAAGCACAGGAAAAGTTACAAGAAAGCGAAACACGCTTTAGAACTGCATTTGAAAACTCAGCAGTTGGAATGTGCTTGATTTCATTAGATGGTAAATTTTTACAAGTCAACTCTAAACTCTGTCAAATGCTTGGGTATTATGCTCCTGAATTACTTTCCTTAAATTTTCAACAAATTACACATCCTGATGATATTTTACAAAGTAATGCATATATATCAGAGGCAATTAATTATGAGAACATTAATCTTCATTTTGAAAATAGATACATCAAAAAAAATGGAGATGTTATTTGGATAGAAGTTTCTTCTTCTCTTTTAAGAGATGAAGATAATGAACCCCTTTATTTCATTTCACAAATTATAGATATTTCTGAGAGAAAAATAGCTGAGGACCAATTACGCCAAAAGGATATTGAATTTAGAAAACTATCAGCACATGTACCCGATTTGATATTTCAATTTACAAAAAATGCAGAAGGTAAATATTATGTTCCAATAGCTTCGGATGGTATTATAAACATTTTTGGATGTTTACCTGAAGAAGTAGTTGATGATTTTTCACCAATTGCTAAAGTTATACATCCAGATGATGCCCAAAGAGTGATTAACGAAATAGAATTATCAGCACAGAATTTAACATTTTTTGAATGTGAATTTAGAGTTCTTATTCCAGGTAAAGATTTACAATGGATATATTCCAGATCTACACCCGAAAAATTACCAGATGAAAGTGTGACTTGGTATGGTTTTAATACAAATACAACTGAAAGAAAACTTGCAATGGATGAAATTAAGAAATTAAATGAAACATTGGAACAAAAAGTAATTGAACGCACTACACAACTGGAGGCAACAAACAAAGAGTTGGAATCTTTTGCATATTCAGTTTCTCACGATTTGAGGGCACCTTTACGCAGCATTGACGGCTTTAGTCAAGCAATCCTAGAGGATTACTATGATAACCTTGATGAGCTTGGTAAAAATTTCCTTAATCGCATTCGTGCTTCTGCCCAAATGATGGCAAAGTTAATTGATGACATGTTAGTACTTTCAAGAGTAAGTAGAAGTAAAATTAATTTCACAAAAGTTAATCTTTCTGAAATAGCTCAATCAATAATAAATGACTTAAAAGAAACGGACAAAAGTAGAAAAGTAAATTTTATTATTGCCCAAAATATGTTTGATATTGCTGATTCAACACTTATTAGATCGGTTATTCAAAACTTTATTGAAAACGCTTGGAAATTTTCATCAAAAAAAATAGAATCAATTATTGAGTTTGGAATTGTTGACATTGATAAAAGGAGTACATATTTTGTAAAAGATAATGGTGCTGGTTTTGACATGAAATATGCAGAGAAGTTGTTTTCTCCTTTTCAAAGATTACATCAACAAACCGAATTTCCAGGAACTGGAATTGGTTTAGCAACAGTTCAACGTATTATTCACCGCCACAAAGGTGAAGTTTGGGCTAAAGGAAAAATTGATGAAGGAGCAATATTTTATTTTACACTTAATGCTAAAATTGAGGATTAACAATTATGAAAAAGGCAATTTTACTTGTTGAAGACAATAGCGATGATGAACTATTAACAATTAGAGCGTTAAGAAAAAATAATCTTGTAAATGATATTGCAATTGCTCGTGATGGAGCTGAAGCTTTAGATTATTTGCTTGGAACTCATAAAAATGGAACATTTAATAATCCATTACCAACATTAATAATTTTAGATTTGAAACTTCCTAAAATTGATGGAATTGAAGTTTTAAAACAATTGCGCGCATCTGAACGAACAAAACTAATACCAATAGTTATATTAACTTCATCAAAAGAGCAACAAGATATAATTGCCAGCTATGGATTTGGAGCTAATAGCTTTATTAGAAAACCAGTGGATTTTATTCAATTTATTGAAGTTGCAAGTAGTATTGGTGTTTATTGGCTTGCTTTAAATGAATCACCTGAAAATTTTGATTTATATTAGGAAAGATAGAAAAAAATGAAAATACCACTTCGCGTCTTAATTATAGAAGATTCTGAAGACGATAAAGATCTAATTCTGCTCCAACTTAAGCGTGGAGGTTATGAGCCAGAATACAGACGAGTTGAGACAAATGAAGCTCTTATAAATGCTCTCGAAACGCAAACTTGGGATATTATATTAAGTGACTTCGTAATGCCAAATTTTGATGGATTATCTGCTTTAGATATTGTAAAAAGCAAAGATATTGATATTCCTTTTATACTTATTTCTGGAACAATTGGTGAAAGTGTTGCTGTTAATGCAATGAGATTAGGTGCACATGATTATTTGATGAAAGATAATTTAAATAGGTTAAATCCAGCAATTGAAAGAGAATTAAAAGAATACAAAATTAGAAGACAGCGAAAACAAGCAATTGATGACTTAACGCAAAGTGAACTAAGATATAAACAACTATTTGATAATGATCTTACTGGCGACTTTATAGTATCTGTTGATGGAACTTTTTTATTATGTAATAAAGCAATGGCAAAAATATTTGGCTTCAATTCAATTGATGAAATAATGAATTGTAAGATTTCACAACTCTATAAAAATTATAATGACAGAATTAAGTTGTTAGATTTAGTTCGTAAAAATAAAATTGTAGAAAATTATGAAACAGAATATTTACGTTTTGATGGAAAAGTAATTTCGGTAATTGAAAATATTATTGGAAATTTTGATGAGAATGGAGAATTAGTAACTTTAACCGGTTATATGTTTGATATTACAGAACGCAAAAGTGCAGAAAAATCGCTATTTGAAAGTGAAAAAAAATTTAGAGCGGTTTGGGAAAAAAGTACGGATGGAATGCGTTTAACAAATGAAGAAGGCACTATTATTATGGTTAATGCTTCTTTCTGTAAATTAATAGAAAAAGATGAACAAGAAATTGTGGGCAAACCTATGTCTTGTATTTATGAAAAATCACGACACGATGATGTTTTGACAAAACATAAATTGAGATTTAGAACTAGAACAATTCCTGAATATATTGAACGAGAAATAGTAATTTGGAATGGCAAAAAACTTTTTCTCGAACTTTCTAATTCTTTTTTGGAAATTGAAAACCATCCCACATTATCCTTAAGTGTTTTCAGAAATAATACTGACCGAAAAAAAGCTGACGAACAATTACAGAAACTTAATTTAGCAATAAACAACTCAAAAGATGTAGTTTTTATGACTGATATAGAAGGAATATTTACTTACACCAACTCTGAGTTTACAAATCTATACGGCTACACAAGTGAAGAAATAGTTGGCAAAACAACTCCTCGTATTTTGAAAAGTGGTAGTTTAACTAAAAAAGATTATGAAAAATTATGGTCAGTATTATTACGTAAAGAGAACTACACACTTGAATTAGTAAATAAATGTAAAAATGGTAGTTTAATTGATATTGAGAGCTCTACAGATGTTATTCTAGATAGTAAAGGTAAAATAATTGGCTTTCTTGCTATTCAAAGCGATATTACTGAACGAAAAAAATCGGAACTTGAACTAATTTTAGCCAAAGAAAAGGCTGAAGAATCAGAAAAATTGAAATCCGAATTTCTTGCTCAAATTTCGCACGAAATAAGAACTCCATTAAATATTATTATAAATAATTCTTCATTCTTAAAAGAAGAGCTAATTGAAACATTAGATGAGGATTATAAATATTGTTTTAATAGTGTTGATATTGCTTCCAAAAGAATTATACGAACAGTTGATTTAATACTTAATATGTCCGAAATTCAAACTGGGTCTATAAAACTTTGGGAAAGTGAAGTTGACTTGCAATCTCAAATAATTTTACCTTTAATTACTGAGCATTCAATTTTAGCAAAAAACAAGAATATTAGTCTTAATTTTGAATCAAATGTCAGCAACTCTAAACTAATTTGTGATGAATATTGCGTTACACAAATAGTTGCAAATTTAATTGATAACGCAATTAAATATACTGCAGAAGGTGGAGTTTTGGTAACTTTGTTCATGAACAAAGAAAATAAATTAACACTCGAAGTTACCGATTCCGGACAAGGAATGTCAGAAGAATTTTTACAAAGGGTTTTTAATCCTTTTACCCAAGAAGAACAAGGATATTCAAGGAAATTTGATGGCACTGGGCTTGGATTAGCAATTGTAAAAAAATATTGTGAATTAAGCAATGCTCAAATACTTGTAGAAAGCAAAAAGGATTTTGGTTCAAAATTTAGCGTAACTTTTAATTAACGGAAACACAATGAGAAACATTTTACTGATTGAAGACGATTTACTTTCACAAAAGACGATGAAAGCAGTACTAAAAAACTATGTTATTGATTGCTGTAAATCAGCCGAAGATTACTACTCTAATTTTAACAAAAAGAAATATGATTTAATTATTATGGATATTTCATTAGGGAAAGGTAAAGATGGCTTGCAATTAACACGTGAAATAAAAATGGATGGTTTAGATAGTACACCTATTCTTTGTCTTACTGCACATGCATTTAGAAGCGATAAAAAAAATGCTTACGATGCAGGGGTAGATTTCTATTTATCAAAACCAGTATCTAACGCTATTCTAAACGAAACAATAGAAAAGTTAATAAATGTAAGAACGAAATTTTAGTTGTTCGGTTATTTTATTAGAGTAGTGAACACTAATGCTCACTACTCTAATAGTATTAAGCATTTGTCAAAGCTTCAACACCTGGTAAAACTTTCCCTTCCAAAAATTCTAGCGATGCACCACCTCCAGTAGAAACGTGTGAAACTTTTTTGTCAAGTCCAGCCTTTTTAATAGCAGAAGCAGAATCTCCGCCACCAATAATTGTAATAGCACCATTTTCTGTTGCTTCAGCTAAAGCATTTGCTACAGCATTTGTTCCATTAGCAAAATTAGTAAATTCAAAAACGCCCATTGGTCCATTCCATACGACAGTTTTGCTTTTTTTAATTTCAGCGCAAAACAATTCAATTGATTCTGGTCCAATATCCAAGCCCATTTTATCAGATGGCATTGAGTTAACTTTTACAACTTCGGAGGGTGAAGCATTGTCAAACTCTCTTGCGACCACAACATCTGTAGGCAGTAAAACTTTTACATTTGAAGATTTAAATTTAGTAAGCATTTCTTTTGCCAATTCAACTTTATCTGCATCTAAAAGAGAAGTACCAATTTCAAATCCTTGTGCTTTATAAAAAGTATAAGCCATTCCCCCACCAATAATTAAAGTATCAACTTTCTTTAGTAGATTTTCAATTACATCAATTTTACCCGTAATTTTTGCACCACCAAGGATGGCGGTAAATGGTCTATTAGGCTCAGCAATTGCATTGTGAAGGTAGTTAAGTTCTTTTTGCATTAAATAGCCTGAAACGCAAGTATCAATAAATTTTGTTACTCCTTCAGTAGAGGCATGAGCACGATGAGCACTTCCAAAAGCATCGTTAACATAAATATCACCTAAACTCGCTAATTCTTTTGAAAAGGTTTCATCGTTATCAGTTTCTTCAATATGAAATCTTAAATTTTCAAGAAGTAAAACATCTCCATCATTTAAAGTTGAAACCAAAGAGGCTACATTGCTACCTACAGAATCATTTGCAAATTTCACTTCTTTATTTAATAAATAACTTAATTTTTCCGCAACTGGTTTTAAACTAAATTCTGGTTGCACTTTGCCTTTCGGACGTCCTAAATGACTCATCAAAATTGTTTTGCCTCCATCCTTAATAATTTTTTCAATAGTAGGCATAGCAGCAGTAATTCTTTTATCGTCGGTTATTTTTTGATTTTCATCAAGCGGAACGTTAAAATCAACGCGAACTAAAACACGCTTTCCTTTTAACTGAACGTCATCAATTGTTAATTTTTTCATTACATCCTCAAAAAAAATAATACAAAAAAATAGACGGCTCTTGCCGTCTATTATAAAACAATTATTTACTTGCCATATAAAGGATTAAGTCAACAACTTTACATGAGTAACCCCATTCGTTATCATACCATGAAACGACTTTAACAAAAGTTTCATTAAGCATAATTCCAGCACCAGCATCAAACACTGAAGTTCTTTCTTCTCCAAGGAAATCATTTGAAACGACTTGATCTTCTGTGTATCCTAGAACTCCCTTAAGGTTAGTTTCAGAAGCGGTTTTCATTGCAGCCTTAATTGCTTCATAAGTAGTTGGAGTTTTTAAGTTAACTGTTAAATCAACAACAGAAACGTTTGGAGTTGGAACACGGAATGACATTCCAGTTAATTTACCATTAAGTTCTGGAATAACTTTTCCAACAGCCTTTGCAGCACCAGTTGATGAAGGGATAATATTTTGACTTGCACCACGTCCGCCTCTCCAATCTTTCATTGAAGGACCATCAACGGTCTTCTGTGTTGCTGTAGTAGCATGAACTGTTGTCATCAATCCACTAACAATTCCAAAATTATCATTAAGTACTTTTGCAACTGGAGCTAAACAATTTGTAGTACACGAAGCATTAGAAACAATTGATTGTCCAGCATAAGATTCATTATTAACACCCATAACAAACATAGGTGTATCATCTTTTGAAGGAGCTGATAGAACAACTCTCTTTGCACCAGCATCAATGTGTAATTGAGCCTTTTCTTTTGTCAAGAAAAATCCTGTAGATTCAACAATATATTCTGCTTCAACTTCATTCCACTTTAAGTCAGCTGGATTTTTCTCCGCAGTAACTCTAATTGCTTTTCCATTAACTACTAAATGACCATCTTTAACGCTAACTTCACCATTAAATCTACCATGAGTAGAGTCGTATTTTAACATATAAGCAATATAGTCAACGTCTAATAAATCGTTAATTCCAACTACTTCTATATCATCTACTTCCATTGCACGTCTAAAAACTAGACGACCAATTCTTCCAAAGCCGTTAATTCCTATTTTAACTGCCATTGTTTCCTCCATATTAAGTTTAAACTAAATTAAATTATTTATTTTATTTACAAAGTTACTTCTAATTATTTACGAATACAAAATTACTTAATTTTCCTAATTTATTCAATTTATAAGCCATTTTTATATAATATATTCAGACAATATACAACTTTTAATTTAATTGTTTAGGCAATTAAATAATTTGATTAGAATGTTCTTTTTAAATTATTATATATTTAACTTGAAAAATAATTATTTTTTCATTATTTATTTATCCAAATTCAAATAACTAAGGTTGATTATGGAAATAGTATCTACTTCATTACAATTTGTGCCCATTTTTGCTGATTTACCAACTGAGACTTTATTAAAAATAGAACAGATTGGTAGCAAAAAAAGATATACCAAAGAGGAGCCAATTTTATTAGAAGAAGATGCTGGAAATGTTCTTTTTGTCATTCTCAGTGGAAAAGTAAAAGTCTCAAGATCAAGTAGCGACGGGCGTGAAGTTATTTTAACAATTTTGGGCGACATGGATTTTTTTGGAGAGATGGCAATTTTGGATGGTTTAGCCCGCTCTGCAAACGTAATTGCAATTGAGGAATCAGAAGTTTTCCTAATTCAACGAAACGATTTTTTACAGCTTCTTCACGATCATCCAGAAATTTCTGTTATTCTTTTACAAGAACTTACTGCACGCTTGCGTAACGCTGATATGAAAATTAAAGCACTTTCGCTTAAAGATGCTGAGGGTAAAGTTGCAACTGTCTTACTTCAAATTGCTGAATATTCTGGCAAAATTAAAAGTGGAGTTGTTGAAATAGATAAACTTCCTGTTCAACAAGATCTTGCAAATATGGCGGGCACTTCTCGTGAAACCATTTCACGTACTCTTCATTCATTTGCGAAACGGGGATTTGTTGAAATAGATGGAAACAAACTTAGAATTACTAATTTTGAAAAATTTAAAGAGACGTTTGAGTGAAAAAAAATTCACGAATAGATTTACATATGCACACTACTTTTTCGGATGGATACTATTCACCAACTGAACTTATCAAAAAAGCAAAAGAATTAAATCTTGATATTGTTAGCATTACTGATCACGATAGTATTAACGGAATTGAAGAAGCGATTTCTATTGGTAAAAAATTAGGTGTTAAAGTAATTCCAGGTTTAGAAATTAGTACCGACGTTGAAGATAGAGAGGTTCATCTATTAGCTTATTTTCTTGATATATATAATATGGAATTAAATAAGTACTTAAGTTTTTTTAGAGAAGAAAGAGTACAACGCGCTAAAACAATGATTAATAAACTAGTAAACTTAGGCTTCGATATTACAATAGATGATGTTTTAGAAGTGGCAAAAGATTCAGCTGTTGGAAGACCTCATTTAGCTTTGGCAATGATGAACAGAGGAATTGTAAAAGATTATTATGAAGCATTTCAAAAGTATTTACGTGATGATGGTCCAGCTTACGAAAGAAAAATTCATGTATCTTCTCAAAGTGCTTTAAAACTAATTGCAGATGCTGGTGGACTTTCTTTTATTGCGCATCCTGCTCACTTAAAGGAATCAATTTTGATGTCGTTAATTAATTCTGGTGTTGATGGAATTGAAGTTAACCATCCATCACATAACGAATATCAAAAAAAATATTATAGAGGAATTGTTAACCAATATTGCCTATTAGAATCGGGTGGCTCCGATTTTCATGGAGGAATGAAAGACGATGAGAACAATTTCGGTAAATATTTATTAGAGCCAAAACGCTTTAATGAAATGGGACATGTTTTGAATTAAGTTGAATGTTGTTTAATTCCCACTCCCATGTGACTAAATTTTAATTTAACAATTTTTTGCTCACTTTTATGGATTTCCAAAACCAATATTCATCGACAAGTTACAAAACCATTCAAATAATAATAGCCATTATTGCATATCAATGTGTTTGCCGTTCCAGGTAATAAAAAAAGCTAATTGAAGTCTCGCTGATGTCAAATAATCGTTTACATTAATAATACAGCTTAAGAATATTTTTGATTAGATTGTGATAAATAAATAACTATTATTTTTTAACATTTTTAAGTATTTATGTATTTAGAAAATTAACTTTTGTATTAAAATGTTTTTAATTCTGCAAATGAAATTAAGGTAAAATATGTTATTTAATAAGGCAATTCTAGTTTTTCTTCTTTTAACTACTTCTCTATTTTCACAAAATATTGGAACTTGGAAAAACTTTACAAATATGGATGATGTAATGGGTATTTCATCAACTAGTGATGGATTTTGGATAGCTACTACTGGTGGTGCTGGTTATTTTTCAAATTCAGCAAATAATTTTGAACTTTTTCTTACAAATTCTGAAGGTTTAAGTAATCAAAATATTACTGCATTAGAAATTGACAAAAATGGAAATGTTTGGTTAGGAATGCAAAATGGAATGCTTGATATATATGACCCAAATGATAAATCAACAATATCAATAAAAGATATTTCTGAATCACCCAATACTTCCAAACAAATTAAAGATATTGTGATAATTGATAATATAGCCTATATTTCAACAGAATTTGGAATTTCATTAATTAACATTGACAATTTAGGATTTATTTCTTCTACTGCAAAATTTGGAAACTTCCCAAGTTCAATAAGTGTCAATAGTGTTACTGTTGATGATAAAATTTATGTTTCTACTGATTTTGGAATTGCAATACAAAAAGATGCGGCTACTAATTTAGTTGCGCCAGAATCATGGGTTAGCTATTTTACTAATATAGATATTGCAGCTAATAAAATTTATAAAACCCTAAAATTTAACAACCAAATTATTTCTGCTACCGATAAAGGGATATTTCGCTTTAATGGAAGTTCATGGGTGCCTTATGTATATTCCAATGCTGTGGTTGATATTAAAATTTTAGGAAATGAACTCTTCGTTTTATTCAAAAACTCTTTACATAGTTATGATGGAATTACGGATACAGAAATTTATTCAAGTACAAATAGCAGTTTAAGAAAAATTATTATTGCTGATAATGGCACATATTTAATTGCTTCAGAAAAAGGAACTGTGAGAATAATTAATGGAAATAGTGAAATATTACTTCCAAATGGTCCGATTACTAATTCTTTTCAAAGTTTAGCCGTTGATAAAAATGGTGCTTTGTGGGTTGGAACTGGAAAGGACCCATTTGGAAAAGGCTTTATGAAATTTGAAAATAGTTTTTGGACTAACTATAATACTTCAACATTTTCGGAATTGCCAAATAACAACTATCATAACGTTTCAGCCGACGAAAACGAAGTGTATCTTTCCAATTGGGGTTCTGGTTTAACAATTGAAAACAATGGTAATTTTAATTATCTAAATGCTAATAATTCTGAATTAGTTGGTATTCAAGGTTTCCCAAATTATGTTGTTTTAATGAATGCGCAACGTGATAGCAACGGAGATTTATGGTTCTTTAACCATTCTTCTAATGATAACACACCATTAGCTCAGTTGACTACTAATTCAACATGGTATCATTACACTTTCCCTTTTTCTCCATTAACACTTGATAATTATATGCTTGATGGTTTAATTGATGAATATAATACTAAATGGTTTAATGTTCTTGGAAGAGGTTTATATTATTTTAATGAAAATAGCACACCTTCAGATAAATCAAATGATGTTTGGGGACAGTTGAACTCTTCCAATGGTCTGAATTCGAATAATGTAAATGCTATTGCATTAGATAAGCGCGGTGAATTATGGATTGGAACAACTAACGGTATGAATATCTTGGCAAATACCAGCTCTCCTAACTCTTTAATCACTTCTGTTTTTGCTTTAAGGCAGCAATCAATTACTGCAATTGCTGTTGACCCTTTAAATTATAAATGGGTTGGAACCTATCAAGGTCTTTTTGTATTATCAGCCGATGGTTCACATCTTTTAGCTCAATATGACAGCAAAAATAGTCCACTTCCTTCCGATAACATTACCTCTTTAGCAATTGATAATAAAACTGGATTAGTTTATATAGGAACAAATTTTGGATTAAGCACATTAACCACAACATCTGTTGAACCCAAAAAAGAGTTTGATAAAATATTAACATACCCAAGCCCATTTAAGATTGGCATTAACGAATACGTTACTTTTGAAGGATTAGTAAAAAACAGTACAATAAAAATATTTTCAATATCAGGTAAATTAATAAAAAAATTAGAAACGCCTGGTGGAAGAATAACTTTTTGGGATGGTAAAGATGAAAATGGTAAATTTGTAAGTAGTGGAATTTATCTCTTGGTAGCTTATGATGAAGAGGCTGATAAAATTACCACATCAAAATTTGCAGTAATTCGTTAATATTAAAGTTTTTATATGATAGATTTAATCGAAGTCTCTATTCAATTTACTGGAGTTCCACTTTTTGAATCCACTAACATCAAAATTAATAAGGGCGATAGAATTGCCCTTGTTGGTGCAAATGGGACTGGCAAATCAACAATTCTAAAATTAATTGCTGGGTTAGAAGAAACTTCATCTGGACAAATTCAAAGACAAAAAAACATTTCAACAGGATATCTTCCCCAAGAATATTTAAATACTTCAACAAAATCAGTATTTGAAGAAGTGAAAGAATCGCTTGAAAAAGTTCGTGAAATTGAGTTTAAGGAAACAGAACTTCATGAAATTATTAATAACTCAACTTCTGAAATTGAAACAACGCGCGCAATTAATGAACTAGGCATTTTAGAAAACAAAAAAATTGAAATAGATTTCTATTCCACAAATTCACAAATTGAAAAAGTATTAGAAGGACTTGGCTTTACTGCTGAAGATTTTACTCAACCAGTTTCAACATATTCCGGTGGTTGGCAAATGAGAATTGAACTTGCAAAAATTCTTCTCGGTAATCACGATATTATTCTTTTAGATGAACCCACAAACCACCTTGATATTGATTCTCTTCAATGGCTTATTAATTTTTTAATTAATTACAAAGGTGCTTTGCTACTTGTTTCGCACGATAGATTTTTTGTAAACAAACTTACTTCAAGAACATTAGAAATTTTCAACAGAAAATTAACTCTTTACAATGGAAATTATGAAGCCTACCTTCGCTTTAAGGAAGAACGAGATAAGCAGTTAATTACAAACTTTCAGAGCCAAGAAAGAAAGAGAAAACAAACTGAAGATTTTGTTGAAAGATTTAGATATAAAGCAACTAAAGCTAAACAAGTTCAAAGTAGAATTAAACAATTAAATAAACTTGAAGAACTTGAACTTCCAGAATTTGAAGGTAAAATAAATTTACGTTTCCCCGAGCCGCCAAGAAGTGGCTCTATTCCAGTTGATATTAAATCGTTAACCAAACAATATGATGAAAATATTGTATTTAATAATTTTGATTTTAGATTAGAGCGAGGCGATAAGATTGCTTTTGTTGGGCCAAATGGTGCCGGTAAAACTACATTAGCTAAAATTATTGCAAAAAAGATAAATTATAATAAAGGCGAGATGATTATTGGGCATAATACAATAACTTCCTATTATGCTCAAGAGGTTACAACGGATTTAGATTTGGAAAGTGATGTAATAGATTGTGTTATGCAAAGTTCTGTTGAATCAACTCCACAGCAGATTAGAACTATACTTGGTTCATTTTTATTTACTAACGATGATGTATTTAAAAAAGTAAAGGTACTTTCCGGCGGTGAAAAAAGTCGTGTTGCTCTAGCAAAAATACTTTTAACAAAAGCCAACTTAATAGTTCTTGATGAGCCTACTAACCATCTTGATCACAATTCTAAATTAGTTTTGCAGGATGCATTAGTAAATTTTAGTGGTTCTTTAATTATTGTTTCGCATGATGTTGATTTTCTTAAACCAATTGTAAACAAAGTTCTTGAAATAAGAAAACTAAAATCAACACTCTTTGTTGGAGGTATTGATTACTATTTCACTAAACGCAATTCAATAATTGAAAAGGAAGAAATTAAATCTTCCGATAAATTATCAAATACAAATACAAACAGAAAAGATCAGAAAAGAAATGATGCAGAAAATCGCAAAAAACGTTATGAAGCGACAAAAATTCTTAAAAAAGAGGTTACTAAATTAGAAGGTGAAATTGAAACGCTTGAATCACAAATTGAGACTTTAGAAGTTGAACTTGGGGATGAAAAAATTTATTCAAATCCCAGACTTTCGGTTGAAAAGAACAAAGAATATGAAAACTTAAAGAATAAATTGGAAAATATTTTTTCCATTTGGACTAAAAAATCAGAGGAATTAGAAAATATTGAGCAGGAATTTAATTAGTTAAAAATTCCTCAACTAAAGAAATTCCACCATAAAGTGGTGCATCGTCCCCAAGATTTGTTGCTACAATTTTAACGTTTTTACCTGGCTCTGGAAGAACTACTTTCTTGAAACTTTTTTGAACTTCTGGAATTACAAAATCGCTCATTGCTTCAACTACACCACCACCTAGAACAATGGTATCAATATTCAGCAATGTTGTAACGCTGCCAAGTACCGAACCAATTACTTTTAATGCTTTTTTCATTTCTTTTATAACTAATTTATCACCGCTTTCAACAGCATTTGCAAGCGCACTACTTTTAATTTTTCCATTATTTACAAATTCCAAAATGTTGCTTTTATTCCCTTTACTTATTTTTCTATTAATATTTTCAACAATTGCAGTTCTGCTGGCAATCATTTCAAAAGATTTTGAACCTTTTCCCGATGAAAACTCCCCTTTGCTATTAACAAGCATGTGACCAATTTCACCAGCAAAATAATTAGTCCCTCTATAAATATTTCCATTAAAAATTAAAGCACCCCCAATTCCAGTTCCAATAAAAACTACAAGCATATTATTAACTTTATTATCGAACTCGTGATTTTTAATTCCAAGTGCCGCAAGATTAACATCATTTTCGAGAAGGACTGGTATTTTATAGCTTTTTTGTAATGCTTCTTTAATATTAAAATCCCTAATTCCTAGATTTGGTGCATTGCTTAACATTCCAGAAATAGGATTTACAGTTCCAGGAACACCCATTGCAATTGCTCTAATATTTTTCTCACTAATGTTATGGTTAACAAAAAGTTGATTAATTGATTTTGCAATACACTCAACTATAAAATCAGCTCCCTTTGTGACATCTGTTGGAAGTTTAACTTTTCCAACAATCTCATTTTGCGCATCAACTAATGCAGAAAGTATTTTTGTACCACCTAGGTCTACTGTTATTATAAAATTTGCTATATTCATTTTCTCATCTTTTATTTTAATATTATTTTATTGGTGAAGATAGCAATCGATAGTTTTAGATGCAAAAAATAAAACTTCAAATCTGTTTTTAACTACTATCTTTTTTTAATATGTTAGCACCATGAAAAACAAACCATTAAAAAAATTTGGACAAAATTATTTAACCGATAGAAATACAATTTTAAAAATTATTGATAAATTTAATCCCCAAGCAGAAGATAATATTATTGAAATCGGTCCTGGACGTGGTGCATTAACAAATGAGCTTTCCAAATTATCTAATAATATTAAAGCAATTGAAATTGATACGCGTGTAATTGAAAGCTTATCAACTCAATTCCCAAATGTTAAATTTATAAATAAAGATTTCTTGAAATTAGATTTTTCTGAGTATTTTGAATCGCAAAAATTACGAGTTATTGGTAATATTCCATATAACATTACCTCGCCAATTATATTTAGATTGATAGAAAATCGTAAAATTTTTAGTGATGCTATTATTATGGTTCAATATGAAGTTGGAAAAAGAATGATTTCTAAGCCTAATTCTAAAGATTACGGAATTCTTGGAGTTATTTTGAACTACTTTGCAACTGTTAATCTCGAGTTCAAAATTCCTCCAACCGTTTTTACTCCAAAGCCAAAAGTTGATTCTGCAATTATTAGTCTAAAATTTGATAAAATTTGTAACGCCGACTTAAAGGATAGATTTTTTATCGATGTTGTTAAATCTGCTTTCGGAAATAGAAGAAAAACCTTAAAAAATTCGTTGAACAATGGTATATTTGCAAATAGTAATTTTAGTAAAATTGATTTTGATTTTTCACGACGAGCTGAAACACTAAGTATTGAAGAATTTGTTTGGTTAGCACAAACACTATTAAAGCAAAGTAGTTATGATTTTCAATAAAAATATAATAAAACTAATAAATAATATTCAAATAGATAACCAACTACTAAATAATATTGAAAATGTGGTAAAAAGTAAACCTTTTTGTGCATATTTGGATGATTTTAAGATAATTATAAATTTAAATTCACATTATATTTTTGCATTTATAAATAAATTGAAATTTTACATTGCTATAATAGCTGCTGCTTTCAAAAACACTTCTCAACATTCCGTGTTTAATTATTTATATAACCTATCTTTCACCTTTTATTAGTAATGATGAAATTTCGAAACTATTCCTTTTTAAATCTTTATGCAACTGATTTATTAATTATTTCATTTGTCACATTTCTTACTATTTTAAATATTGTTTTTGCTTCAAAAGTAGATAATTGGGCAAATCACATTTTTTTTAATACACTTTTTTCTTTCTTTATATATTTTATTGCAAACAAAGATGCCGAAAGGAAAAATATTTTTTGGGAGCAATTTCATTATTGGTATATACTGCCAGCAATATTTATTTCTTTTAAAGAAATTTATTTCATGGTAAAACCAATTGCAGGTTTTGATTGTGACCCACATTTAATAGCAATTGATAAATTTATCTTTGGGGTTAATCCAACAGAATATTTAGCCCAATTTTCTAATCCAGTTTTAACTGAAATTCTACAAATCGCTTATTCAACATTTTTCTTTTTACCAATTATCCTAATTGTGGAATTACAAATTAAAAAGCGAATCTTGGATTTCAGATTTACAACTTTTTCCATCATTCTTGGATTTGTGCTATCTTATATTGGATATTTTTTAGTCCCCGCTGTTGGACCACGCTTTACATTGCACAATTTTGAAATGACAAATATTGAACTTCCTGGAATTTGGCTGACAAATTATTTGCGTGAAATTATAAACGCTGCCGAATCAGTTCCTACTGGCACATTAAATCCCATAGAAGTTGTCCAACGCGATGTTTTTCCTAGTGGACATACACAGATGACATTAATTGTAATGTTCCTATCATATAAATTTAGGACAAAATTCCGTTATTTTGTCTACCCGACTGGTGCTTTATTAATATTTGCAACAGTTTATTTAAGATATCATTATGTGGTTGATGTTGTTGCTGGAATATTATTTATGATTTTAACAATGTACTTAGCAAAATATTTGTTTAATTGGTGGAATAAATATAGAAACAAAGAAATTTTTGAATATAATAATCATTCAATTAGTAATATGAAATAGTATTCATGCATTAAATATAACTGGATAACCTAAGTTTGTACGAAACGGAACTTTAATTATGAATAAGAAAAAACAAGTTAGAAGAATATTTGATTCTATTTCTTATAGATACGATTTTTTAAATCATTTATTAAGTGGTGGGGTTGATTTTTATTGGCGAAAAAAAGCACTAAAGCTCAGTAAAATTAACAAGGATTCTATTCTTTTAGATATTGCATGTGGAACAGGTGATTTTGCTATAGCCGCAAGGAGAATGGGGGTTACAAAAATTATTGGTGCCGATTTATCTTTTAATATGCTAAAACTTTTTAATCAAAAATCGGATTGGAGTAAAGGTAATTTAGTTGAAACAGTTGCCGAAGAAATTTCCTTTAAAGACAATTCCTTCACAAATATAACTGTAGCATTTGGAGTTAGAAACTTTTATAACCTTCTTGAAGGTTTTAAATCTTTTCATCGTATATTAAAAACTGGAGGCAAAGCAACAATTTTAGAATTTAGACTCCCTTCAAATTCTTTTATAAAATGGATTTATCTTTTTTATTTCAAAAATATTTTACCATTTATCGGAAATATTATATCAAAAGATAAAGAGGCATATACTTATTTACCCGAATCTGTTGATGAGTTTGATGCAAAAGTTGATTTGAAAAAATATTTATTAGAAGCCGGTTTTTCAAACGTTACAATCCAACAAGCAACTTTTGGGATTGTACAGATAGCAATTGCAGAAAAATAATAACACTAAAATATAAGCTAATATTTTTTATGATTTAGTTCTTAAATAGATTTACTGTTATTTGTTTAGTTTAAAATCATTTTGTTTTAAAAAAGTTATCAAACAAATCAACTAAATCATGCTTAAAATTATTGACATCTATTTTTTCATCCCCAACATGCAAAATGGCATTATTTTTATCAACAACTTCAAGTTTAAAATGACTTTTTGCAGAAGTAATATTGTTGCAAATTTTTACATATGGATGAGTTGAAACTTTTCGCATAACTCGTTTTACGGTTTCATTAGAATCAAGTGGAGAATTTTTAATCCATGGTTGTAGATGAACAATAGTAGAAGCAAATGCAAAAATATTGTCACCATTTAATTCTTCATCTAACCTCTGATTATCTCTAGTTAATTTTTCGTAAACATTTCTTGGGCAAATAAACTCATGAAATACTGACATAATTTACCTCCATTTAATTAAAATATTTTTCATCAAAGAATACTTTAATAAATGGAATCAATTATTAAAAATCAAGATAATTCTTTACCATTTTATCAATTGATTTCCAAAACTATTTATGATTCATCTTCATTCATATTATATTTTTTACGATTACGAGGATCTAAATAAAGTTTTCTCATTCTAATTGATTTTGGAGTTATTTCAATCAATTCATCTTCTTTAATATATTCCAATGATTCTTCTAATGAAAATTTAATTGCAGGAACAATTTTAGCTGCTTTATCTGCACCAGACGACCGCATATTTGACATCTTTTTTTCACGATTAATATGTACTTCAATATCATTTTCTTTATTGTATTCACCTACTATTTGTCCCTGGTAAACAACTTCACCAGGATCAACAAAAAATTTACCTCTATCCTGAAGCGAATTTATTGCATAAGTAGTCGTTGTTCCTTCGTGCATTGCTATCAAAACTCCAGCCTGCCTTTGAGCAATTGAACCTTTAAAATATTCATATTGGTAAAAACGATGATGCATAATACCTTCACCAAAAGTTGCTGTAAGAATTCTATTTCTTAAACCCATTAACCCTCGAGCAGGAATATGAAATTCAAGTTTAGTTAAAGAGCCTTTTGGTTCCATTTTAGTCATCTCACCTCTTTTATTCCCAACCAGCTCAATTACTTTTCCAGAGATTTCATTTGGAACATCTACAACTAGAGTTTCAATTGGTTCTGCTTTTTTGCCGTTTATTTCTTTATAAATTACTTTTGGAGCTCCAACGGCAAACTCATATCCTTCACGACGCATATTTTCCATTAAAATAGAAAGATGTAAAATTCCTCTACCTGAAACTTTATAAGTATCTGGTGAGCCTGTTTCTTCAACGTGAAGTGCAACGTTTTGTTCTAATTCTTTATATAGTCTATCACGTAAGTGACGTGAGGTAACGTATTTACCTTCTTTCCCATAAAAAGGAGAAGTATTTACAGTAAAATTTAAACTCATTGTTGGTTCATCAATTGCAATAATTTGCATTGGTTCTGGATTATCACCACCAGCTATGGTATCGCCAATATCAATGTTATCAACACCTACAATTGCACAAATATCACCTGATTGAACTTCCTCAACTTCTAATCTACCAAGACCTTCAAACGTATATAATTGTTTAATAGAAATTTTTTTTATGCTTCCATCTCGCTTAATAATACTAAGTGGTTCATTTCGTTTAAGAGTACCTCTAAATACTCTTCCAATTCCAATACGCCCAACATAATCATTATAATCAATTGAAGTAACTTGCATTTGCGAATCACCTTCAATTATCTCGGGTTGTGGAATATTTGTAATAATTCTTTCCAACAAAGGAGTTAAGTCAACTGGTTCGTCTGTTAATTTTTTAACTGCCCAACCATTTCGTCCACTTGCATAAACATATTTAAAATCGAGTTGGTCTTCAGTTGCATCCAAATCGATAAAAAGGTCATATATTTCATCAAGAACTTCCAAAGGACGATTATCAGCTCTATCAATTTTATTAATTACAACAATAGGTTTAAGGTGCAGATTTAATGCTTTTTCAAGAACAAATCTTGTTTGAGGCATTGGTCCTTCAAAAGAATCCACTAGCAGTAAAACCCCATCGGCCATTTTAAGAACACGCTCAACTTCACCACCAAAATCAGCATGGCCAGGTGTATCAATTAAATTTATTTTGAAATCTTTATAAGGAATACTAATATTTTTGGATAAAATAGTAATTCCACGTTCACGCTCTAAATCGTTTGAATCCAGAAAACAATCTTGCACTACCTGATTTTTTCTGAATATTTTGCTTTGTTTTAATAATTCATCTACTAATGTTGTTTTACCGTGATCAACATGAGCAATTATTGCAATGTTTCTAATATTTTTCAAATTTACTCCTAATAAAAAACCCCACTTACCGTGAGGTTTAAATGCATTTTATTTACGATTGCAAAAATAGGCATTATATTTGTGAAAACAAATTTCCTAGATTACGATAATATTAAGTTTACTTTCTAAAACATCCAGTTTATTCCCATTCCATATTCAAATCCTGTTAAATTATAAGGAATACTTGGGTTAATTAAATGAGAATTATATAAAGCTGATATTTCTAATTGAAAATTGTTAATTATGTAAAAATCAAATCCAGTACCAATCTGAAAATTCATATGAGTTTCCCTTTCATCAATAAGAGCATCACCTGATTTATAAAACAGCCTAATATAATTTACTCCAGACAAAACAATTACATATGGTTTAAATATACCATCCAAAAAATAATGTCTTCCCCCAATTTGAAATGCAAGCATTGATAATTTAGGTGACTCAGAATATTGAGAACCCGTTTTAAGACGATATTTATTATAGCCAATTTGGAATTGGACACCCCATTCTTTGGAATAAATCCAACCATAACCCAAATAAAATGCACTTCCAGTATTCCAGTTTTCTGCAAATATTCCTATTGGTGTTAATGCTCTAGCAGATACTGAAATTACAGACTTTGTTGAATCATTTTCCTGAGCAAAAAGATTAGTAATTAAAAATAAGGATATTATATATATTATTTTTTTCATTAAATTCTCAAACTAGATAATCTATCCAATATTAAAAAGCATATCCTATAAAGATACGCACCTCATTATTTTTAAAGCTTCTATTTTCTAAATCTGCATATTTTCCGCGTCTATGATAGTATAAATACTCACTACCAATAAACCAATTTTCGTAAACTCTAACTCTAAATTTTGGAGCCAACATACCAATTAATTCATCTCCAGGAGCACCATCCCATGTATGAATCCACCAAAAATTATAACCTAGATAAAATGACCCAAAAGAAAATTTTAGCAGCGCTTCTGCTTTTAATAACGCCCCAGGACCCATATTATAAGTTCTTGCAGAATCAAGAAAATCCACATTATTATCTGCCGCATAATCAGAATTTGCACCGCCCATTAAAATAGATCCAACATTTAGTGTTCCAATGAACTGTATATTTTTTTGTGGCTGCGTTCTGTATCCAATTCCTAATCCAATTCCCGTAGCACCTATTTGATATACATTATTTTCCAAATAGTCGAAATAGCCTAAAACTCCATATAAAAACCTACTTTTATTTTCATAACTTATTACGTTTCCCACAAATATGTTATATAAATTTAACTGACCAATTAGCGGTTGCTTTTTAAAATTTATTGCGGTTCTTAATCTAAAAAAATCAAATGGTTTAATTTTCGAATTTTTAAAAAGTCGTCCATATGTAAAATCGAAAGTAAGCATCGGATTTTTTTCGCCACTTTCAAAATCTGTACCTTCAGCAATATAATTACCACCAAAAGCTATTTCACCAAAATAATGGTCTTTTTTATATAATTGACTATTTGTAACGCGGGATGCTCTACCGTATATTAGTCTGTTAAATAAGCGGCCCGGATTAAATATGCCAGCACCAAGTTCCCGAAAAAACCTTTCTGTTCCAACTGTACTTTCATCAATTATTAAGTTGGATAATTTAAAAAACACTTCACCAATTAAGGAGCCGCCATATGAAGTCATGATTTGATCATTAAGTGAAGGCGGTTCGTTTTCCATGAAATACTCCCATTGCCAACTGCCAATTGATGCAACACCCAACGATACCCAATAGTTATAACCACTTGAACGAGCAAGATTAAAGTAAACTGTTCCTTGTAAAGGATGCCCAACCATATTTGTTGGAAAACCATCAGCATCTGTAGCCCAACCACGTTCAAAGTTATGTTTAATTGTAGATATACCAATTTTGGCAAACTCTGAACCAGTTACAAAATTAAATGCACCCATCATAAAACTTTGAGTAACTGATTCAACAACTGGTATCCAAAGTGGCTTTTGTGGATTAAATTTATTAATTAAAGCTAAATCTAAATTATTAAATTCAATTTGAACGTCTAATGTATCTGCATTTGAGGAATATAAATATTGACCAATTATATTTTGATTTACTGCAAAAATAAAAGAAATAATCAATATAATTTTTCTCACTCACTCTCCTAGCAATTTTATTGTGTTATATATTTCAAAAATATATTTTGACAAAATTATAATATTTTTAGATTAATATTTTGATAATAAATAAGCGGAAACTGAAAATAGAGTTTCTGCAAAATAAGGATTTATCTCTTTGTCATTTCTCTCCGATGTTTTTAATCGGGATAGAAATCTCGCATAATTTGAAAGATTTCTCTTCCGACAAAATACGTCGGAATCGAAATGACAGATTCATTATTTTGCTGAAACTCTAATAATTAACCTCACTGTTCAAAGGCAGTTTCATATTTTGCAATAATCATATCAATAATCTGGTTATTCTCATTATCTATTTCGCAATATTTTGGATGAAGTTCCAGCCAATTTAACGATTTTCTAATTCCCTCTTCATATTTTACTGTACAATTAAATTCTGGGACAAAATTTTTAATTTTAGAATTATCAAATACAACGCTTGTGGCTTTGTCACCTAATAATCCCTCACCAATTTGAGGTGCATAAGTATTTATAAAATCGGTTGGAATATGAATTATATTTGGTTCAACTCCAATAACCTTACCAATAGTTCTAAATATTTGATTCCATGTTAAAACTTCATCGGAAGTGATATGGAATGTTTCGCCAATAGCTTTTTCGTTTCCAAGCAATCCAACAAATCCTTTTGCAAAATCAGAATTGTGAGTCATAACCCACAGCGATGATCCATCACCGTGAACAATTACTTTTTTTCCGGTTTTTATCCTATTAATTAATGTCATTGGTTTTTTATTATTTGTTATTGCAGCCGGAATCAATGTTTCACCATATGTAAATGATGGTCTAACAATTGTAACTGGGAATCCTTCTTTATTATATTCGTTTACTAACAATTCCTCGCACGCAATTTTATTTCTGGCGTACTTCCAATATGGATTTGAAATTGGTGTCTTTTCAGTTACTAAATAATTGCTCAGAGGTTTTTGATATACAGAAGCTGAACTAATAAAAACAAATTGCTTGGTTTTATTCTTAAAAAGTTCAATATCAAATTTTATGTCTTCTGGAGTAAATGCTAACCAATCAACAACTACATCAAAAGTTTCATCTTTAAGAAGTGATTTCATGTCTTCACGATTGGAAATATCGCCTTGAATAAGTTTTGCATTTTTGTTTATGAATTCGGTATTTAATCCTCTATTAAATAAATAAAGGTCTATTCCCTTTTTTATGCACAATTCTGAAACTGCTGCACTTATTATTCCTGTACCACCAATGAATAAAACTTTCATATTCTCTACACTATGTTTATGGTTAAAATATTTTTATTAAATGATTTAAATTAAAAAGAGGAGCCGAAACTCCTCTCAAAATATATAAATTATTTGGAATATATTTTTCTATAATTCTAAACTAACATCAAAGAAGTGAACACTTGGAAGTCTTCCATAATCAGCGTAAGCATAATTAATAAAAACTCCAAAACCATCAGCAATTTTGTATTTAATCCCGCCACCATATGTTAAACCGCCTTCGCTGTTATCCATAAATAATTGACGATAACCAACACGTATCATAAACATTTCATCATAAGCAAACTCAGTTCCAAGATTTAAATACTCGGAATTATCATTTGGATGAACTGCATCAACAGCGCCAGATAGACGAACAAATCTTGATTTAACAACATCCATAGCCAAACCAAAACGGAACATAAGTGGAATTGGATAAGAATCAGTATCGTAATTAGCTGGAATATTATTTGGACCAGTATCAATATTATTATCAGGATCTGTGTTAAACTGAATATCTCTTCCATCTAAAGATAAATCAGACCCAAAGTTAAATATTGCAGCAGAGATAGTTAAATCGTTAAATGGAGTACGATATAAAGTACCTATATCGAGAGCAAAGCCTGATGCAGAAGAATTCCAAACGCTTTCACTAATAAATTTTGCATTAACACCAACGGAAAATCTATCAGTAAGCATTTTTGAATAAGTTAAGCCAACAGCAATGGCTGATGCATCCCACATACGACCATCACCTTCAGGGTTAGTATTTGTAGTTACTTCTTGTTCTGGGGTACCAAGAGAAGTAAAACTTGCAGCAATTGTTCCCATTTCTCCCATATTAAATGAAGCAGCAGCAAAATCATATTTAACATCAGCAAGCCAAGCTGCATGGTTAAATGTAACTTCGGTTGTATTGTTGTTTGTTGATAATCCAGCTGGATTCCAATAAACAGAGTATATATCATGACTCATAGCTGAGTATGCACCACCCATACCTACTGCTCTTGCACCAGCGCCAATTTTAAGGAACTGTGCAGAAGTAGTTCCAACTTTAGTTGTACCACTAAGTTTTTGTGCGTTAGATTGAGTTAACAATCCAAGCACTAAGAATATAATTATAAGACTATATTTTTTCATTAATTTTCCTCCGTTATAAAATTTTAAAGATTTCATTTTCATCATTCTTCCTATTTTATAACCCCAATTCTTCCAATTTTTTCACCAACATTAGGAACTTCAACATGATAGATATAAACGCCATAAGCAATTCTATGACCTTCAAGGCTAAGTAAATCCCAAGTTGCATAACTTGTATAATCGTTTTTATATATCTCTTTAACCAATTCACCTGTAATTGTGTATATTCTTATTGTACACTCTTTTGGTAAATTCCTAAACTGAATTTGTCTTTCACCTCGTTGTTCTGGCAAGCGACCAGGTTCTTCGGCTAAATTGTAAGCTACGTAAGGATTAGGTACAACATTTATTTTATCCAAATTATCTTTTACGCTTGCTGCTTTAATTTCTGCAGCTTTACTTGTATATGTGTATTTATCACCTATTTGGAAAGGTTTATCTGTTCGCACATGATAAACATCACCATTTTTAGGAAATTGAGGCACAAATTTAGCAACTAATGTATCAATATAATCTACTGAATCTGGGTAACCAACTACAAATGTGGTATCAAAAGATGTAGTGTCAGGTCTTAGACTATATTTCACTAAGTAAGAAACTTGAGAAGCACTTGTTGGTTTTGTTGGACGCAGAATTATTCCTTCTCCCCAATCCCATCTTCCGTTATTAGAAGTTTTAGGTGTTTTAGTTTCATCCAACATATAATTTCCTTTAACAAAATTACCCAGGGTATCAACCTCAGAAACATTAACAATATTAAAAGGAGTTGAAACTAATTTCATTGATGGAATTGCTAAAACTGAATCACCACCAATATAAGTACCATCGCCAGAAGTATCAGCTAAATCTAACCATCTTACTTCCCAATCAGCTCTATATTGAACGTGAGGTGTTCCAATATAATCAGCATTTGAAGTACTCCATAGAACTTGATCAACAACGTTAGTTTCAACATTATCAGCCCACACAGAGCGTTTTGTGCTTAAATTTAAAGTATGATTATTAACAAATAATCTCATTCCATCAAAAACTGGATTTGCATCAGTACTATCAATTAAAGTACTGTTATAAACAGGATAATACCTATAAGTAGCAGTATATTTTTCACCGATAGGTAAATCTCCAGGTTTATTTCCCCTAATTTTTCCATCCAAAGCTTTAATAAGATATTTTGATTTATTGATAATATTTCCACCAGCATCTTTTAGGACAAAGCTACTTTCTTTAATATTTTGTTTAAGCAAATTAACAAATACAGTATCTTTAGAATTAAAAGCATCATCAACACCAGTTGAATCGAATAAACTGTATCTGTTAATATCTTCAAATTCAATTGCATAAAGTTTATTTTTTACATTTTGTGGTTCAATAATTTTTATGATTACATCACCAGTGGAGTTACCATTAATTTGATCTGGTTTACCAGCAACACCAGCTTCTGGTTCGGTTAAACCTGAAACGTCTCCCATAGGAATTGCCATTGCAGTATTTGGGTCAAATTGCAATTTGCTAGTAATTGGATCAACATTAATAATAGTTTGAGTTTCTGTTGGTGGTATATTAAATTTAATAGAACCGCCATCATAAGCCGCTAATGCATAATAATATGTAATGCCATTAGTTACAGTAGAATCGATAAACTCGTGAACTAACCCACTATTAGACCCAACATTATATTTTATTCCACGTCCAAGAAATTCAACTGGATGGAATCCACTTAAACTATCTACAACATCAAATTGAGCTATACCTTCACCAATAAAAGGATTACCAAAACCATCAGTAATAGTTTTTACATCTTGGAATTTAGGATCGCGACTTCTGTAAATTTTATATCCTTGAAAATCGAAAGTTCTTATGAACGGATCAAAAGATTGTTCTGAATAATCATCCCAATATAAAGTTACTCTTCCATCGCCAGGAACAACGGATAGATTTGGTTTATTTGGTGGCTTAGCAAATCTGTAATCCGACTCTAAAATACGTGTAGAAGTTTCGGCATTCAAAAGTAAGTGATCTACATTATTTCCAAATAAAATTGCCATTGAAAATCGTTGAGACTCACCAACTTCAAGATCTAATGGACCAGTGCCAAAGTTAAAAATATTATCACCAGCTTCACTTAACAATTCTTGATCAGCACTAATAGAATCAGAAGATAACCATTGCCACATTAAAGGATCATTACGTGGAACGTTTGGATCAGAGTTTGTATAAGCCGCAGCATGAAAACTTGATAAACCAATCTGATCAGATTCTGAAATATCTCTTAATCCAAAGTTTAATTCAGAACCCGCCCATCGTAAGCCTTCAGCTCTTTCATCAAAAACTGGTTCACCATCATTAAAATCGCCATCACCATTTAAATCAGAAAACCAACCTTGAGATGGAACTCCATCTCCTTCGCCATAATCTGGGCCTGGATAATTTTCTGAATCAGGACCAATGCCATCAATACCAATATCATCTTTAGTAACATCCCAATCGCCATCTTCATCACCAGAGAATCTTTCTTTTGGTGTACCATATATTGCAGTAAATTTATCAATATCACTAATATTAGTTTCTACAGGAATAGTAATTCCATCAATAAAATAACCAGCACTATTATCTGGTGATTCATCAATTAAACCATCATCATCATTGTCTAATCCATCAGAATTATTTGAAGGTGATTCAAGAAATTTCCAACCAAAATAACCACTTGGTCTTCCTGCAGCTCCAACCATGTCTTCGTCCCAAGCATAAACCATACTTCTTGCTCTTTGAGGAACATTTGTTAATTTTATGGATTCACCAAAAGGATCTATGAAATCTGCTCTGTCATCACCGTAATCTGATGGTCCACCAACATGAGGGTCGCCATGCATTCCAAAATAAGCCCCAGTAATTTTCTTTTCACTGGCGTTTGTAATTTGATAAACAAGGAACATAATATCTTCGGCAAGAGCATTGTTAAATTGCAAAACTCTAACTTCCATATCCAAACCTAACCCTTTAATTGTTGAATCGGAAGGTGAAGGTGTATAATCAAATTCTGCATTTGTAAAGTCATCAACTACATAATAAACTTCTTCATCAGGCGCTGATGATTGATCGCCAAGAAAAGCTGGCCACACATATTTGCCAACTTCTGGACTATACCATCTATCTGGCCAAGAATCTGGTTTACCATCACCATCAGTATCAGCAATACCAAGACGAGCAATTTCATTTTGACCTTCTGTAGTATCTACATAACCTGCTTTTGGCAACCAACCCCATTTAGCAGTTCCATCGGAATTATAATCTCCTTGTCCCGTTAAAACAAAAGAATCAGAAACTATATTTACTGTTGCTCCAGAATTACTAACAACAGGGGCAGCAGCTAATGGACCAAATTCAAAACCGTATCCTAAACCATTCCAAACTAAGTCAGCAATATTACCTAATGTATTAGGTTTACAAATTGAAGCATAATTATAAAGAATGGTAGTAATTTTATTTCCATTAATAATGGATTCTTTGATATATCTTTTTTCACCATTTACTTTAAAGAATTTTGGTGAATACATATCTCCTAATATTCTTTGTGCATCAGCTTCTGACATCTCTTTGTAAATTGGAAATCCGTTCTCATCAAGTCTTTGAGCTATGGATACCGAAGAGATGAACAAGGCAAATGCAAACAATAAGAATATTTTCATTTTAATTTTCATATTTATTTAACCTCTATCTTTATTCTCAATTAAAGTTTAGTGAAAAACCAAGTCTTACTTCTCTTGGGCGGCTTACATTCTGAGGTCTTACAGAATAATAATTATCAATTTCGCTTATATCAAATAAACCAGGATCTCCACCTTCAATTCTTTGTCTAATACCATTAAATTGTGTTGGATTTGATTTTTCATCAAGTGAAGATAATGCTCTACCAGTACTTGCATAAACAGAAAGTTCATTTTGAGTATCAAGCACATTACTTACCCATAAGAAAACAGACCAGTCAATATCTCCCATTTTAAAGAATTTTTCAAACTTAAAATCAAGAGTGTGTTGTAATGGTTGGTTTGCAGAACGTTGTTCAAATGAAATTGGAACATAACTTGGTGCAAAAGCTGGAGTATAAGGCTTTCCAGATTGCATATTATAGATAAATCCCAAAGTCCAATTTTCAAAATCATATAAACCAAAAGTAATATTTACTACATGAGATCTATCAAAGCTTAAAGGTACAAGATATGTTTCTGATTGTTTTCCAGAAGACTCACTAAAGAATATTTCACTTGTAGGTTCTGTTCTGTTGCCTTCTGCAATTTGGAATGTATAATCTAAAGTTCCATAAAACATATCTTCTTTGTTTCTTCTTCTTTCCAATCTAAAAGCTAAACCACGAACATTTGAATAAGCTAAATTTGTTAAAACGCTATATTCTCTTCCTGTGCTTGTAAAAATAGTTTGGAAATAAATATAGTCACGAACATCTTTATAATAACCTGTTACTTCCATTTTAAGATTATCGGTTAATTGTTGTTGCAAGCCAAGTTCGTACTGAACAGAACGTTGCATTTTAACATTAGCATTTCCAAAAGTAGGAGTTGAACCAACATTAGTGACATAAAAATTATCATTATTATATAAAGAAGAAAGACTACCATTTTGATAAAAATGTCCATAAGAAAATCTTATCACAGATTCAGTAGTTATTGGATAAGAAATTGAAAGTCTTGGAGAAAGATATTGTTTCACTTCTGTTGGAACCTTATTTCTATCCATGTAACCTGATTTTAAATCTTCTAAATCTGAAGTTAAATCTTTGTTATAAAATGATTTAGCATCAAAATATTCGTAACGTAATCCAAAGTTAAGAATAAAACTATTGGCTAATTCCATTTTATCAACTATATATAACGCTGCATCAACTGGTTTATGAGTATAATCTGTTAATAAAGCAGGAGAAGTTGGGCGTTGTTGAATTAAACCTTTATCGCTATTATACAATAAATAATCATTAGAAATTTTATCACCCTTTGCAGTTAAAAATTCTAAAGTATATCCTTCATACATAATTTCGTGTTGACGAGCTTCAAAACCAAATTTAAGTTCGTGGTTTCCCATTTGTGCAACCATATCACCCTTAAAAGTCATAGTAGTAGTTTTTCTATCACTTCTCCAAAGATCCGTTCCACCAGCAACAAAACCTGTGTTGGCAATGCCTAACTGATATTGTGATGGTAAATATTTTGGATCATTTATGTCTTCATAAAGATAATATTTGGCAGTGTTATATCCGTAGGAACCTTTTAATGTATAAAACATACTTTGATTTAATGTATGAGTAATATCCAAAGTTTGAATTAAACCTGTTGTATAATTAGTTCCAACACCATCTGGGTTAAATTTCCAAGCTGAACTATAATTTTTCCATTCACCTTTGTTATAAACTGCTTCATAACGCAATTTAAAGAGTGAGCTAATATTAAATATTAAATTTCCTTGTAAGTTTAAACTAACAGAAGGATCCATCTGAACTAAAGCTGAATCGCCAGTAGGCAAACCAGTATTACTTGTACTATAAGGATTAAACCAATATTCATCGCTCGCACTTCCGGCTCTTGTATCACCATCTCCAGTAAAAGATTCGCGGCTTAAGTATGAATCGGTTGTGTTATAAATACGAGTTCCTTCGTATAAACCATTAAAATTTTCATAAACACCAGAAACAAAAAATTTAACAGTATTTGGTATAATAGCACCACCAAGTGTAGCTTCAAATCTACCTCTGTTTAATGGATTGATATCATCTATGTTTTTGAAAAGTTTAGTTCTATCTGTTAAATAATCTCCTGCGTAACCGCGTAAACTAAATGAAAAATTATTTCCACCCTCGCGTGTTACATAATTAACAATACCAGAAAGAGCATTTCCATATTCGGCACTAAATGTACCACTTGAAACAGAAACTTCTTGAACAGCATTAGTAGCAAGACCAACAGAACGATTATTTCCATAAGGGTCATTTAGTGAAACACCATTAAGTGTGTAAGAAGTTTCATTACCAAAACCACCTCGCATATGAATAGTTCCATCGTCACCAACAGTAACACCTGATTGCAACTTAATAACGTCACTAATTTGGTCAACTGGTAATTCTTGAATAGTTTCAGCATTAATTGAAACAGTAGGGTTGGTTAAATCTTGTCTAATAAGTGGGTCTCTTTCACCTTGAACAATCACAGCTTCCATAGTTAAAGAGCCACTGCTTAGTTCAAAATCAATACGTGTAGTAAAATCAACATTAACACGCACTTCGTTAATTGTTACTTTTTGAAATCCAACAACCGATGCTGTAATTTTATAAACTCCTGGTGGGACATTAAGAATTGTAAAATTACCATCTAAATCAGTTGCAGCACCCATTGTTGTTCCATCCACAAAAACATTTGCAAACGGAAGGGGTTCACCAGTCTCTTTGTCTTTTACGGTACCTGCAACTTTTCCGACACTCCCTGCAAAAAGAATATTGGACGCAAATAACATTATAAAGAAAAGTGACAATAGTAGATGTTTTTTCATAAAAAAAACCTCTCGAATAAGTTATACTGTAGTTAATAGTTTAATTATAATATCCTAAACTTTGATGTGTTTAAGATACTATAACAATTTCATTTATGCAATTTTTGAATGAACTTTAAATGCATTTTTCGAAGCGAATATAATCACAAAAATAAAATTGTGACAATAAATTAAGAAATAAATAAAATATTTTTTAAGAAAGTCAATTTTTAATCCATTTTATGTAATAGAAATCCAAAATTGTTATCTAAAATATAAATAAATGAAAAGAATTTAACATAAAAACATTAACCTTAACTTTAAATTTATAATTTGCAGCTTAGGTTAATATTCAATTACAAAAAACCATATAAAAATAGAAAATAGTTTTTAGTGTTTTGTCCAATTTCTTATATAATTTAAATATTAAACATTATTGCATTTATTTCGATAATATTGGTGGCAAGTTAGACTAAAACAAGATATTGAAATGAAGCAAATAATTTTGAGTATCCGATTTGAAAACAATTTAAGTTTTATAACTGCAAATGATAAATATGCAAAAGTTGAATTTAATACATCATATCAAAATGTGTTTGTATTACTGATGCTTATAAAAATTAAATTATTTAAAGAAAAAATTAACTTATTTGTTCATAATTTTGCATTATAAGAATGTAACAGTAAAAATACTACCTACACCTTTGGTTGATTCAACATCAATTGAAGCATTATTTATTTTACAATATTGTTTAACCAAAGCTAAACCAAGTCCGTTGCCTTCATAATTTCTAGTGTAACCCTGATTTTCCTGTGTAAAAGCATTAAATATTTTAGAAAGGTTTTCTTTGGCAATCCCTATTCCGGTATCAGATACTTTTACTGAGATTTGATTTTGTTCATTAGCGAAACAAACAATTTTAATTTCACCTATTTTTGTATATTTTATGGCATTTTCAATTAAATTATCAAACATTTGCATTACAGAATATTGGTCAACTGGAATAATTGTGTCATCAGTAGTTTTTTCCAAACTTATTTTTATTCCTTTTAGATTAACAGAATTTAATTTTTCCAATAAAATAATTTCTAATATTTCAGAATAAATATCAGTTTTAACTTTGTTTATTTCATACGAACCACTTTGCAGATCAGTCATATTTAATATTTGGTCTACTGTTTTGATTATTCTAGCACTCGCATTTTCGGCACCCTGAACACAACGCATAATATCTTTATCAATATCGTCACCAATTTCTGATACTATCAATTGATGTGAAGCAAGCAATGTATTTAATGGAGTTCTTATTTCATGAGACATTTGTGCTAAAAATTCGGATTTAAGTTTATTTGCACTTTCAGCTTCTTTTCTTGCAACAATTAATTCGCTAAAAATTTCTTTCCTTTTGGTTATATTAATTTTAGTTATCAAATAACGAAATATTTTATTGTTTTTATCCACAATTGGAGTAATTCTAACATCTTCCCAATACAGTTGATTATTTTTTGTTTTATTAAAAAACTCTCCACTCCAACTACCATAAATTTTAACATCATTCCACATTTTGTTATATTGCTCATTATCAATCTCGGAAGAAATAATTTGTTTTACTGAAAAACTATTTAATTCTTTCTCAGAATACCCAGATCTTTCAACTAATTTATCATTAAAATAAACCACTTTTAGATTAAGGTCTGTCATTATTAAAACAACTGGACTTTGATTACTCGCTTTTGAAATAATTGCTAATTCTTCTTGCAACTCATTTTGTTTGGTTATATCTCTAATAAAACCCAATAAAATACTACCTCCATTTTGTGATTTTAAAATAGTATTTTTAATTGAGCCAATAACAGTTCCACCATCTTTTATCAGAAATTTTAACTGATATTCATCGAATAAATTTCCTTTTAGAAATTCATTGAATTTTTCAATTGCATAATCAATAGAATCGGGATGGATAAAATCTAAAAACTTTTTACCAATAATTTCCTCTTTATTCCACCCAGTAATTTTAGTAACAACTTTATTTATACTAAGAACAATACCTTCTTGAGAAAGCGTATAAATTACATCGGCAGCATTTTCAACTAAAATTTTATAATCTTCATTTTTTTGTTCAATTTCATTTTTAAGTAAAATATTTTTTTGTCTATTTTTTGCTTCTATAAGTTCTCTGATAACTGCAGGAGCTAATCGGCTAAGATTTTCTTTCATTACATAATCATTAACACCAGCTTTCATTGCACTAACAGCAATATCTTCACCAATAGTTCCAGATACCAAAATAAAAGGAATATCCATGTTGTATTCCTTAAATACTTCAAATGCCTTTAAACCATTAAAAGTAGGCAATGAATAGTCCGAAAGGATAATATCCCATTTACCATTTGCTAATTCATTTCTAAACAATTCTTCATTATCCACTCTTTTTGCTTCTACATTCAGTCCGTTTCGTTTAAGATTTCGTAAAACTAAAAACAGATCATCTTCCAAATCTTCAAGAGCTAATAATTTAATATTACTTTCAAATTTCATTTATTGCCTACAGTGTATTAAAGATTAAAAATTTTGTTGTTTAATTTACAAATTTAAATTTGTAGTTTCACCAATTGTAAAAAAGAAAGTTGCACCTTTGTTTAATTCACTAGTAGCCCAAATTTGCCCATTATGTTTACTAATAATTTTGTTCACCGTAGCTAATCCAATTCCGAAACCTTCAAAATCTTTTTTAGAATGGAATCGTTGGAAAGCACCAAATAATTTGTCTGCATGTTCCATATCAAATCCAACTCCATTATCTTTAATGTAAAATACAATGTTTTCAACACCAAATTTTTCCTTTGCTTCACTTAAATTATATTTACCAAACTCAATAATAGGATTTTCATTTTTTGAAGTGAATTTGACAGCATTAGAAAACAAATTAAAAACAGCTATTCTCAACAAATTTGGGTCGGCATTAATTAAGCAATCACAATTGTGAACTATAAATTTAATATTATTGTTTGGTAAGCTATCATTAATGGTATTAATAACGCTATTGACAACTGTTTCCATTGTTATTTTTTCCAATACAATTTTTTCTTGTGCTAATCTAGAAAAATTCAACAAATCATCAATTAGGTTTTTCATCGAAATTGTATTATTTATAACTTTGAGTAGATATTTTTTCCCTTCTTCATTAAGCTGTTGCATATTTTCTTCAAGAATTATTTTGCTAAATTCCCTAATTCCTCTTAGTGGAGTTCTAAGATCGTGAGATACTGAATATGAGAATGCTTCCAATTCTTTATTTGCTAGCTCTAATTCCGTTGTCCTTTCCTTAACTCTGTTTTCCAAATCAGAATTAAGTTCTTTAATTTCCCTCTCAGCCATTTTAAGTTCAGTAATATCAAGGAAAGAAAATAGAATAAAATTTTCCACACTGTTTTCAAAGCTCAAAGGCATTAAATCTAAAATTACTGTTATAAATTTCCCATCTTTTCGCACCCACTCAACTTCTTGATGACAAGAACCAATATTTGAAAAATTGTCTGCAATAATTTTCCCAAAATTCAAAAAATGCTCTTCGCTTTTATAAATTTTTCGAGATGAGTATCCAACTAATTCCTCCCTAGAATATCCAATAAGCTCGCACATTTTATTATTTACTTCAACAATATTTCTCCCTGAAAGTAGTCCAGCACCAACTTGAAGAATATCAAATATTTTTTGAAGCTTATTTTCACTATTTCTTAATTTATCGTTCGCTTTTTCTAATTCCGTTATATCACGAATAGTAGCAATTACAATTTCCTTATCTGAAAGAACAATTTTTTTTATGTTAACTTGCGAAACAAATTCTTCATTAGTTTTAGGTTTTTTTGATATCCAATTAAACTCCTGTGGTTGATTGTTGAGTACTTTTTGCCATCGTACATTAAGCAAATCAAAATCATTTTTGCGTGAGGAAAGTTCTTTCGCAACTGACATATTTGTGAGTTCATCATTTGATATTTCAAACATTTTTAACATTGTTTCATTTGCATCAACAATTTTCATATTCAAATCATGAATTACAATTGCATCATGACTACTATTAAAAATTTCTTTAAAATTATTTTCACTAATTTTTAGTGCGTTTAATGCTTTGTCTCTCTCAATGCTTCGTTCATTAATATTACTTAGCATAATATTTAAGCTATCGTAAAGTTTTCCAATTTCATCATTCCCAAACTTTTGTAATTGAATATCATAGGATGCGTCATTTGTAATTTGACCAGCTTTTTTAACTAAATTTTCGATTGGAATAAGTAAACTTTTCGTAAACTTTTGTCCTAATAAAATGGCTAAAAAAAGTATTATAACCGATAGTATTATGGCTCCAATCAAAAAATCAATTATTTTCTTATTCATCAATTCTGTAGAAGATACAATACAAATAGTTCCAAATGTTTTTGCATCCTGTTTTATTATTTGGTAGGTATAAAGATATTCTCCTTCATAATAACTGATATTTTCATTTCTATGCATAATGTGATTTTTTTCATGTGTCTCTTTTATAAATTCCGAAAATATTTCACCATTTTCTTTAAAGATTACAATTCTTAAAAACTTAGCATTTTTACCAATAAAAGAAAGACTCTTATTAGAAATATCTTGAGAATTAAATTGAATATCGGCAACACTGAAATCGGCGATAATCTTTGCAGAGAGTTCTGCTTCATCAATTAAATCATCTCTATAAAATTTACTTACATTAATAATAATAACGGAAATAGCCAAAATTAAAGGTATTAAAACTGATATTATTATAACAAATATCATTTTCTTTTCGAGTGAAATATCTTTAATTCTTTTCATTCAATTATTCTCGCTAATTTTAACAAACGAGATGAAATTTTAAAAGTATCTCTACGAGTTGAAGATATATTTATTTCAAAATTGATTTTATCATTTTTGTTGTAAAAATTAATATGAACACCCTTTTTCCCAAATCCATCAGAATCTGAAATAAGTAAAATACTTCTTCCAACTGCAATTCTAATAATTTTGTTTAATTCTTCTTCGGAGCATTTTGAAATGAAAAGCATATCACAATCCAAAATGGACTTAAAATCTACTTCCCTTAGTTCAACTTTTTTATTTTTTATCTCAATTAATTCAGCTATTTCATTTAACTTATTTTCAAAATGATTTTCACCATAAACCCCAATTCTAAATGGAATTTCTTGATTCTTTATTGTTGAACCTTCTGGCCATTCAATATAATGTGTAAAACGCTCCATAAATTGAGCCTTAACAGTATATTCATCAAATTGAGAATATATTGAATCAGAAATTAAAGTAATAATCAAATATGTTAAGTATTTTATTTTCATCTTATTAAAAACTAAGCTCAATGCCAAGATCTATTCTTCTCATATCTTGAAGAACCATAGGACTACCCCATTGCGCATTAATTGTCTGTCCGTAATACTCATGATTAAACAAATTTTTGATTCTTAAATACATTGAAAATGAATCAAATAAATTATTTAATCTAATATTTAGGTTAGTTAATAAAGCTGACTTAAAAAGTAAGTATCCATTTTCATCCAACAGAACTGCATATTCCGAAAGGAAGTGGTTTGATTTTATTTTCTTATCGCTAATCCAAATAAGCTCTCCGTATATTGATAAAAGTTTGTAATTGAATGTTAAACCAAGATTAATTTTGTGGTTAGCAATTAAATTATTATTAAGTTTAATCCTTTTATTATTCACATCGTCATAACCTAACAACAATGAATAATTAATATAAGTTTCAAACATTCTATTTATTCTCTTCAATAAAAATATATTTAACCCGTAATGTTCACCAATTCCAATATTTTCACTTTGGAGAAGTGGAACATAAAATGAATCATTGCCAATTTTAACATAAACAGAATCACCATTTTCAACACTTTCGGCAATAATGTTTGAAAACTTACTATAGAAGATATTGGTGCTAATTCTAAAGTTCTTGTTAATATAATCGTAATTAAATTCAAAGTTTGAAGTTGTTTCTGGTTTCAAATTTTCATTTGGTTTAATCCATGAAAAAGTTGTTACGCTTTCAAAATAAACTTGAGTAATACTTGGAGCTAAAAACCCAGTTGAATAAACAGCTTTAAATACATTGAAGCCATAATTATAGATTGCAGATACTCGTGGCATAAAAGTATTTCCATAATTATTACTATAATCATAACGTCCACCAGCAGTTAATAAAAGATTATAGCTTGTTCTATATGCAAATTCAGTAAAAAATCCCATAGTATTAAAATTGTGCAAGTAATTATTTCGCTGTCTATCAGTAGTTATAGGATTACCGCCCTTTCCTTCACTAATTACAGGAATTCCATCAATATAACTGAAACTAAAGCCTGATACATTTTTTAAATTTGATGTAAAATTATAAATAGCTTTTGCATCAAAATTGTGCGATCTAGTTCTAAAGTAGTAATATTTTCTTCCCCCATAAGCATAAAAAGGGTCAATAGAATTTAAGGAATCTTTATTTGCGACAAACATTCTATCCAAATCACCAAGATATAAATTAGCAGTCATTGGATTAAATTCATTGACAGTATAGTTATAATCAAAAGATAGATTAAGGTTCTCTATAATATTTTTTTCATACTTGATATTACAAAACTGATTTTTAGCGCCTAACAAAGTAGAATATTCTGTAGCATATAAATTTGGATTAGAGCCATAAGTTTCGCTTGCCAAAATATCAAATAAAATATATTTAACAGAAAAATCATAAATATTAAATCCAAGACTTATCATATTATTTTTAGAAGCTCTATAAAAAATACTTGTATAAGGTTTTTTAGGAAAGACTGCTCTATATTTATATGATTTAGAAATTGAGGTTGGGTCCTGTTCATCACTTTTGTAAGAATATAAATTGATATTAAAATTAAAATCATCAGTTAATTTATGAAAAACTCCAGCATAAATTTTTTGCGAATTAAAAGTCCCATAGCTATAACCAGCAAAATTATCATGAGTATTAGTAATTAAATTAATCATCCCTGCATAAGCATCTTTTCCATATAAAGTTGAATTAGGGCCAAAAGCAATTTCAATTTGTTTAATGGAATAAAGAGGAATGCTATTTAATCCCATAAATAATCCTTCACCACCATAGTCACTAATTTTAATTCCATCTATAAGTAAAAGTACTTTGTTATTCCCAGAATCACCACTTCTATTACCTCTAAGATTTATTATTCCGCCTTTTGTCCAATGCCCATGTTCAGATTGAATTTGAAAATATGCAGTGCTATTTAAAACATCAAACAAATCAGAATAACCTTTCTCTTTAATCATCTTTGATGTTATTACAAATACCATTGCAGGAGTTTCTTTAAGCTTTTGTTCACTCTTTGAAACTGTAATTACGTTGAGGTTCATTAAATCTTCTATTGATAATTCTTTTAATTTTTCAATTTCTGTTTGCCCCAAAACAAGAGATACATTATAAAAAAATATAAGAGCAAATAATAAAATTTTTGTTAGCCCAATTGCTTTAAATATTTTCATATATACTCCAAAAATCGTAAAACAAATATTAGCTTGTTCTTGAATTATTTACCAAAGAAAGTTAATAAATTAAATGATTAATTATAACAGTCTATTTTACTCAAAAAATATTCTTCAAAAGATTAATAAGCTAGTTAAAGAATAGTATATGTGTGCCACAAATATGGATAGTTTTATAAAAATGGAGAAAAAAAAACAGTACTAAAAAGAAAGAAAATAATTGATTAAGTCTTTTGACTTTTCAATTTTATTTATATATTAGCGTGTTCTTTCTAATTTTAAATGTTAGCTAAGCATCCGGAGAGGTGGGTGAGTGGCTGAAACCAACGGTTTGCTAAACCGTCGTACTCTTTATCGGGTACCGCGGGTTCGAATCCCGCCCTCTCCGCAAAGTTGTTGATTGTAGGTTGCATTGGTTGATTTTTATTTAGAAGAATATTTTTATAATTATTTTGGAATAAGATTTATGTCAGATCGCAAACAAGGTACTGTTAAATGGTTTAACAGTTCTAAAGGTTATGGTTTCATTTCTCAAGAAAATGGTGATGATGTTTTTGTTCACTTCAAATCTATTAATTCTGATGGTTTCCGTTCCCTAGAAGAAGGTCAAAAAGTAACATTTACTGTTGGTGAAGGTCAAAAAGGCCCACAAGCACAAGATGTTGAAATAGTAAAATAAGTAATAAATCTATAGATGTCCTTCATCTAAGTTTCTTCCTTTAATACTAATTTTTTTTGAATTCAAAAAAGTATTTTCACAGAACAATCCCCTTATTTGGGGGATTGTTTTCTTTTTATTACTTCAATGCAAGAACTAACTATTATGAATAAAATATTTAGAATTCTTTCAATTCCTTTTATTGTCTTTGTAAAAATATATCAAATATTTATTTCTCCACTATTTCCTTCTTCATGCAGATATACACCTACTTGCTCCAACTATACAATTGAAGCTTTACAAAAACATGGATTATTTAAAGGCGGTTGGTTAAGCATTAAGCGAATTGTAAGTTGCAATCCTTGGGGTGGAAGTGGTCATGACCCTGTTCCAGGTGTTAAGAATCATGACCATTAATAATTTCTATTTTTTCTTTTTTGATTTAGCGTTAAAAGCAGAAACCATTTCTAATACTTTTTCGTAAGTTAATTCATCAACTACTACATCCTTCTCTAACGGAATATTTTTCTTCCCAGCTCTTAAATATGGTCTTTTCCATCTTCCAATAACTATTCTTAAATCAGAATCTTCATGAAAAGTTTTAAGTGTATTGTCAACATCTTTTTCACGTTTTGCAATAATTACTTCAATTGCTTCTTCAATTTCAATTGTGTAAGGATCATAATTTTTATTTAATGAAAAGAAGTTTGAATCATGGCGAATATAAGGGCCAAATCTACCAATAGCAGCAACAACTTCTTTATTTTCAAAATCACCAACTAATCTTGGAAGTTTAAATAATTCAAGTGCTTCTTCCAAACCAATGTGGGCCATTTTTTGGTTAGGACGCAATCCTGCATAAATAGGTTTTGCTTCTGCATTATTTAGGTCAGTAATTTGAGCAACTGGGCCAAACTTGGCCATTCTCACAGAAACTTGATGCCCAGTATTTGGATCTGTACCAAGAATTCTTTCACCTGAAACTCGATCAGCATTTTCTGTAGTATGCTCTACTTTTTCATGAAATGGAAAATAAAACTCGGTTAACATTTCACTCCATTCCATTTTGCCAGAAGCAATATCGTCTAATTCTTCTTCAACATGAGCTGTAAATTGAAAATTCATAATATCCGGAAAATTTTCCATAAGAAAATCATTTACTAGCATTGCAATATCAGTTGGAAACAATTTACCTTTATCCGCTCCAGTAATTTCACTTCTTTTTTCAAGAACCAAATCTTTTTTCGGTACAATGAACAATACTTGGAAATTCCTTTTTTTACCTTCTCGTTCATCTTTATTAACATATCCACGCTTTTGGATAGTGCTAATAGTTGGAGCATAAGTAGAAGGTCGGCCAATTCCTAATTCTTCAAGTTTTTTTACAAGGCTTGCTTCGGAATAACGTGCGGAAGGTCTTGTAAAACTTTCAGTAGCAGTAATTTTTTCAAATTCTAATATTTCGCCTTCATAAAGTGGTGGCAATAATGTTGAATCCTCGTTTTCACCATTTTCATCTTCAGATGATTCGAGATATACCTTAAGAAATCCATCAAATTTAATTACTTCACCTTTGGCTGTAAATTTTTCATTACTTTTAGAAATACTTATTTTCACTAAAGTTCTTTCAATTTTAGCATCACTCATTTGAGATGCAATTGCACGCTTCCAAATCAATTCATAAAGTTTTTGTTCATCTGCTGTTCCTGGAACGGTTGAATTTTGGAAATAGGATGGTCTTATAGCTTCGTGCGCTTCTTGAGCAGAAGCCGATTTTGTTTTATATTTTCTAGTCTGTGAATATTTTTTGCCAAAATCATTGGTAATAACATTTTCCGCATTGTTTAAAGCTTCGTCTGATAAATTAACAGAATCTGTTCTCATATACGAAATCTTACCAGCTTCATATAATTTTTGTGCAACCAACATCGTCTTTAGTACAGAAAATCCTAATTTTCTACTGGCTTCTTGTTGCAAAGTTGAAGTAGTAAAAGGAGCCGAGGGTGATTTAGATACAGCCTTTTTTTCTAATGACTCTATAGTGAAAGTTGAATTTTGACAAATTGTTAAAAATTCCTGAGCTTCCTTAATATTGTTAAATCGTTTTGGAAGTTCAGCTTTAAGCTTCCATTTTTTACCATCTTTATCCAAAACAACAAAATCAGCTACAACTCTAAAGAAATTTTCAACTTTAAAGTTTTCAATTTCTCTTTCTCGGTCAACAATAAGTCTAACAGCAACCGATTGCACACGCCCGGCTGAAAGAGAAGGTTTTACTTTTCGCCATAAAACTGGAGAAAGTTCAAATCCAACTAATCTATCAAGAATTCTACGAGCTTGCTGAGCATTTACAATATTTAAATTAATAGTTCTTGGATTTTCGACAGCATTTAAGATTGCTTTTTTAGTAATTTCGTTAAAAACAATTCTTTTAATGTTTTCATCTTTTAAATTTAGGGCTTCTTTTAAATGCCAAGAAATTGCCTCCCCCTCACGGTCCTCGTCAGTTGCAAGCCAAACAGTTTTAGCTTTTTTTACTAGCTTTTTTAACTCGGAAACAACCTTTTTCTTATCATCCGGAATTATGTAGGTTGGTTTAAACTTATTAGCAATATCAATTCCGCTATTTTTCTTCTCTAAATCACGAATGTGCCCATAACTTGAAGTTACAATAAAATCTTTTCCTAAATAACCTTCAATCGTTTTGGCTTTTGCTGGAGATTCTACAATTACTAAATTCTCTGACATATTTATCACTTGCTCCATTAAAATTAAATTCACTATTTTATAATAAATTTAAAATTTATTATAAACTATTCATTTTCTCAAAATATAGAAAGGCAAAGTTAACGGAATATTTCGTATTTTTGCAAATTATTATATTTTTTTTAATCATTGAGGCAATATGAAAAGAGAAGAATTAGGAAAGAGTATTTATGATGTTGCTCATATTACTGGTGAGTTTTTACTTAGATCAGGCAAAATTTCAAATGAGTATTTTGATAAATATAAGTTTGAATCAATTCCTGAAATATTAGGGCCAATTGCTGATCATATGAAGGATTTAGTTCCAAAAGGGACAGAAATTTTAGCTGGTTTAGAAATGGGAGGCATTCCCCTTTCGTCTGCAATTTCATTAAAAACAGGAATGCCAACAATTTTTGTTCGAAAAAAAGCAAAAGAATATGGTACAAGAAAATTAGCTGAAGGTAGTGATTTTTCTGGGAAAAATATTTGTGTTATTGAAGATGTAGTGACTACTGGCGGACAAATTATTGAAAGTGTTAAAGAATTACGAAATTTAGGTGCCATAATAGATTCAGTTTTGTGTGTTATTGTAAGAGAAGAAAAGGCATTCGAAAATTTAGAATCAGCAGGTTTGAAGCTTATTCCTTTGTTTGACATGGAAGAACTAAAACAATTAGCTTAGTAAAATATTTAGATAAATAAAACTATTGAATTTTTGGATTATAAATTGAAAAGTAAAATAATATTTTTTTTAATAATAGCAGTTTTTTTTAGTTGCGACAATAAAAAGAAAAATTTGCTCAAACTGGATTCTGCAAACTTAATTGATTCCTCCAAATCAATAGTGTTTGATGATAATCAAATTAGATATTATGAAAAAGTATATTTAAAGACATATGGTGATTCATCCGACTCAACAGATTATGCCGAAATAAAATTTGAATATCCAGAAATTATTACTCCAATTGCGTCATACGATTCAATTAATAACTATGTAACTAATCAAATTCTAAATTTCCCTTTAAGTGAAGAACCTTTTAATAATATTGATGAGATATCTGATTCTTTGTTTTCGAGCTATATTGAGGCTAAAAAAGAATTTGCTGATTACAATACAAATTGGTTTATTAAGTCAAATATAAAAATTATGGGAATATTTAGAAATATTATTTCCATTAAAACTGAAGAGTCCATGTACACTGGTGGAGCAAATAGCTTTTATAATGTGATATTTTCAAATTTTGATATTGAAAATGGAAAAGTATTGTTATTAGGTGATATTGTAAAAGAAGAAAAGTTTAGTGAATTAGCAAATGTTGGTAAAGATTTATTTTGTAAATTAAAAAACATTCCTAATAATAGTTCATTAGAAAATGCTGGATATTGGTTTGAAAATAAATCTTTTGAATTTAACGATAACTTTGCCATCACTGATTCAGGGTTGGTGTTTTTTTATAATTTATATGAAATTGCTCCAAGAGTTGAAGGAACAACTGAACTGTTTATTCCAAAAGAAAGAATTATTGAATTAACAAATATTTATGAGTAAGGATATATTTTGATAAGCAATCCAAAAGAATATTACCCTCCAATGCATACAGCTGAGCATATTTTAAACAGAACTATGGTAAGATTATTTAAAACCGAGAGGTCATTTTCGAATCATATTGAGAAAAAGAAATCTAAATGTGATTACCATTTTAGTCGTAATTTAACTGAAAAAGAGATTCAGAACCTTGAAGATGAAATTAATAAAGTAATTAGACAAAATTTGGAAGTTACTGAAATAAAAATTTCACTTGAAGAAGCAAAAGAAAGATTTTTATTAGATAGATTACCTGAAAATCATGGTGATGAAATAAGAATTATAAATGTTGGTAATTATGATTCGTGCATGTGTTCTGGCTTGCATGTTAAAAACACAAAGGAAATAGGACAAGTTAAAACTTTGTCCACTTCATTCGAAAATAATGTTTTAAGAATTAGATTTAAATTACATGGAAAATAGTATTCAAATTATTTATTTATTGCTTTAACTTTATTTAATAAATAATTATGTTTAAATAATATTTTTCCTTTATACAAAGTACATTAAAAAGAAGATGACTTATGGCTAATAACTCCAAAATTGAAACTCTTAATTTATTTAATGAGCTTTTTTCATCGGCTCTTTCTGCTACTGCAGATTTCCCAGATAATTTATGCAATTACCTTGCAAACGAATTTGATTTTCAAGCAATTATTTTGTTTGAACATATTGATTCACAAAGGTTTAAAGTAATTGGTAAATCGTTAAACTCCCGAAAAAATTATCTTCACGGGTCGGAATTTACTTGCTCTCGATGTAAATTAAGTAGTGAATCATATGATTTTTCAATGCATCACGATTCCAATTGCGAGTTGCAAATTTCAGAATTTGTAATTTATGAAAGTTGTGCAAGCTTTGATATTCAACTAGGCAAAAAGGGATTTCTAAAAGTTGCAAAAAAAACTCCATTCACTCAAATTGATTCTGATACTTTAAAAAGTATTTCTAAATATATTTCTACTTTAATATCAATATGGGATACAGCTTCTGGTAAATCGACAAAAATTAATGAAAAACCGTTAGGAACATTATTTTTAGAAGTTACAAATGAATTAAGAACTTATGCCAACTCAATACTTGGTTCTACATCCATTTTAGCAGAAGATAATCTATCAGTTTCCCAAACAGAATATGTGAGTTCAATTAAAAAAAATGCTCACAGTCTCGTAACAAATCTTAAGGATTCAATAGACATTGCCAAGCTTGAAGAAGAAGCTCCTAATTATTCTAAAAACATTAATCTTGTAACGTTAGTTGAGCAAGTTATTGATGGAATTAAAGCAAAATACGGAAATACATTTATTACAATAAATTTTACAATTGATACAAATGTACCAGAAGAAGTTAATTTAGATGATATTAGGTTAAAATATATATTAAATTCAATTTTATTGTTTTCCATAGTTTCTTCTAAGGATAAGTCAGGATCATTAAAGGTTACCTCACTTTCAAATGATAAACTTCAATTTATTATTCAAAATAGTAATTCAGTTTTGGAAAATGATGTTTTAAAATCAATATTTGATCCTTTTGTAATTTCAAAAAAATTATCATTGGTTGAAAATGGTTTTACTGGTCTTAGCTTAACTTTAGCCCAAAGATATATTGCTTCATTAAATGGAGAAATTAATGTTCAACATAATTCTTATGAAGGTATAACCTTTAACTTTACTTTAAAAGCTGATCAACACAAAGCTCCAAGTCAAATTGATTTTTCTAAACTTCCAAAACCAACTAAAGAGAGAAATAGCATTTTAGTTGTTGAAGATGACTATGCTACATCAAAATTATTAAGTAATTATCTTAATAAATGGGGTTATACCCCAACAATTGTTAATACTGGAGAACAAACACTATCACAAATAGATAAAGAGAAATTTTTAGCTGTAATCTTAGATATAGAAATTCCTTCTATAAATGGATTAGAATTGCTGAAAAAAATCCGTGAACATAAGAATGCTAAAAACGTTCCTGTTATTGTGTGTTCTGTTGAACCTGATGAACAAAAAGCTTATTTAATGGGCGCAGTAGAATACTTTGTTAAACCAATAAATTACAACTATCTTGTTGAAGTATTAACAAGTTATAAATTAAGAAAAAATTCCAATATTCTTTGTGTTGATGATGACGTTCCAACTCTTAACCTTGTTAAACAAGCAATAGAAACTGCTGGCTTTATTGCCGTTGCAGAAAATGTTTCTGCAAACGTTATGGATAGAATTAAAGACATGCAAATTGATTTGGCTATTGTTGATCTTGATATGCCACATCCAAATGGATTTGAGCTTATTAAATTAATAAAATCGGAACAAAAATTTGCAAAACTTCCAATTATTATTTACACAGGTAAGGAAAATTTTGATGAAGATTTAAAAAGTATTGATGGGCTTTTTGAAGATTTATTAAGTAAAAAAAGTGTAAATATAGAGGATCTTTCAGATACTATTAGCTCAATGCTAAATAAATATGAAGAACCTACCCCATTTGAAGAAGTTATTGAAAAATCGGATGAAGAAATTAAAATATTATTTGCTGAAGACTACAAGCATTCACAAATTATTGTTACGCGTTTGCTAAAGAAAAACGGTTATGAAAATGTTGTTGTTGTTGACAATGGTGAAGAAGCACTTAATAATGCAAAAAAAGACCAATTTGATTTAATTTTAATGGATATGCAAATGCCAATAATGAACGGATTTGAAGCAACCTCTCATATTCGTGAACTTTCTAATTACCAAGATACTCCAATAATTGCGCTAACGGCATTTGCAATGAAAGGCGATAGAGAAAAATGTTTGGACGCCGGTGCTACAGATTATATTCCTAAGCCAATTGATAGTAAAGAGTTTATTGAAAAAGTTAAATATTATTTAAACGCTTCTAAATAGTTATTTCTACAGTGGTTACATAATATGTGATCACTGTAGATTGTAAATCATTTAAATAAAACCAACCAAATATTTTTCAGAGTCATATTTTATTTTATTAACTTTACATTCAAATTTTTAGTAAATAAATCCTTAATAATTTTGAGATATAATGAATAAGAATAGAACAAGAGTCCGCTTTGCCCCAAGCCCAACAGGATATTTACATGTTGGAGGATTACGCACAGCACTATATAATTATCTTTTTGCAAAACAAAGTGGCGGTGATTTTATTCTCCGCATTGAAGATACCGACCAAAACAGATATGTTGAAGGAGCTGTTGAAAATTTAATTAAAACATTAAAATGGGTTGGATTAGAATACGATGAAGGTCCAAATAAAGAAGGAAGTGTGGGCCCTTATTTCCAATCGAAAAGATTGGATTTTTACAATAAATATGCTAATCAACTTTTAGAGCAAGGTGATGCTTACCGATGTTTTTGTACACCAGAAAGACTTTCGGATTTGAAAGAGCAGCAACAAAAAGCAAAACTGCCACAAGCTAAATATGATAAGCATTGCTTGAATCTTTCAAAAGAAGAAATTGAAAAAAATATTGTTGATGGAATTTCTTACGTTATACGATTAAACGTTAAGCCTGGTGATAGCGTAATTATAAATGATGTTGTTCGAGAAAGAGTGGAATTTTCGCGAGATGTTATTGATGACCAAGTTTTAATTAAAACTGATGGATTTCCTACATACCACATGGCAAACGTTGTTGATGACCATTTAATGGGCATTACACACGTAATACGTGGTGAGGAGTGGCTTTCTTCAACCCCAAAGCATATTTTGTTGTATAACGCTTTTGGATGGAAAATTCCAATTTTTGCGCACCTCCCACTTTTACTGAATGCTGATAGATCTAAACTTAGTAAACGCCAAGGTGATGTTGCTGTTGAAGATTATAAATTAAAAGGATACTTGAAGGAAGCACTTATAAATTTTGTTGCACTTCTTGGTTGGAGTACAAGTGATAATGATGAATTTTTTAATATGAATGATTTAATTGAAAAATTTTCGCTTGAAAGAATCCATAAAGCTGGCGCAATTTTTAATGTTGAAAAATTGGATTGGATTAATGCTGAACATTTGAGAAAACAAGACAAAAATATTATTCTTAATATGTTGAAAGAAATTCTTGCAGAATCAAAATATAAAGATATAGAATTTACTGATGAATACTTGCTTTTAGTAATTGAAGGAATGATTGAACGAGTTTCATTTATTAAAGATTATATTGATAATTCGACCTACTTTTTTGAAAGGCCAAATGTTTATGACGAAGAAGTAATTAGTAAACGTTGGAAGGATGATTCAGTAAAGTTGCTAGAAAATTACGCAGCTAAAATTTCAGGACTAAATAATCCAACAAAAGAGGATTTCGAAATTGCGTTAAAGCAAGTTGCAGAAGAAGCTGAATGTGGAGCTGGAAGAATAATTCATCCAGTTCGTGTTGCTACTTCTGGTGTTGGAATTGGGCCTGGGGTTTATGATTTACTTTTCATACTTGGGAAAGATGAAGTAATAGCAAGAATTAATAAAGCTATTAAGATAATTCCAGAATTAAAATCCAAACTTGGTTGATTTAGTATTACTAAAATTTTGAATAAGGACATAAAATGAGTGAAGTTAATGAAAATACAATGCCTCCAAATTTTATTAAAGAAATAATTGATGAAGATTTAAAAACCCAAAAATATAATAGAGTTCATACACGTTTCCCACCTGAACCAAATGGTTATTTGCATATTGGGCACGCAAAATCTATTTGTTTAAATTTTGGTCTTGGCAAAGAATACGGTGGTTTGACCAACCTTCGATTTGATGATACAAATCCTACAAAAGAAGATGTTGAATATGTTGATTCAATTAAAGAAGATGTTAAATGGCTTGGATTTGATTGGGAAGATAGGCTTTATTTTGCTTCTGATTATTTTGACACACTATATGAATATGCAATAAAACTAATAAAAAAAGGTAAAGCTTATGTTGATTCATCACCTTTTGAACAAATAAAAGTAGAACGCGGTGCGCCAACAAAACCTGGAGTTGAATCAAAATACCGTAAACGCCCCATTCAAGAAAATCTTGAACTTTTTGAAAAAATGAAGAATGGTGAATTTGAAGATGGTGTTCATGTGCTTCGTGCAAACATTGATATGGCTTCACCAAATATGAATTTACGGGATCCAATTTTATACAGAATTAGACATGCAGAACATCATAGAACAGGAAACAAATGGTGCATTTATCCAATGTACGATTGGGCTCACGGACAATCTGACTCAATTGAAGGAATTACACATTCTATATGCACTTTAGAATTTGAAAACCACCGTCCTCTTTATGATTGGTTTATTAATGAATTAGAAATTCATCACCCTCGTCAAATTGAATTTGCCCGATTAAATTTAAATTATACAATAATGAGCAAACGTAAATTACTACGGTTAGTGGAAGAAAAGCATGTTTCTGGGTGGGATGACCCACGAATGCCTACTATTTCTGGACTTCGCAGACGGGGGTATACTCCTGAATCAATTAGAAATTTTGCCGACAGAATTGGCGTTGCCAAACGTGATAATGTTATAGATATTTCTCAGTTGGAATATAGCATCAGAGAAGATTTGAACGCAAAAGCTATGCGAGTAATGGCTGTTTTAACTCCAATTAAAGTTGAATTAATTAATTATCCCGAATCACAAGTTGAACTTTTAGAAGCCATAAATAACCCAGAAGATATATCAATGGGAACTCGCCAACTTCCATTTTCGCGTGAATTGTATATTGAGGCTAATGATTTCCAGGAAGTTCCACACAAAAAATTCCATCGCCTTTCCCCTGGCAATGAAGTTAGACTCAGATACGCATATATTATTAAATGTGAAGAAATAATAAAAAACCAAGATGGAAATATTGAAAAATTACTTTGCTCTTATGACATTGATACAAAAAGTGGAACAGGAACAAGCGATAAAAAAGTTAAAGGAACAATTCATTGGGTCTCTGCAAAGCATTCAATCAATGCTAAAGTTAGACTATATGACCGCTTATTTAATGTTCCAGCGCCAGATAGTGATAAAGAAAATGATTTTATTAAATATATGAATCCAGATTCACTTATAACAATTGAGAATAGCAAAGTTGAACCTTATCTAAAAAATGCAAAACCTGGAGAGCGGTTCCAATTTGAGCGTCTTGGCTATTACTGTGTTGATAGTAAGGAATCTTCAAGTGATAATTTAGTTTTTAATAGAACTGTGACATTAAAAGATTCTTGGGCTAAAATTGAGAATAAATCATAAATTTATTTGCGATGTCAAAATGTCGGTTTTTATAACTTTATGGTAATTAGGTTGTCATATTTTCAGTTTGTTTTTCAAAATGACAATTAAATAAGTATCTGGATTTTTATAATTTATCGTATTTTGAGCCATATTTAAGGCTTTTTAAATTGGCATAGTTTTTATATTTATTTATACGTTCACAATTTATAAACTAAATTTTGGAGGTATAAAATGACACTTACACGTTGGAATCCTGCTAAAGAATTAATTAGTGTGGAAAAAGAATTCAGTAAATTATTTGATTCTTTCAACAATCGCTTTGGTCTTAAATCTTCAAAAGAAGATGAAGATTTTGCAAATGCAGTTTGGTCACCATTAACTGATATTAGAGAAGATGAAGACAAATATTCTTTACATCTTGATTTGCCTGGGGTAAAAAAGGAAGATGTAAAAATAACATTTAATAATGGTCAAATTGCAATAAGTGGTGAGCGTAATTTTGGAAAAGAAGAAAAGAATTCAAAATATCATCATGTTGAAAGAGCTTTTGGAAAATATTATAGAGCTTTTAATTTACCAGAAAAAATTATTGAAGATAGAATTGATGCCGAATTTAAAGATGGAATTCTAAAGATTACTATTCCAAAAGCTGAAGAAGCAAAACCAAAACAGATTGAAGTTAAAATCAAATAAACAAAAAAGCCGCAATTGCAAATGCAATTGCGGCTTTTTATTAAAATTCAACCTCACCCATTTCATCGCCATCTTCATTGTCCTTTCCCCTATCCTTTTTCTGCTTAAAATTATTAAGGTTCAAAGAAACATTTAGCATAACAATTGGGGCATTTCTATTGAAAATATAATTGGTTTCAAATCCAGGACCTACTGAACTTCCTTCGTGGCTAGCAGAGTTAAAAACATCTCTAACTTGTAAAGTAAGTGAAAGCATTTTTTCAAACAATTCTTGACGTAGAGCAATATTTACCATAAATAGTCCTTTGCTTTCACTTTGTGCAGAAATATTGGCACTATTGTACTGACCATTTAATTGGAACTTTGTATTTTGGAAAACAGTGAAAGTATTATTTAATCTAACAGACCAATTAAAGTTTTCACTTGCTAAATTCTGGTTGTTATAACTACCCACTAATTTATAGTAATAAATATCACTCATTAAATTTACATCCCAATTTTCAATAATATCTGTATTGAGCATAAATTCTGTTCCAGATGAATAATCCTTTCCCATATTTCTATACGTTGTAAGTGTAACGTCCTTATCATAAACAGAACGAACTCTTTCAATTTTATTTTTTCTAATTCTGTAATAGCCTTCAACAGAAAATAAACTCTTACCCCAATTTGTCATAAATGATAATTCATAGGAATCAATATATTCTGGAATTAAACCTGGATTTCCTCTACGCAAATTATTTGCATCTTCCCAAACATCAAAAGGTTCAAGATACCAACCCCTTGGTCTTCTAATTCGGCTTGTATAACTTGCCATTATTTGTTGAATTTCGTTTATTTTATAAGTTGCGTGAATTGTTGGGAAATAATCAATTCTATCAATTAAAGTGGATTCATTTGAATTTACTAAATCAATTTTTCTATAAGTGTATTCTCCTCTTAAACCAAACTGATAGCCAATACTATTTAGCATTCCAGAATATATACCATAAATTGATGAAATATTTCTATCATAATTAATTAAATAACTATATTCATCTTCATATTTATAATCTGCATTATTCGATTGAAAAAGGAAACTCCTAGTGTCGTCTTGCGATTTATTTATTTCGTGCTGTGCACCAGTTTCAAATTTTGAAAATTCAGAAAATGGGTATGCATAATCAATTTTGAATCTAAATCTTTCACCAGGTCCAATTTCAATATTTTTTCTACCGTAAGAAATTTGCCCATCACTTTCAATATTTTCGTTTATCGAACTTTCGTCATTGTTCCTTTTTTGATACATCCCTTCAGCAACCAACTCATGCTTATTTGCCCCAAATGTATGTTTATAATTTAAATTGGAAGAGAAAAATTTTCCACTTCTCTCGCTAAAGCTTTTACTTTTGTAATACCTATCAATACTTACAGGCAATGTAAAATTATGAAAATTATAATCTGAATTACTTTCAGAATTTCTATCACCATATCTCAATGAAAATCCGAATACATCGTTAGCCGAAAGATTAAAATCTCCACCACCCCGTATACTCCATCCTGCTCTATTTCTATCATTTTCTCCAATTGAATTAAGGAATGAAGAAACTGAATCGTAATAAATAATTCTATTTGTTTCAGAACTTCCTGGATGACTTCGAGTATTATAATCAGCCCCAATATTTAATGAATAATTTTTGGATCTATATGAAGAAGTAAAATCTGCTCCATATTTATTTTCCATTCCAATATTTCCATTGATAATTGCACTAAGTCCATCCAATTGGTTTCCTTTTGAAATAATATTAATAATGCCGGAAACTCCTTCAGGGTCATATTTAGCCGATGGGTTGGTTATAATCTCTATTTTATCAATTGAAGTTGCTGGTATTTGTTGCAGAGCATCATTTACATCTAAAATAGTAGGTCGTCCATCTATAAGTAATGTAAAACTGCCACTTCCCCGCAGGGAAACATTTCCCTCAATATCAACCCGAACAGATGGTACATTTTCTAAAACATCAACTGCACTTCCTGATATTGTTGTTGTTTGTTCAGATACATTTATTACTTTTTTATCAATTTTAAATTCTATTGGTGATTTACTCCCAATAATTTTTGCATCTTCTAATTGAAAAGATGCTGGTTCAATAAATATTTCACCAAGATCCATAATTCTGTTGGCTCTTGAAAGATTAATTTTAATAAAGGTGGATTCAAAACCTATAAAACTCACTTTTGCAATATAACTACCTGGACGAATTCCCATGATTTTAAAATTGCCCGTATCATCAGTAACACCCCCACCAACTTGTGTACTATCCTCAGATTTTAGAATTACAATATTTGCATATTCAATTGATTTTTCAGATAATTTGTCTTTTACACTTCCTATTATTCCAAAACCAATTCTCATCTCAGAATTATTAGAACCTCTTTGAGCAAACATATTTGCAGAAAATATTAAAGTAAAAATGAGTACGGCAGTTAGATTAAGTTTCATAAAACAAATTCTCCAAAAACTGTTTGAATGGTAAATTTTAATAATATTTTGAAATTAAATTGAATTAAATAAGTTCTTTGACAATTTATATTCATAATTGGTTTAACTTAATTTGGATAAATATTTGGGAATGCAAAAATAGTTTAAGATAGACCTGTTTAAAAAGGGAAAGCTGGATAGGTAGAGGGCACAACCTATCCAGCTTGATGTGTATGCTGTATTTCTACAACAATCATTCGAAACTTAAGCATTTAATTAATACTTGTCAACAAAAAAATGGGGATCAAGTGATTTAAAGGTGGATTTTTTCTTCTTTAGGATTTTCCAATATTTTGCATAATTCTTGCGCTCCACCTTTAAATTATATGAACCTGGATTAGTAGGAAGAATGGGAATTTTTAACCACAAAACGACCCGCTCAATTATCATTATTTTATGGTTAGAGGGTTCTATTCCATCTTTTTATAAAATATTCATAATCCATTTTATAAATTAATGTTTTTAAGCCATTCTTATTTTTATCGGACATCAATGATAATTGTTGAACATTTTTTAACCTTCCTAATAATTGTAGTTGCTATTTGTGCAATTTGCACTTATTCATTCTTCAAACTATTTACAGGATTTGCAATTGCAGCTTTTATTGCTTGATATCCAACTGTTCCAAGGACAATGAGAAATGTAATAAATCCTCCTAGGAGAAAAAGCCAATAATTCATTTCAATACGATACGCAAAATTTTGAAGCCATTTGTTAACTGCATAAAAAGCAATGGGCCAAGCAATAATATTTGCAATCAGCACCCATTTTGTAAAATCTTTAACTAATAAGATTAAAATACGTGGAGTGGAAGAACCAAGAACTTTTCTAATTCCTATTTCCTTTGTACGGCCTTTCATTGAAAATAGTGCAAGACCAAAAAGACCCATAGATGAGATAAATATTGAGAGGAATGTTAAATATCCCATTAGTTGAAAAGTGTTTATATCCGATTGATAGAGATATTCAAGTTTATCATCCAAGAAATGAAATTCAAATATTTCATCTGGATAAAAATTGCTGCAAATAGCTTGTAGTTTATTAATTGTGGTTTCTGTGTTTGATGGATTTACTTTTACTATTAATCGAGAGCATTCGCTATAATCGATTAAAAATGCAGTTGGACGTACGCGCCCATAAAGAGATTCAAAATTTATATCGTCTGTAACACCAACAATTGTCCTGTTGGATTTAGGCCAATCACATTTAAGCGATTGCCCAATAGGATTACCCTTAAGCATTAATTCCTTTACGGCAGATTCGTTTAGTATTATTGCATTATCTATATCAGTTGTAAGCTGGGTTGAAAATAGGCGTCCTTTCACAGGTTCAATTCCAAGCGTCTCAAAATAATCTTGATGTACATGAACAAATGCTATTGAAGTTGGTTTAGTTTCTCCCTCTGGAATTAAAGTTCCGAAGTTAGTTGTGGTATTTGATGGAACACGTGAACCGGAAGAAACGCTTGCAACAAAGGATTCTTTAAGTAGTGCCGCTTTTAGAGCGTTATATTTTTCAACATTATCAAAGGCGCCGTTTATTTCAGAAGTTAGTACGAAGTCTTTATCAAATCCTAACTTCTTATTCTGAAGATAATCGATTTGACTAAACATAAAAAGTGCGGAACAAATTAAAACAATTACTATTGTGAACTGAACTCCAACAAGTAATGTTCTAAAATTAATTTTTGATTTACCAGTGTAAGATTTTGCCCTAAGTGTTTGTATTGGTTCAAGCTTAGACAGAAAAAACGCCGGATAAAATCCCGCAATAAAACTTGTTCCAACAAGAAAAACTAAAACGCCCACAATATTTTTTAGTGTAATTAATGCAGTGAAAGAGAGAACTTTTCCTGTGAGGGATTCAAAAATTGGTAAACTCAATTGCACAAAAATAAGTGATATAATAAACGCTATAAATAGAACCAAAAATGATTCTCCCACAAATTGTAAAGCAAGTTGATTACGTGTAGCACCAATTACTTTTTTAATTCCAATTTCTTTCATTCGCGTTGTAGCATTGGCTGTAAGAAGATTAATATAATTAACGCAAGCTATTAGCAGTATAAGAATCCCAATTGCTGAAAATATCAACACATATGTAATACTATTTTGTGGCTGGATATCGTTTTCAATGTGTGCTGAATAGAGGTGAATATCTTTCAGACTTTGTAATAAATATTGAGGGAAAGGTTTATCAGTGTTAGAGTTATTGGGGTTGTAAAAAGGTTGAATTAAATTTTCACATTTTTCCTCGAGAGAAGATTTTGAGAAACCTTCTTGTAGTTCGAAATAAACTAGAAAATTTTGCCATCCCCAATTTTCGATTAAAGAACCAAAAACTTTATCTATACCAGAAAGTGTTAAAATTATATCATAACGAAAATGCGAGTTTTGAGGCATATCTTTCATTACTCCAGTAATTGTATAGTCGTACTCACCACCCCATTTTAATACTTTTCCAATGGGGTTTTCATTAGCGAAATATTTTTGAGCAAATGTTTCGGAAATCACAGTTGTAAAAGGTTTATCTAATGCTGTTTCATTATCTCCAGATACAAACTGAAATGAAAACATACGGAATAGTGCGGGGTCAGCAAAAGGGACGTTTTTTTCTTTAAATTTTTTATTGTCATATTCAATAATTCCACTATCCATTGGAAAAATTCGCACAAAATCTTTTATCTCAGGTAAATTGTCTGCCAATTTAATTGCAACTTGTGGTGCATGATATGCGTGTTCAGGTTGAGTTAACCTGTAAATATTATCAGCATTTTTGTTAAACTGATCATAACTAAACTCGTTCTGAACGTACAATAAAAGCAGGGCGCAAACAGCCAATCCGAGCGCAAGACCAAAAACACTTATGAATGTGTATGCTTTGTTTTTTTTAAGATTACGATACGCGACTTTAAAATAATTTTCAAACATAATTTTTTCCTTTTAGTATTTTATTCGTTTCTCAAACTTTCAATGGGATTTGAATAGGCAGCTTTAAGCGCATGATAACTGACTGTTGTAACTGCAATTGCTAAAGAAATAAATCCAGCAGATAAAAATATCCAGAAGCTCAAATCTGTTTTATATTCAAATTCCATAAGCCATTTGTTCATTAAATAATATGCTATTGGTGAGGCAATTATAAAAGCAATAACAACAAGTTTTACAAATTCTTTTGAAAGTAACACTACAATTAATGTGCTCGATGATCCTAATACTTTTCGAATTCCAATTTCTTTTGTTTTTTGTTCTGTAATAAATGCAGATAAACTAAACAAACCTAAACACCCAATAAATATTGCAAGGAAGGCAAATGTCCCAAATATTTCACTTATCCTTTGTTCTGCTCTGTACATATTTTCGAAGCGCTCATCAAGGAACGAGTAGCTGAACGGCTGATCTGGTGCCATTTCATTCCAAGTAGCTTTTAACTTTTTTATTACGGAACTGATGTCAGCAGTATTTGTTCTGAAAGAAATAATACTATTATTATTTCCAAAAAATATTGCAAGCGGAGCTATACTATTTCTGAGTGATTGAAAATGGAAATCATTTACTACTCCAATAATTGTATAATTAGTAAAATCACCAGCATTATTATATGGTCGGGAAATTATTTCACCTATTGGGTTATCCAACCTAAATAATTTTACTGCGGCTTCATTAAATA
>Ga0210046_1000212_pt1 | contig 62515 bp, 53 predicted proteins | sample CryGeyCG2114_250_FD_185461 | JGI IMG/M metagenome (GOLD analysis project Ga0210046, IMG submission 185461) | Groundwater microbial communities from aquifer - Crystal Geyser CG18_big_fil_WC_8/21/14_2.50 (SPAdes) (version 2) | ecosystem: Environmental > Aquatic > Deep subsurface > Groundwater ...
GGATATTTTGTCCTTCCTTCGTAACCCCACCTAAATCCTCCCCAAAGGGGAGGACTTTGGTTGGTTCATTTAAATTATAATCGATGATCTGCTCCCTCCCCTCCGGGGAGGGCTGGGGTGGGGTAGTTAACTCATCTTCTTTAAAACTATCTTCTGAGGTTCTTTCCCCTTCTTTTACCCCACCTAAATCCTCCCCAAAGGGGAGGACTTTGGTTGGTTCATCTCCATCCCACACCTCAAAATCCACACTCGCCCCTTCGCTCCTGCCAATCCAATTGCGCTGCATTTCTTTGATGGGCTCTGACCAATCTACTGTTTCCAGCCCATCCAGCAAACGTTGTGCATAAGCTGTGATGCGCAACGACCACTGCATCATGAGTTTTTTCTCAACTGGATGTCCACCACGCTCCGAAAGGCCTTCCTTGACTTCGTCATTGGCCAAAACAGTACCCAATTCAGGGCACCAGTTGACCATGGTTTCTGAAAGGTAGGCCAGGCGATAATGCATCAGGATTTGCTGCTGTTCTTTTTCGGTAGCGTTTTTCCAGAACTCAGCTGTAAAAATCTCTTCACATGAATTAGATGCTTCGACAGATGCATTTCCATCTATCTCAAATTGAGCAATCAGTATGTTTATATCTTCCGCTTTATCTGTTTTTTTATTGTACCACGAATGAAATAAACGGATAAACGTCCACTGTGTCCATTTGTAGTATTCCGGGTCAGAAGTGCGTACTTCACGGTCCCAATCGAAGGAAAATCCTATTTTGTCCAGTTGCTCGCGGTAACGAAGAATATTTTTTTCTGTTGTAATTTCAGGATGCGTACCGGTCTGAATAGCATATTGTTCAGCAGGAAGTCCATAGGCATCGTAACCCATGGGATGCAACACATTAAAACCCTGATGGCGTTTAAAACGGGAGTAAATATCTGAGGCAATATATCCCAATGGGTGTCCAACATGTAAACCCGCTCCCGAAGGATAGGGAAACATATCGAGTACATAGAATTTAGGCTTGTCGTGATTGATGTCAGCCTTAAAAGTTTTATGTTCACTCCAGTATTTCTGCCATTTCTTTTCAATGCGGTCAAAATCGTATCCCATTACATTATCTGTTTTTTTTATTTTCCATTATTTACTTTCTTCTAACATGTCAAAACTTAAGTCCAAAAGCTCATAATCTTTCCAGTTTTGATAATCGAAATGCCACCATTCACTATGATAAACGGTAAATCCGTTATCACGCATCAACTTAATTAGCAAGTCTCTGTTTAACTTCACGTTTTCCGGAAGGTCATAGAAATCAGGTGCTGCCGTATCGCTAAAACTATCATAATCAGTGGGCATTTCCAACTCCATTCCAGTCTTAATATCCATAAGACTGATGTCAACTGCGGCACCTCGGTTGTGGCGCGATCCCGAATAGGGTGAGGCCACAAATGTAGTGTCTTTGAAAACCTCATAAAACCTGACTGTAGCGGCATAAGGACGGTAAGCATCGTAAACAATAATGCCAATGCTTTTCTCTGCTAAAATTTGTTGAACCCTTTTTAGTGCTTCTGCAACTGGTCTTCTGGCAAAGGCTTTGGGCTCAGTATATATTTTTTGTCCGGTAAAATTATCTGCGGTAGCATACCTGATGTCCAACACAATGTTTGGAATTTCTTTTTCTAAATTTACTAGTTGATTGTCAGTATTCTTGTGAATTGACTCCTGATAGGCTTCTCCGGAACGCAAAATGTTTAAGTTAGTCTCATATCGAGTTGATTCCTGTGCTTTAGCTAAAGCCGAAACAACAAAGACAAGAAAAATAAAAACCCATTTCATAACGACCAAATTAGTTTGCGAAATTACAAAAAGAAGACGCTCCTTTTATGTGGTTCACTTTAAGCTTTCAACGATGATAAATGATTAAAAAAAAGGAGTTCGCCTAACTGAACAATCACTAATTTTTTTGCTTCTTTATGATTTATCTGTCATTTTGCCCGTTAAGCAATCTTTCAACATAATTTCCAATGGCCAGGGAGGCTGTAAGTCCGGGCGACTCCATTCCAATCAGGTTGACAAACCCGGGCAAACCCCTCATGCTTTCTTCCCGAATATAAAAATCCCGTGGAGGACCGTCCTTTGTCTGAGTTTTAGGACGAATTCCCGCCATTTCCGGGATCAGGTCCTCTTCTTCCAGAAAAGGCAAAAACCGATGAGTAGATTCAAAAAAAACTTTTCGTCTAGAAGGAGTCAGGGTATAATCGTATTCGTTTGTATCCAGATATTGCACATCCGGCCCAAGCTTAACACCACCCCCCATATCAATGGTAACATGTATTCCCAAAGCATCCTTGGAAGGTACGGGATACACCAGGCGGTTTAACAGTTTGTGTTTTGGAGGCTGGATTCTGAAATATTCTCCTTTGCAAAAATGAATGGTTAAATCCTCATCGTTTACCCCAACCATGGAAGCAATATTAAACGATTCGAGTCCGGCAGCATTAATTACCTTTTTCGATGTAAACGAAAATGGCTGACCATCAGCATCATTTAGGTCAATCTGATAACCTTCGGTCAGTTTTTCTATTCCGGTGACAACCGAACTGTAAGCAAACTGTACACCATTGTTGATGGAATTGGTTTCTAACCGTTTTAAATACCAATAGGAATCGATCACTCCGGTTGAAGGTGAAAACAACGCTTTTACAGCAAACAGGTTCGGTTCCATGGCTTTAACCTCTTCCTGTGTCATCCAATATAAATCGGCAACACCATTGCTCAGAGCCTTTTGTTCAACTTGTTCAAGCGCCGTAATCTCCTCTTCGGTGGTAGCCACAATTAACTTTCCACAACGGTGATATGGAAGCTCATAACGATCACAAAAATGATATAACAGGTTTTTTCCTTCAACGCAAAGTTTGGCTTTAAGACTGTTTTTTACATAATAAATACCGGCGTGAATTACTTCGCTGTTTCGGCTACTGGTTTCCTGGCCAAAGGTGGAATGCTTCTCCACCACAAATACCTGCGGATTGTGTTGAGATATCTTTTCAGCGATGGCCAGACCAACAACTCCGGCTCCAATGATGGTAATTTCTGCATCGAACATATTCCGAAGGATTGAATTTCAGATTATTTTAATACAAATTAAAAGTCATGCAAAAGTAGCAAGTTTGAAAGCATTTCATACAGATGTTTCAGAGCATGACGATTAATTAATTGTTGATGCAAATCAACCAACTCCTATTGCTTTAGCAATTTTTGATGCCATACCTGCTGTCCTGATTTCATTTCAAAAATATAACAGCCCGGTCTCCAGCTTTCGGTCGTGATCGTTTTTGCCTCTTCGGGCAACAGGGTAAAATCGCCGATTTTGGTTCCTGAAATATGATAAACCACCACATTACAGGCTTGATGCCCCGTCCACTGTATGGACGCCTGATTTTTTATTGGATTTGGATTGATTCCGAGCTCTTCAGATACATTTTCACTCATTCCGCTTTGCAGCGTAGACCCTTTCAGAATTAATTTTAACGAAATCCCGGAAGTATCGTTTTGTGTCATCAGATAGGCATAGCCATTGTAATCACCATCGAACAAAGGATGAAACGACATCACAAATTCCTGTGACGAATGCCCTGGAATAGTTAAAGGTAATGAAGTTTGTAAACTAAACGGATTAATGCTGGAATAACTTCCCGTAACGACAATGGATTCGTCATTTGGATTAACAATATTTACTGGTTGACTGGTTGTATTTCCGGGTAAATTCTGAAACCCAAAATCAACGGTATCGTATTCAGGATAAAAATAGGTTGTTTTCCATGAATGTTTTAACGATCTGTAACTACGTAAGTTAGCTGTTTGTGTTTGGTGCATTTCAAGTACTTTGGTCCCATCAGGTTGATATTCGGTCAAACACTTTTCTTGTGCATTTAGCGTCCAGCCGATGACCACATTTCCGTTCTCGAGGGTTTGCATACTTCCCATAGGGTTGGTTACTACAACCGGATTATTGTCATCATAACCATTTAAATATGTGGCCATCCATGAATTGGTATCCACCACGTAACTCACCCCGCGACTGTGGGGAGGGTTGTGATAGTTACCATTATCGAACACGGTAACAATACCTGCCTGATCTTCACGTGCCGTGTGCTGATCGGTAAATCCGTCAAGCGGATCGCCAACTATTGTAAACTGGTTGTGAACACCGCCCAATCGCCAAAGAATTTCGCCTGTATTTTTATTGATTTTGGTTAGTTCATTTAACTTTCGTGAGGAAATCAGCACGTCTCCATTGTGATCGATGGCAATTGAGTTTACGTGTGCATAAATTACAATTGCATTACAAAAATCGACCTGATTGGGATCACCATCCATAATGTTAAAATGGTCAAAGGTTCTCCATTGCCAGAGGATAACACCGTCTGCATCTTTTTCTTCAATTACATATTGAATCACTGTAGCCTGTGGGTTTCCGCATTCCACATATTGGCTCATATCAGTTAAAAGATATTCATCGTTAATGGTCCAGTAATTTCCATCAGGCATCACAAGCAACTCATGGTTGTTGGTTGCATAACCTAGCGAGGCTTTATATAATCTGCGAAAACGATAGGCACTATCCAATTCCACAAACGCAGCTTTGGAAGCTTCAAAGTATGTGATATAGCCATTTTTATTGACTTTAAAATCCAGACAGCGTGTTGGTGTTTCCTTGTAAAAATAGGGTATTCCGTTGTTATCGGTTATCAGTTGAAAAAACCGGCCAACTTCGGAAGCCTGAAAATAATATTGATCGATAGTCGGGAGGGTATTCAGACCTATTTCATAGTAGGGATATCCATCTGGAAGTTCAAATTCGCTTGCAGAGCGGACGGTTTTATTTTCGATTTTGGTTGGAAATCCTCCGGTAAATTCATCTATTTCAATAGGAGGACTATTTCTTGATTTAATATGAAACGAAAAAGCCAGATCTTCAATGTTGTTGCCACTCTGACTTCTTGCTCCTTTCAGATTTACACCAATGACATCACCATTATCAAATGGCTGATCAGGTAAATAGATCAAGCTATGGTTGTCTTCTTTTAGCAGTATTTTTCCGGATAAAACTTCATTTTTGCCGTTTGTAACGGTCAGTTTAAGATTATTAAGATCATTTGAAAACGGTTCCTGATGTTTGATAATCAGGTTTGTATACGGATTTATTTCCGTGGCATCCGGAAAAGGAAACAGGTAGTAATATTTTTTGTTGTAATGATAAGGATTCTGTGAAAACAGGTTTATTGATACAAATAAACTGAACAGAAATGTGAAATAAAACACAACGCGTTGATATCTTGGGTATATACTCATCATGGAAATTTTGCGACTCTCTCTTCTGACCATGCAAAATTAATAATCGTTGCAAGACAACTGAATATTCGTCAATATGTTGAACCTGTTGGATTAATTGCTTGATTAGATTTTGGTAATTCTACGAAACTGAGGATTTAGCAACTTGATTTTATCAAACTCATTTTAATATTTTCCTTAACCCCTTATTTTGTCCAACAAATCGTTCAACTGGCAAGCTTCGTCCTCTGAAATGGTTTTAAGTAACTCATCCTGTTGAGCTTCGCAATGATCCATCTTGGCCAATAAATCCAATCCATCCTGGGTTATGACAACATCCTTTAGTCGTCTGTCAGTAGTACTTTCGGTACGCTGAACCAACTTGCGCAGAACAAGTCGATCTACCAATCGGCTTACATCAGAACTCTGGTCGAGCATGCGTTCTTTTAAAAAACCAATACTTGATGGCTGGCTTTTAAAACCTCTGAGCACTCTTAGGATATTATACTGTTGAATACTGAGTCCATGTTTCTTTACCACCTGAAGAAAACCATGACTCAACTGATTGGTGGTATAAGTCAAATTAATGATTGCTTTGTGAAATTTATTGCGAAACTTACCCTTAATTTCATCTTCAATCTTCATATTCAAAATTATTAGTTTTTTCTAGCTACAAATCTGATTACCTGCGAAATACCTTGATGAAACTCACCTTCATTAATTTTTGTTTCCAATTCTAAGACGTTCAATTCCTGCATTTGAGTAGAAAAATCTTCCCAAATTTCTTCTTTTGAAAACAACATTCCCAGGTTTCGTGGGCCACCTGTGTTAAATTCAAGTTGCTTTTTGGCAAATCCTTCAAAAATAACCATTCCTCCCGGTTTTAGTTTGCTCATCATTTTACGGTGAAAAAGCCGGCGTTTTTCCGCTGGCAGATGCACAAAGATAAAAACAATACAATCGAAATAATTTTTACGCAGTATCACATCTTCAGCATCATCAAGAATATAATCAATTTTTACCTCATTTAAATCGGCTAGCATATCAGCCTTTATTTTTCCGTTTTCAGCGCTATCGAAAGCGGTAACTTCCCAACCAAGAGTGGCGGCATACACCGCATTTCGGCCTTCCCCTTCTCCTGGAAATAGTATTTTTCCTGGTTTCAGGCGAATCAGTTGCTCCTTATAAAATTTGTTGGGCTCAACACCATATGCGTATTGTGCAGCTCCGTATCGCTGATTCCAAAATGATTTCATCCGTTGTGATTGATTGAGTTAAAATGGTCTGTCTTCGCTAAAAGGTTGCGAAGACAGACCTCAATAGTTTATTAGAGATTTATATGAGCACCATCGCAAAATGGTTTGTTCGCACTGTGCTTACAACCACACCAGGCAACTTTTTTCTGCTCAGCAATTTCCGTTTTTATGGGGGTAAAAGCGGTTCCTTTGTGCGACCCATCACAAAATGGCTGGTTTGAACTCTTGCCACAGGCACACCAGTAATAAGTGCCGGGAGTCATGTCCAGGATAAAAGGCTTTTTTTGTGCAATCGTTGGCTTCTCCATGAGAATTATTATTAATGGTTCATTTTCAATAATTCAATCCTGGCAGTGAGGGTGACTTCTTCACCTACCACAAGACCTCCTGTTTCGAGCGCTTTGCTCCAGGTTAGTCCGTAATCCGTTCGGTTTAATTTTCCTGTGAGCTTAAATCCGGCTTTTGTATTTCCATAAGGATCTACAATCATGCCACCGTAGGTAACTTCAAATGTAACGGGTTTTGTGATACCGTGCATGGTCAAATTGCCTGCCAAAGAATAATTTTTTGCTGATGTATTTGTAAAAGATGTACTTACAAAGGCAATTTGCTGAAATTTGTCTACATCAAAAAAGTCGGCACTACGCAAGTGATCATCGCGATCGATGTTGTTTGTGTTAATGCTTTTTGCTTCAATATAAAACTCAATCTTAGCATCGGAGAAATCTTCCTTTTCGGTTTTAACTGATCCTGTAAACTCGGTGAACTTACCGGTAACTTCAGTAATCACCATGTGATCGATACCAAACTCGATTGAAGAGTGTGCTTTATCAAATTCCCAATCGGAAGTTTGTGCCCATAATCCTGTTGCTGTTAAAAGTACTGTAAATAAAATTCCTGTTTTTTTCATGTGAGAATGTGTTAGTTAAATGAGACGCAAAAATAGGTAACAACATTATATGTTCCAACATATATTTAGTTAAAAATATGTTAATAATTTAAACATCACAAAATCAACCACTTCGTAACATTTAAATTAAGATGATGAAAACATAACGCTATTTCAATTTTTCTTCGACCTTTTCAAGCATCAGCTTAGTCATTTTGTCCAGGTCGTACTCCTGTGTTAATCCCCAATCACGACGGGCAACACTATCGTCAATACTTGCAGGCCAACTATTAGCGATTGCCTGACGGAAGTCCGGTTTATAAGAGATTTTAAATTCAGGCATGTATTTTTTAATGGATTCAGCCAGTTGTTTTGGCGTAAACGATATACCTGCAACATTGTAGCTCGACCTAAGGGTAAGGTTCTCACCCGGAGTTTGCATTAACCGAATGGTATTATTGATCGCATCATCCATAAACATCATCGGTAAGGCGGTATCTGCCGAAAGAAAGCATTCGTAACGGCCATGGCGAATGGCTTCATAAAATATTTCAACAGCATAATCTGTGGTTCCACCACCAGCCTCCGTTTTATAACTGATTAAACCGGGATACCGTACGCTACGGAAGTCAATTCCATATTTTTGATGATAATATTCGCCCCAGCGTTCACCGGCCAATTTGGAAATTCCATATACCGTATTGGGTTCCATAATGGTAAGCTGCGGAGTGTTGTGTCGTGGGGTGGTGGGCCCGAAAACGGCAATGGAGCTGGGCCAGAAAAGTTTTTTGGCATCCGATTGTTGTGCGGCCAGGATGGTATTGATCAAAGCTTTCATGTTAATATCCCATGCCTGCAACGGAATTTTTTCAGCATTTCCCGACAATACAGCCGCCAGATTATATACTTGCGTGATGTTATTGCGAACAATGTAGTGCAACAGGTTTTGAAAATCCAACACATCCAGGATCTGTCCCGGGCCACTATCCCGAACCTCGTCCGTAGGGTACTTTATATCGGTAGCATACACATTTTCATTTCCGTATATGCTGCGCAATGTCATAACCAGTTCCGAACCTATCTGTCCTGAACAACCAATTACCAGTATTTTTTCCATCTTTATGTTATTAAATTAACAGTGGCAAATTTAATCAAGTATCAAAAGCAAAAACAACCAAAACTGTCAATTTAATCCTGGTGATATAGTATCTTTGCAATATATATTTCTTACATTTCTCTATATGATTGATATTAGGCCTGTTATAACCAATAAAGATTGCCGTGCATTTGTTGATTTCCAGTTTAAGCTTTACCAAAATCATCCTTTTTGGGTGCCCCCTTTGAAATCAGATGAAGTGAAACAATTAACAACTAAAACGAACCCAGCCTTTTTCTTTTGTGATGCTCAATTTTGGACCGCCTGGAAGGAAGGTCGCTGTGTTGGACGAATTGGTGCCATTGTCAACCACGATTACAATAAAAAAATCGGTAAAGAAATGGGGCGTTTTACCCGATTCGAAGTAATAGATGATGTTGAGGTAACCAAAGCCCTGTTTGAAGTAGCAGAAAAATGGCTTAGCGAGAAAGGTGCTGTAGCGATACATGGACCCCTGGGATTTACTAACCTCGACAACCAGGGTTTGCTTATTGAGGGCTTCGAATACCTGCCTTCAATTGCTTCTGTGATGCACTTCCCGTATTATCAAAAACACATTGAGGAGCTGGGTTATTCCAAAGAAAACGACTGGGTTGAATTCTTAATAAAGATTGAGGAAATTCCAGAAAAAGCAACCCGACTGGTGGAAATCATCAAACAGCGTAATAACCTGGAAGTGATTCACCTAAAAGAGAAAAAAGAAATGATTTTGTATTTGAATGAGGTATTCTATTTATTGAACCGTGCTTTTGACGAACTTCCGTATGTAAGCCCGTTTTCTGATGAATTGATAAAAAGTGCCACGCAAAAATACATGGACGTTTTGGTTCCAAAATATATTGTGATGATCAAAAAGGAGGGGCAACTGGCTGCCTTTATCATCGGCTTGCCCAGTCTTTCAAAAGCAATGCAGAAAGCAAATGGCCATTTATTTCCATTTGGGTTTCTACACATCAAAAAGGCATTAAAAAAACCAGAAGTTCTGGATCTACTGCTTACCGGTGTCGATCCTCATTACCAAAAATTAGGCTTGCCCGCCATTTTAATTAGTGAGTTACAAAATACTATGCTCGAGAATGGGATAAAATATGTGGAAACTACCGGCATGTTCGAGACCAACCTGAAAGGTGCGACTACTTGGAAAAACTACGACCATATTCAGCATAAACGCCGCCGGTGTTTTGTAAAACAATTGTAGTGTAAGCCCGGCTTTTGTTGTAAATAGCTGCTTTAAACACGACAAAATTCAATTTATCGCTGAATCTACAGTCTTTTCTTAATTTTGCACTTCAAATCGATACGGTCATGGAAACCCAATTGCATATTTATAATACCCTAGTCAGGAAAAAACAGCTGTTTAAACCCATTGCACCACCTCATGTGGGTATGTATGTTTGTGGCCCGACAGTATATGGTGATGCACATCTGGGCCATGCACGCGCAGCTATCACCTTCGATATCGTTTTCAGGTATTTAAAACACCTGGGTTATAAAGTACGTTATGTGCGTAATATCACCGATGTGGGCCATCTTGAAAATGACGCTGACGAAGGTGAGGATAAAATTGCCAAAAAAGCACGGGTAGAAGAGCTTGAGCCGATGGAGGTGGTTAAGTTTTATACTGATCGCTATCACGCCAACATGGATGAACTGAATGTGCTGCATCCCAGCATTGAGCCCACCGCATCAGGTCACATTATCGAGCAAATTGAATTGGTAAAAGAAATTCTTAAAAATGGATATGGATACGAAGCCGATGGCTCAGTATATTTTGATGTAGAAAAATACAACCGTAAGTTTGAATATGGAAAACTTTCGGGACGAAAGATAGAAGATCTGCTACAAAACACACGTGAACTGGCAGGGCAGGAAGAAAAGAAAAACGGTTTTGATTTTGCTCTATGGAAAAAGGCAGACTCCAGACACATTATGCACTGGCCCTCTCCATGGAGCGAAGGATTTCCGGGTTGGCACCTGGAATGTTCGGCAATGGCTGCCAAATATTTAGGCGATCCTTTTGATATTCATGGTGGTGGAATGGATCTGCTCTTCCCTCACCATGAATCAGAGATTGCCCAATCCAATGCTGCCCATGGCCACGATCCGGTGAAATTTTGGATGCACAACAACATGATCACCGTCAATGGGCAAAAAATGGGCAAATCACTCAACAATTTCATTACCCTCGATGAGTTTTTTACCGGGAACCACGAATCGCTAGTTCAGGCTTATTCACCCATGACCATTCGCTTTTTTATTCTTCAGGCTCAATATCGAAGCACACTTGATTTTTCTAATGAGGCCCTTCAGGCTGCTGAAAAAGGATTGTCGAAACTTTTCGAAACTTATAAACTGATCGACCTGTTAAAACCAGCTCATACATCATCATTCGACATTGATGCGCTTATAAACTCACTGGAAAATGCAATGAACGATGATTTTAATACACCTGTCACCATCGCTCACCTTTTTGAGTTAAGCCGAATGATTAACCTTGTAAATGATGGAAAAGCAAGTCTTAAACAGCCGGATATCGATCAACTTAAACAAATTTTCGGCCTGTATTTATTTGATGTACTTGGTTTAATTCCTGAAAAAAACAACAGCAACGATCAACTGGTGAATTATTTGATGGATACTATTCTTGAATTACGTAAACAAGCCAAAGAAAATAAAGATTGGGCTACATCTGACCGCATCAGAGATGAACTGGCCAAATTAAATATCCAGGTTAAAGACACTAAAGAAGGAGCCCGTTGGAGTTTTAACTAACTACCTGATTACTACAATAAGCCGACTATAAGCAGTTTGTCCGTTGAATATTTTCAGCACATAGGTTCCTGGCATCACATCAGTTACATCCAGGTGAAGTGATCCAACAGTAGAAAAATCAAGATGATAGGTCTTAATCAATTGACCTTGTGCACTGAAAAGCTGAATTTCAGGAGTCGATTTTCCCGAAAAAGAGGTTTGTACGATCAGCACATCAGAAACAGGATTGGGGTAGATTTTATAGTTTGTCGAACCAAAATCAAGTTCAGGGTTTATACCACTTGCAACGTCTTCAATCACCGTGATGTGAATACCCGTGGCATTTGGATTTTCTCCTGTAAGGTCAACCCTGATCTTTTCGGCAGTAACACCTATGATTTCAGGATAAATCCAATAGGGTTTGACTTTCATGTTCATAAACTCAAACAATCCCTGGTCGTTGGCCTTTGAATACATCAGCATTTCATCGTTTTCATTCATCAAAAAAATATTCGCCCCAACTGCAGGTTGTGCATCGGTTATTCCTTTAGGAAGATTATCGTATTCAATCGTTCCCTCTATTAAGGCATTGCCGGGCAAATAATCGTCTGGTAACCTTAATCTGATGTCATATTCCCATGAGGTAATATTCAGGTGAATGGGGGTTGCTTTCTGCCACAACAGTTCATCACCATAATAGGTTGGAAGCAAATGATCCTGATATATTGAATTTAAGGAGAGCTCACTTTTTACAATATAATCTCCCGCGGGAATCTGGTAAAAATAATAATACCCAAGCGTGTCGATCCTGACAGTATCCAATGTGTAATAATGGTTGGCAGAATCTTTGGTATAGAGATATGCAACCCCTGCATCAATGGGCATAAGTTCCGAAAAAACATGACCCCCAAAGTGATGAAATTCCAATGGACTGATGTAAATTAATTGGGTAATGGTGTTTGAAAACTGCTGAGAATAAATATTCATGGTCACTGTTAAACTAACCAGAAACAAACCGGGTTCGTTATAAATATGCTCAGGGTTTTGCAACAATGAGGTGGTTCCGTCACCAAAATCCCATTTCCATGAGCTGACATGCGGATTGGTTGTCTGATCGAAAAACCAATATCTAAATCGATCTCCTGAAGCCTTTTGTACGTACTTAAACCTGGCTTGCAGTGGTTTTAACTGATAAGGCGCATCAATATAAAAATTGCTTAAAAGGATATTCGAATAAATGTTTTCGCCAAACCTGAAATGCAATGTGTTTTCAAAAAGTTTGTTGTTTTTATCCAGTGTTGTAATCAGGAAGGAACCGCTTTTTTCCTGAGTTACAATCGTATCATAAAAATAACCTTCATCATTTGTAAAGACTTCCTTAAAGTAATAACCTCTTGTATTGTCGCCTCCAAAAGAGAGAATATTCACCTTATGGTTTGGTATTGGTCCACCATAAAGCACATGTAATACCTGCCCTGAAACAAAAACTTCATTTGGTTGGTTCCCTGCAATTAGAACAGGGAAATTTACCAACAGTAAAAAGATCCCCAGAAGATAGGTTTTCGTTTCATTATATATTTTTAGAGAGCTGATCATAGCAAAATGATATCTGAGTTTAGTTAAGCCTGATTATCGCCCCTATTCTTAAAGTAAAAGCGGAAAGGGGTTTATTATATCCTTGTTTATTATAAATCGAATGGATGTAGTATCGGTATCCTGGTTCGATGGCCATAGAGAACTGATTAGAGAGTTTATACTCGATGCCGGCACCCAGCCAAAGTTGAAAATAGGTATTATTCCGCACCGGCAATTTATTTTGTAAATTTACTATTTCGACAACTTTTTCCTCAGGATGCGGTTTGTCAATAAACTTTCCAACTTGTATATTCATTGCAGGACCTCCGTAAAGATACCAGTTAAAAGATGAATGATTGCCCTGGTGAAAATAGCCTACCAGAACAGGAACCTGAACATAGATATAACGGTTGGTAACTTCAGAAATAACCAAATGACGGATGCTGTCCCATACCTCAACAGTTTTGGTATAATAGGTAGGTACCACTTGTCCGTTAATAGAATCGAACGTTACATCATACACATCATTATAGGTGCCCATTAAATCGTTGCTGATATAATCAAGTTTTGCAAAACCCCGATCACGGGCATAAGAAACACCAATTCCAAAACGCAGAAAAAACTGTTTGTTCAGATGAAATATCGGCTCATAATTAACCGAATACGTATTTATAAGGGTGACAGAATCAAAAGTGGTAGTAACAAATTCAGGTGAAACACCTACAAAAGAAGACCAATTATGTGGTTTTATTGTTAGGACATTTTTCACCAGATCAAGGTTTTTATCACCTCCTTTTCCTACTTTTTGGGATTGATGAAACGAATAGAAAAATGGCTCAAACATAGAATGATTCACCTGATTTAATCCCCGAAAATTTAAGTATGAAATTCCCAAAAAAACCCGATTTTCCGAATCATTGATTTGTTTTTCAGTATCATTGTCAATTGGATCCGGATTTTCAGATTCCTCAAAAGCAGCAGGACCATTCGCAACAACGATTTCATTTTTCGATTGATTTAGTCCGTTTGTTTTATCAGGTGGAGTTACTTCTGGTTTTTGATTGATCGAAGGCTGAGATTCTTTGGCGATAAGATCATTAGAAGTAGTTGGCACATGGGCCGGCATTTCCGGAGCTTCAATGGAGGTGTATTCTACCGAATCTGTTGATTCAAAAATTGTTTTCTTTTCAGGAATTAAAAATAACCAGGTAAGAAGAATTAAAAAGAACGCAGCAGCCAATACGGATGTGGTTCTGATCCTATTTGCTTTTGCCCTTTGTTGGGTTTCCATACCAGACAGTACCCCTTGCCAAACACGCGGAGGTGGTGTTGGCTCAAAGGAATCAAACTTTTCCCTAATTATTCGGTCGATATGGTCATTATGGTTTGTCACAAATTTTCTTTCTTTTCAATTATTTTTAATCGCTTTTGCAGACTTGCCCTGGCTCTGGAAAGTTGCGATTTAGATGTGTTTTCAGAAATCCCGAGCATTTCCCCAATTTCCTTATGCGTGTAACCTTCAATGATATTCAGGTTAAAAACAGTTCTATAGCCATCCGGTAACTCATTAATCATATTCAGTAATTCGCGCGATGACATATTCTCAACAACCAAACTTCTGGTTTGATTTGTGTCTTTTACCTGATCTAAATCGGTTTTAACTCCCTGCTTAATTTTTTTGTTATAATAGTTAATAGCAGTATTTACGATCGTGCGCCGAACCCATCCTTCGAGCGATCCCTCTCCCCTGAAATCTTTTAAATGAACGAAAACCCTGATAAAGCCATCTTGAAGAATATCCGCCGCATCATCTTTATCCAATGCAAAACGCAAACAAACCCCGTACATTTTTGGGGCAAGATGCAGATAAAAAGCCTCTTGTGCTTTTTTATCGTTCCTTAACAACTTAATTATAAAAGATTTATCAAATTCCATGCGACCCTTTTCGTTTTTCTTTCCACAGAAAAACAGGGCAGCAAGTTAATAAAATCCATTCATAATTCGTATTGTTGACAAAAAGCCTTTGTGAATGGTTGCACAGAAGTCATTTTTACAATATACATGAGGCCAATGTGCGAAAGGAATGGGAATCACGATACCGCAAACTGCTTGTTGATAACATGTAGGAGTTCAGGTTTATTGATTGGTTTGAACAATATGTGATCAACTTGTTCTTTTTCAATCACTTGGGTTTGCTCAAAATCCAATTCATTTCCAATTATTACGATGCGAATTTGCCTGTCTTGTTGTTTTATTCTATTGATTAATTCCACCAAAGGAATTCCGGGAAGATCAACATCAAGAATAACCAGATCCGCTTTAAACTCAAGTAAATGACTGATCAATTTTTCCCCGGTTTTGGCCCAATGCAATTCGACCTTTGTTTTAGATAACATCATCTTCATCAGGTTAAAGTTGGCAAGCTCGTAATCAGCTATCAAAATGGTTTTGTCAGTCCATAAATAATTAATACCCGACTGATTATAACTAGATGCTATCGACTGGACTGAGATAATGGATTCGGGTAAGTGAAGGTAAAAAGTGGAGCCTTTCTCAGGTGTCGAATCCAGGGTAATTGATCCTTTCATCAGCTTGGCCATCCCGCTTGCTATGGCCAGCCCCAGCCCCGATCCGCCAACAACACGAGTGGGTGAATTATCTACTTGCCTGAAATGTTCAAATATTGACTCATGAAATTCAGGAGCTATTCCAATACCCGGATCCTTTACGTAAAAACAGATACCGTTCATATTCTCAATAAAATAACCAAGCTCAATCTGACCGGTACTTGTAAAAACAACCGCATTGTCAAGAAAGTTGAGTAAAATTTGATGCACTTTACGAATATCTGCTGAAATGATAAGATTCTTGTAATCAGTTTGTTCATTTAAAATAATTTGTAAGTGCTGCTTGTTGTGTTGATGTTGAATTCTTTTGGACTCATTAATAACATAATGTAAAATCTCAGATACTGCAAGGTTATCATTATGCACATCCATTTGCCTGGTCTCAATCTTAGAAATACTTATGACATCTTCGATACGCTTTAGCAAAATATCACTACTGCCACGCACAATTTGTGTATATTCTTCCCGGTCTTCGTATGGCAAATTTTCCATTAAAAGAAGTTCAAGAAAACCGAGAATATGATTTAACGGGGTGCGAATTTCATGTGAAAGATTACTAAGAAATGCAGTTTTAAGCATATTCCCTTCTTCCGCCTTCTCCTTTGCTAAAATTAAATTCTTTTCAGCAAGCCTCCTTTGAGTAATATTTCCAATAATGATTAAATGGGCTGTGGCTTTATGTTCACTATTGGTAATAGAAATTCCCCTCACCCTGAAATAGCTGTCCGAAGCATCTAAATCAGAGATTCTGGTCTCAATATCAAACTGAATATGGTCATCTAGTAACCTGGAGATTTTTTCACTTAATCTGGTGTCGTCAAACTGCAAAAACCTGCTGATATGTACATGTTGATTTTGGTTGGTCTGTGCATAATCGAATAACTTGCTAAATGTACTGTTAATAAACTGAATATAACCAAATGTGTCGAGGCTTAACATGGCAAGAGGCACATGGTTAAGTACATCGGTATAGGTAATGTTTTTTGATGTCAACTCAGAAATCGATTTTTCATACTGACTTAGTTTGTTTTCCAATTCATGAATACGTTCCTTCAATCGACTTGTGTTGTCGTTTTTATCAGACTCTAAGTCTTGCTTATTTTTCATTTTGCGATGGTTTTAACGATGCAACAAAATTAGTTTATATCCATACTAGCTATTAGGGTTTCTACATTATGACATCAGTGTCACTAAAGTTTGATGATCCTGTTTTGATAATTTATGATGCATTCCTGAAACTTTATTTCGATGATATTGCTCAACAATCTCTGTCAGTTGTTTGTCATTAACATTAATCTCCGACAGTTTAACCGGTGATCCGACAGATGCAAAAAACGCGGTGAGTTTTTCGATGGTTTCATCAACATCGCTGGTGTCAAACAGGGCATCACCAAGTTTACTAATTCTTTCTGAACATGTTTTTTTGTGAAGTTTAAGCCATGCTGGATAAGCGATGCTCAAACTGGCTCCGTGTGGTGTATCGAACAGCAGCGACAATTCGTGCCCCATGGCATGTACTCCCCAATCGCCTCCTTTTTTCCCGTAACTCGTAATTCCATTTAGAGCCAGGGTGGCATCTAACATGATATTGGCTCTATATTCCAAGTTATCCAGGTTGTTCAATAGCTTTGGAGCCCAACGCATTGCATCTTTAATGATAGAAAAAGAAAAGCTGTCGGTAATTGAAGGCTCTCCTTCGCCAAAATATGACTCCAGCGAATGAGCAATTAAGTCTACAATTCCAAATGCCGTGTAATTTTTAGGAACAGATAATGTGAATTCAGGATTCAAAAAACTCACCTTGGGGAACAACAATTCGTTTACAAAGCCAAGTTTTTCTCCGGTTTCGTGGTTTTGAATTACTGCGGCAGCATTCATTTCCGAACCTGTGGCCGCAAGGGTTAAAATAGTAACCAACGGGGTTGTTTTCTCAGGCTGAATTCTCCAGGTCATAAATTCCCAAGGATCAATTTCGGTTTGTAATCCTAACGAAATGATTTTAGCGGAATCAATTACACTTCCCCCACCTAAAGCAAGAACCACATCTGCTTTCTTTTCTTTGCCAAGTTTTACAGCAGCCCTCACATCATCAATTACAGGATTTGACTTAATTCCAGGGTATTCTGTTACTTTAAACCCACCAGAAGTTAACACATTCATTACCTGATCGTAGTAACCATATTTTTTTACTGATCCCTTTCCGTAAATCAGCAAAATATTCATACCAAATTTTTTTAAACAAGGACCAAGTTCATCTTTAAACTGATTCCCGAAGATTAAACGAACAGGATTATATACAGTAAAATTTTCCATTATTGCGGTTTTGAATTATCATTTTTTATACTGACAAATGAAGTAAAAAGTTTCAAGAGGTTCAACTTATTCAAACTCATCCACTATAACGCAAAAATACATATCTTTGTGCACTTCTAAAGTTAATAAACTTTATTATCATAACCTATTGATCATTAGACGAATTAGATTTTAAACATGACAGAATTAATCATCGAAGAACAATTGCAATATAAGATTGCAGATATTTCTCTTGCCGAATGGGGCAGAAAAGAGATTGAAATTGCTGAAAAAGAAATGCCGGGTTTAATGGCCATTCGTGACAAATACAGCAAAACAAAACCTTTACAAGGGGTTCGTATTACAGGGTCATTGCACATGACCATTCAGACGGCCGTACTCATCGAAACCCTGGTCGCTCTTGGTGCAGATGTGCGTTGGGCCAGTTGTAATATTTTTTCCACACAAGATCAGGCAGCCGCAGCCATTGCAGAAGCAGGAATTCCTGTTTTCGCCTGGAAAGGTGAATCATTAAAAGAATATTGGTGGTGTACCTTCCAGGCGCTTAGTTTCGCTGATGGCAAAGGCCCTCAATTGATTGTTGATGATGGTGGCGATGCCACGCTGCTTATTCACAAAGGCTTTGCCGCAGAAAAGAATGCTTCGTTACTAAATGTAACTCCGGAGAGTATTGAAGAAGGCGAAATTTTAGAATTATTAAAAACCACCCTGGTCGAAGATCCTAAAAAATGGCACCGCACTGTAGCCGATTGGAAAGGCGTTTCAGAAGAAACAACCACCGGGGTTCATCGTTTGTATCAAATGTTCGAAAAAGGAGAATTGCTGATACCAGCTATTAATGTAAACGATTCTGTTACCAAATCGAAGTTTGATAACCTGTATGGTTGTCGTGAATCGCTGGCTGATGGCATCAAACGCGCTACCGATGTGATGCTGGCAGGAAAAGTGGTAGTGGTTGCCGGTTATGGTGATGTTGGTAAAGGCTCAGCACATTCTATGCGCAGTTATGGTGCCAGGGTCATGATAACAGAAATCGACCCCATTTGCGCCTTACAGGCAGCAATGGAAGGCTTTCAGGTTACTACCATGGAAGAAGCTGTAAAATTTGGTAATATTTTTGTTACCACCACAGGAAACAAAGATATCATTACCGCTCAACACATGGCAAACATGAATGATCAGGCCATTGTTTGTAATATTGGTCATTTCGACAACGAAATTCAAGTTAGTAAACTTGAGAAATTACCTGGTATTAAGAAAATTAACATCAAACCACAGGTAGATAAATATTTATTTCCAGATGGTCATGCCATTTTCTTGTTGGCTGAAGGTCGCCTGGTGAACCTGGGCTGTGCCACAGGTCATCCCAGTTTTGTGATGAGCAACTCATTTACCAACCAAACACTGGCTCAAATTGATCTTTGGGAAAAACGCAATGAATATAAAGTAGGCGTATACCGGCTTCCTAAGTATCTTGACGAAGAAGTAGCCCGCTTACATCTGGAACAAATTGGAGTAAAACTCACACGGTTGTCAAAAGATCAAGCTGATTATTTGGGTGTAAATTTAGATGGCCCCTATAAGCCAGATCATTACCGTTATTAATAACACACCTTAAAATAAAAAAAGCGGCACCAGAAGGTGTCGCTTTTTTTATGTGTCTAGCTTTTTCTTTTTGTCAAAAAGGGGTAAGAGTAATACCTACCGAAATGGGATAAAGTTCGGGACCTCGTCCCTTGTTGAATATTTGTGAAATCTGGTAATATCCAAACAAATTTACTGATTTATATCCAACTCTTAGGGTAAAACCATAGGCATAATCCTGGGTCTGCGAAATGGTTTTTGATTTGATGGTAACTCGCGTCGCCTGTTCGGGAGTGTCACCAACATATTTCTCCTTGCTACTCAACAAATATCCAATCTTAAACCCAACGCCCATCTTGATCTCATTTTTAAAACGAATCTTCAACTCCATTGGTAACTCCAAATAGGTGAGATTAATTTTACTGCGTTTGAATGATTCGTTGATTGGAGAAAACACAATAGTGTCTGCCTTTATATCGTCAATCTTCGAGTGGCTGTACATATTGTGGTTGCCAATACCTAATCCTATGCCAAAGGACGAATTGCCTTTACCAATTTGAAAATTATACATTCCATAAATATTAGCTCCCTGGTGAATCGCCCGTACATCCATATTATATGGAATGTTCTGCAAGAGGTCGGTAAACATGTCAAATCCAATGGTTATCTTGCGTTTAGCGTTTTCGCTAATGACTTGTGAAAATCCCATGCTGCCAAAGAGCATGATAAATAAAACTAAAAATCCAAAAGAGCGTTTATTCATTGGTAGTTATTTTATTAACAAAAATAGTATTTACAAGGTTAACTGGCTTTATTCTTTTAATAATTGATCAATTATTTGATTCATTTGATCCGAATTCCAACGGGCTGCACCTTTTTTACTCAATATTACCTGGCCGTTTTTGTTTAATAAAAAAGTAGTTGGAATACTTTCAGAGTATAATGCAGCAGGAACATCTGTATATTGAAAAAAGGGAAGTTCGGTCAATTGGCGCTTTTTAGCGAACGAAAGAACTGTTGAAACTGATTCGTTGGAAGCAAGGATAAAATTCACCTGGTCACCATACTTGTTGTACAGTTCAGCGATACCTGGTAACTCGGCCACACATGGCGGACACCAGGTAGCCCAAAAGTTGATAAAAACAGGCTTGTCATCCATTAGTGAGGTCAGATAAATTTGTTTTCCGTTCATATCCGTAATCGACCATGATTTCGTGTCTTCAGGTATGAGAAATTGGTCTTCCGATTTCATTTCGGATGGAGCCGATGATGTCAAACGGATAAAAAAGGAAACAACCTCAACTCGTGTTGAAGGAATCAGGATCAACAGGATGAATAACAGAAAAAAAATATCAGATGCAATGGAGAACTTTGATTTCTTCCGGTAATAATTTTTCAGATAATTAACTATTTTGAACTTAGTCACTTGATTATTAATGTATTTTAGGTGTGGAAAAAGTTCCGTTATTCCAATAAATTGGCCCTGCGGTCGAGAAGTTCGTTAATTTGATCTTCGGTCAGACCAGGTTTTTTTAGCATCTCATCAATAGCCGCTATTCTACCGGGAGGGTTAAGTGTTAATTCTTCAACTTTAATCTCATCCTGCAAGAGGTCTTCGCTTTCTTCTCCAAGTTGTGCGCGCAATTGTTCAACCAAATTGCTCACCATTTTTTTTACTGGTTCACCAAACTGACCTTGCAACTGGTAACTGATTTGATCCTTCATCGTTTCGTAATTGCTGAAAAAAAACTGAAACTGTTTCATCATCGAACGATCCACTCCGGGAATATCTTCCATCGATTGTTTTTCAACCAACCGCTTAAATAGCCTGAACAATTCGTCCAGATCCTGTTTAAATTTTTCATCTTCCATCACCCTACAAAATTACAATAATCCCGACATACTTCTTCCGGATTTACAAAATCTTAACTTTTTTGCTATTTTAAAGGTGCCGCCGAATACAAAATCGCCTCCACCTGACGCAACAAATCGCGTTTATTCTGGTTGGGGTAATAAACGTAACCCATCAGGGTGAAAATATTTTCATTCTCTTTGTCGGTAAAGGAATAGCTGATGAAAGGCCCTCCCATAAAATCATTGGCCACATTCCACATTCCTCGTGTTTCAATAGCGTATTCGCTTGGAAAATCTGTTACTTGTATGACCTGTGGCAACACATAAGTTTCGTCAATCACCATAAATGAACCTTCTGAAGTTCCCGGAACATATTGCTTCAAATCGCGGTTAATGCGCGCCACGATACTCTCAATAGAAAATTGGGCTTCAGATTTGTATGGTTCCGACATGATGATGATAGCTTGGCTATAGGCAGGAACTTCTTTTCGTATCCACATAAATCCAGGTGCAGATTTAGCCATATAAAAACCGGCTGGCACACTCATATTCAGATTAAATGCTTTAATCACCTCTTCAGAAACTTTGTTTTTTGATGTGGGATTGAACACTTCCATGATGCGGGCACGCTCTGCTTCGCCAAAACTATGGATAATGATTTGCTCTTTATTCTCGAATACTTCGACAAAAGACTGTAAGTTAGGGCATTTGATCCGGAAAATACGCTGAGGACCAGCCCACAAATCGTTGAAAACTTCCATCTTCGATTCGGTATTAGAGGGATCTATTTCAACAATGAGTAGGTTTCGGTATTTCTTAAACAATTCGGAAAAATTAGCCACGGTAATGTGACTAAGTTTAAAAACAGGCTCAACCTGTGGCAAACCATATTGTTCCTGTTCCAGGTATTTTCTGATCACCTGACCAATCTGCCCATCCCATTGTTCCTGATTTTGAAGCACAACCAGTACTTCGGAGCTGTTTCCAATTGATCGGGGCAATTTTGGTTTATCGCTATTTGGAATACAGCCTGAAAAAGCCAGTAAAAATGCGAATAGCAGGGTAAATACGCCAATTATGTTGAATTTATTTAAAACCATTGTTCTTTGCTGTGGTGATACATAAATAACTCTGACTAAACTGATTTATTGCGATCAACTAATTTCGGCTACAATGATTTTCTGGCCTGGTTTTAGTTTGTTGATGTTATTCATTTTATTCAACGCCTTTATCTGCTCTACTGTTACTCCGTCATATTCTTTGGCTATATCCCACAAGGTGTCGCCTTTGCGCACTACATGGTAAAGGTATTTGCCCTGAGCGACCGAGTTGGTTTTTTTACTTTCGGGTCGGTAAACCGTAAGGGTTTGTTTTGGATAGATATTGTTGTTTTTCAGGTTATTCCACTCTTTTAAATCGGTTACCGAACATTGGTATTTTTTGGCAATCAATCCGAGGTTTTCGCCATTCTTTACTACATGTTTTGACTCAATCCCTGAACGAACTACCGGATCGCCTGATTTACTGCTATATTGCACGCCACCACTTCCAAATAGAACGAGTTTCTGCCCGGGATAGATGGTATTGTTTTTTAAGTTATTCCAGTGCTTAATCTGGCTAACATACACATGGTTTCGTTTAGCTATCAAACCAAGACTCTCACCATTTCTAACAATATGTATATTCCGATCTTGTGCTTTCTTGACTTCAACCATCAATTGATCGCGCTCAACGCCTTTTTTTGTTTTAAAAGCATAAAGCGAATCTTCATTGGTGAGATAGCTGGCAACATATTGACGAGGAATACGCAAAATAAAGGTTTTACCATCCGTAGCGGGTATGATTCCCATTTTAAACTGAGGGTTCAAAAATTTCAGTTCATCCAGCGGAATTCCCAGCAGTTCGTTTAATTGATCAAACGCCAGGATACTGGTAACTGTAACGGTATCAATGTTATAATAAAACATACCCGGACGCATAGGATAAATGTTGTGCTCTGCGGCATAATTCATTACATAGTTTACTGCAATAAAGGCGGGAACATATCCACGCGTTTCGCGTGGTAAAAAGGCCCACACGGCCCAATAGTTCTTGGTTCCTCCTGCCCTGCGAATAGCCCTGTTTACATTTCCTGCCCCTGAATTATAAGCAGCCAGAACCAGAGACCAATCACCATATATTTCATATAGATCTGTCAAATGCTCACAGGCCGCGATGGTACTTTTTATCGGGTCGTAACGATCGTCAACCAAAGAGGTCACCTGCAAATCATACACTTTTCCTGTTCCATACATAAACTGCCACAATCCTTTGGCACCCATATGTGAGCCGGCAGCCGGGTTTAACGCCGATTCAACAATGGCCAGGTATTTAATTTCAAGTGGCATATTGAAACGATCCAGCGCTTCTTCGAACATTGGGAAGTAAATCTCCCCCAAACCAAGCATGCGTGCAGTCAGGTTTCTTTTTTTATTGGCATACAGGTGAATATAATTTTTCACCTCCTTATTGTAGGTAAGCTCAATGGTTGTTTGCTTATTTAATGTTTCGATGCGTGCGGCATAAACTGAATCGGGAAAATTCGGGATTTCCCCCATATCAACCTGAGCTCCCCCCGGACGCGTATACATTGGACTAAGATCAAAAAACCGGTTATCATAGAACTTCGAATTAGTCATGCTATCAATCGTTCGAAGAATCTGAGAATCGCGAATAAGTAACTCAAAATTTCCGGTTGTATCAATAATTGTGTTTGTATAGAGGTCAATATCAAAAGTAGAAGAGTCTTGTAGTGCTCCGGGCAATGTATCACCTTCAAAAACAGCAGTGGTGGTGTCGGATGAGACAATATTGGTGGTATCAGGATTCGTGCCCATACTTATAGCGTCAAACGAAAAAGCCGTCATAGCAAGCAGGATAAATAGAAATGTGGATAGTTTCATGAATAACTAATTTTAGAAACAACGAGATTTTGCAAAAATAGTTGTTTGATAACACAGAAACCATTTAAACGAAAAACTAATGAACAGGAAGGCGTTAGTTTGTTTTGGTTTATAATTGAGGGAAATAGAAAATAAAAAGCCCGCTTTTTTAGGGCGGGGCTTTCAGCAAAATGCTATAGGTATTGTTTAATTATTTTTGTCCAGGCTTTTATTCTTTCATCCGTTAATTCAGGTTCGTTATCTAAATCAAGTGCCAACCCATAAAAATGGTCGTTTTTTATTCCATCTGAGTCGGAAAATTTATATCCTTTAACAGGCCATTGTCCGATTACTTTTATTTTCCTTTTGTCCATTTCTTCCTGAAAAACACTCAGGCCATCCACAAAATGATCGGGATATAATACCTGATCGCCCAAGCCAAAAAAAGCGGCTGAACAATTTAACGATTCTTGTTTGTCAAGTTTTCTAAAAAACCGATTCCATTCATTGTCTGCTTTGGCATCAATCCAATTCTCAGCACCAATTGTCGAGCTGCCAAAAATCATCAGTTTATAATTTCCGAGCGTGTTCATATCAAAACTGACCACATCGGCTATATCAATCATCTCGCGATCGAACATCGAATAGATTTTTCTGGCTGCTTTTTCAACATTGCCTCCCATTCCCCAATAAAGCAAAATAATTTTTTTCATAGTTTTCGTCTTTTACAGGCAGTAAAAATACAACTAATTGCTTTTTGATTATTTTAACTGCTCAGGATTTTAGCTATTTATTTCAAATACAAATAAACTTGATTTTACCTTTTCAAGCCAATGGTTTCTTTCTCTATTTTTGAGCCCTAATTTTAGGTAAACATGAGTTGGCACGAAATATTGATTTTTGGGAGTTTTTTAGTTCTTGTTACCTTTCTTTTGTTTCTTGATATTGGAGTTTTTAATAAAGAAAACAAACCGGTAACCTTTAAAAGTGCTCTGTTTTGGACCTCGGTATGGGTAAGTTTAGCCCTCATTTTTTGGGGGTTAATTTATTTTTTCGGAAATCAAATCCATGATCCACAAAATATTGAAGAGCTCACACAACTGATTACAAAATATAATCATCCAATAAAAATAGACACTGATAATTTTGATGCGGCCTTGATGGTTTACCAACAAAATCTGGGCTTGGAATTTATTACTGGTTACCTGATTGAGTATTCCCTTTCGGTGGACAATATTTTTGTGATCCTGATGATTTTTTACTCATTTGGAGTTGAAAAAAATTATTACCACAAAGTGTTGTTTTGGGGGATATTGGGTGCCATTGTAATGCGATTTTTGTTTATCTTCTTAAGCGCGGCATTAATTCAACAATTCTCGTGGATACTCTATGGATTTGGTCTATTGTTGGTGTTTACCGGTGTTAAAATGTTTATTGAGAGAAACAATGTGGGGAAAATCGATACGACCAACCATCCGGTTATCCGGCTTGCCGGGAAATATCTATCGGTGGATCATGAATACAAAGGAGACCGCTTTTTTATAAGGAAGAATAATAAATTATACATTACCGGTTTGTTCGTGGTTTTGTTGGTTATTGAGTTTACCGATGTTATTTTCGCTGTAGATTCCATACCCGCGATTTTTTCGGTTACCCGAGATCCATATATTGTTTACTTTTCAAACATCTTCGCCATTATCGGGTTGCGTTCCTTGTTTTTTTTAGTCGAAAGCATTATTCAACGGTTTTGGTTTATTAAAATTGGTCTGTCTTTATTACTGGTTTTTATTGGCATGAAAATGTTAATACATCCTTTCTATGACATCCAAACCATGCATTCGTTGATCATCGTATTGGGCATCTTGGTAGGTAGCGTTCTGATCTCTGTGTTCTTTCCAAAAAAAAACCCGGTCATTTCTGACCAGGTTTAATAAAAAAATTCTTTTGTAGCCCCGCTACTTCACCAGTTTTCGTTTCATTAAATTCTGACCATCAGTAACTTGAATTAAATAAATTCCCTTTGGTAAATCCGTTGTGTTGATTTGTATTTTATCAAGTCCCGTTTCAAAAGATCGAATCAATTTACCCTGAAGGTCTGTCAGATTCACTTCGCGTGAATGATTTGACTTGTTGGGGAAATAAATAGTGACATAATCGGTAACCGGAATGGGACCCACGGTAAAATAAGCTGGTGAATCCATTTCGTTAACATTCATAATGATGCTGTTCACTTTTTCCATTGTCCATTTTTCCGGATCTACCAAAACCAATCCTACTTCTTTTCCTGTTTCAATTTCATAGGTATTAACGTTGGCTGTCTGCTCGAGCTTAATAATCGTATCAGTACCATCGAGGAAAAGTAGTTTGTACTCCATCATCATTTTGAAAAATGGAGTGGAAGAAGAAGTCGATTGCGTTGAAGTAAGGAAAAACCTGGTATTGGTTGAATACCAATCTAAATCATACAAGGGGTAACCTTCACCATAATACCACTGATCGAAGAAATAACCGAAATCCATGCCGGTAACCTGTTCTGCCGTATTTTTAAAATCTTCACCTGTCGCGGTGCTTCCGGTAAAATCGGTTTGAAAAGTCCGCATTATTTCAAAAAACAAGTCGTCGTTTTGAATTTCATGACGTAACATGTGAATGATGACGGCACCTTTGTCGTATGACAATCTGCCGGAAAAAATACGCCATTCATTACCCGGATATACTTCGTCTTCAGGAACATAAACGCTTCCTCCCGGTGATGACATCGCGTTTGATTGTGCTGATGAAATAAAGCTCTTCCCTGCTTCCCATCCTAAAATAAACTCGTTGGCCAGGTAATCGGAATAGGTTGCAAATCCTTCATTAATCCATATGTCGCTCCAGGTGGCACAGGTTACGTTGTCGCCAAACCACATGTGGCCAAGTTCGTGGGCAACAAGATGAAAAGAAAATCCTCCCAATGTAGTCATGGTTTGATGTTCCATTCCTCCACCCAGCTCAGTAAGACAATGTCCATATTTCTCCTCCCAGAATGGGTAAAGAATGTATTTCTCGGAAAATAACTCAATAAATTCAGCCGTTTTATCAATTCCTGCTTTGTTGTTTTCAAGACATCCGGGCGAGTCGTATATGAAATTCTGGATAAGTATAGAGTCGCCAGCCATTTCTGTTGGATGTGCATATACATTATATTCCTGGTAATCTGCCACAGCAAATGAAATCAGATAATAATCGATGGGGTAATTTGATTTCCATTCAAACCGGTGTTTTCCGTTTCCAAGCTCAACCACATTGGTTAATAGCCCTTCAGAACCAGCCATGTTGTCGGTGCTGGTGGTGAGAAAAACCCAGCATGAATCAGCTTTATCTTCTAAGTCTTGCTTTACCGGAAACCAATCTTTTGCTGCAAACGATTCAGACAGAGTCCAGGTTACCGGCTGATTATAAGTACCTGAATAATCATTGGTTACGCCAGTAAAGAAACCACCGGTTGGAGGCTCTCCCTGGTAAAACACTTGCGCTGAAAACGAATCACCTGCATTGAGTTCAGTAACCGGAACCAACACATTATTACCGTCACGATAAAAATTGGTATATTGAATTCCATTGAACCACAATGAATCGATATTCTGTTCCGGAATAAGTTCGAAGGCAAAAGTATCGAGTGGCACCAAAGCAATGCCGTTAATTGTCCCATTCCCCTGAATATAAATTGAGGTGCTCGACACTTCAATATCTAAGCCGTAAAAGGTAACATCATAATCCCACATATAAGGACTTTGCCAATCATAAAGTCCAAAATAATTTAGTTGTTGAGTTCGTTGCGGAACATGAGAACATTTTCCTTCCATATTGGAATCCTCATTCCATTGTGCAGAGAGGCTAATCGTCAAGATCAAAAGAACTAGTGTTGTAATTTTACATTTCATACAATATAAGGTATAAGTGTTATTTGATTAAAACATGAATATTAACGCTTGGTCAAAAAAAAGCAATCAGCTAAGATAATACTTTTGACGCCACTGAATTTCTATCTTTGCCGTTAAATAAATAATGACATGAAAATTCCCGTAAAAGTTGTCAATGAAAACCAGTTACGACATATTAATTGAAAAACTCAGGCAATTTATCCTGAAGTACTATAAGAATCAAATAATCAAGGGTATATTACTCAGCATCGCGCTCATTATTTCATTTTTTCTTCTTATCAACCTGATTGAATATTTTGCATGGAGCAATACGGCCATGCGCACCGGACTGTACTATTCTTTTTTTACAATTACCCTTTTGGTGTTGGGTTACTATGTTTTAATGCCGGTTTTAAGGATGTTTAACATGGGGAAAGCACTTTCTCATGAGGAAGCCTCAAAAATAATCGGAAGACATTTTCCGGAAGTGAGCGATAAATTATTGAATACTCTCCAGCTCCATGCATTGGACAAAACAGGTCAACTTGAACTGATAACAGCCAGCATCAACCAAAAAGCTGCCGAGTTGGAACCTATTCCGTTTAAAAGAGCTATTAACTTTAAAGGAAATAAAAAGTATATGAGATATGTACTTCCTCCATTGCTTGTTTTGCTTCTGCTATCAGCCATAAGCCCATCTTTACTAACAAAACCCACCCGGCGGATATTAAATTACAATACTCATTTTGAAAAGCCACTTCCTTATACCGTGCGTTTATTAAACACCAAACTTACCACGATCCAAAAAAATGATTTTACAGTAGAAATTGAGGTTGTTGGAGATGTGTTGCCTTCTCTGCTCCAGCTCAACGATGGACAATACGCTTATAGAATGGGAGAAACCGCAGCAGGGAAATACCAATATGTATTTAAAACGCTCAATCAGGATGTTCATTTTACAATAACTACTCCTGAATATACCAGCCAAACATATCATATTCAGGTGTTTCCAAGACCTTTAATCTATGGTTTTCAATCCAATTTAAAATATCCATTGTACCTTGCCAAAGAAGACGAAACCATCGAAAACACAGGGGATTTGGTCGTACCGGAAGGAACCACCATTCAATGGAAGATTTTTACCAAGGATGCGGATTCTGTTAAAATGCAACTTGATGATCGTGTTATTTGGCTAACTGCCAATAACAGCAATACATTTGAATATCAACAGCAGGTTTTCAAATCATTTAACTACACAATATCGCCAATAAATCAATATGTTAAACAACCTGATTCACTGGTGTTTACCTTGCAGGTAATTCCGGATGAGTATCCGGAAATAAACGTTCAGGAATTTCAGGAACAAGGTTATTACTCACAAACGCATTTTAGTGGTGAAATTAAAGATGATCATGGTTTTTATAGTTTGACCTTTCTATACCGCAAGGATAGTATACCAGAACAACCATGGAAAATGGTTTCTCTTAATCAGGAAAAATCAATTTTGCGTCAGCCTTTCGATTTTAGTTTTAATCCGCACGAGATGGGTTTCAATCCGGGGGAAAGCATTACCTATTGTTTTGAAGTCCGCGATAATGATGCATTAAATGGTCACAAAAGGAGCCGTTCATCCTTGTTTTATATGCAATTACCAAATGCGGACGAGCTTAACGACAAATCAGAAGCACAATCTGATGAAGTGAAAAAGAAACTAAATGAATCATTGAGTCAACTAGAATCGCTCAACAAGCAAATTGAAAAGACTGAGTTGATTCTATTTGAGAAGAAAGATTTAAACTGGATAGATAAACAGAAGATATCCGATTTGCTCGAAAAAGAAGAAGCCATAAAAAACCAGCTTGAAGAAATAAAGCAACTAAACGAAGAAATTAAGGAGCTTGAGTCGCTTATTAATAAAAAAATAGATCCTGAATTAGAGCAAAAACTCAACATGCTTCAAGAGTTGTTTGATCAACTCATGAACAATGACCTGGATAAAGAGCTGGAAAAGTTAAAAGAACAGTTGGAAAACCTGGATAAAAATAAGCTGGAAGATTTTTTAAAGGATATGAAATTAAAAAACCAGGAGCTAAAAGATAACCTGGAACAAAATCTAGAACTATTTAAACAATATGAGGTTGAAAAAAAATTGGAGGAAGCCATCAATAAATTGGAGGAATTGAGTCAAAAACAACTTGATCTGGCTGATAAAACCACCAAAAAAGAACTTGAAAATAAAGATATTCTCGAGCAGCAAAAGGAAATTCAGGAATCATTTGAAGATATACAAGAGAAACTGAATGAAGCCGACTCTCTTGACCAAAAATTAGAAGACCCCTTTAATATTAAACAAGACTCGGCTGACATCAATTCTATTGAAAAGGAGATGGAAGATGCCTCTGAGAATTTAGAAAAAAATAAAGAAAAAAAGGCCGGTGAAAACCAACAAAAAGCCGGTAAAGAAATGAAAGAAATGGCGGTAAGCCTGAGCATTACTCTGGAGGGAGCTAAGGCTGAGCAGATGGGAGAAGATGCTGAACAGGTACGGGCTCTTCTCGACAATTTGCTTGACATGAGCTATGAACAGGAATTGCTGATTAATAAAGTTGCCGAAACATCACAAAATGATCCATTGTATATCGACAATACCGAAAAGCTAAAATTGTTGCAATCTGATTTTATCGTGGTCCATGATTCTTTAAAAGCATTAAGTCAACGACAAATCATGATACAACCATTTATTCTGGAAGAATCAGGTAAGATAAACAACAACATGGAAAAAGCGATGCATTCTATGCAGGAACGTCGTGTAGGTGAATCGTTAGGTGCGCAGCAATATGCAATGACTTCTACTAACAATCTATCATTAATGTTGGCGGAATCGCTTAAGCAGATGAAATCATCCATGAAAATGGCCGGACAAAAAAGCGGAAAAGGAGAATGTAACAATCCTGGCGCAGGAAGCAAACCTTCTCTGGAAGAGATAATGGATGCTCAAAAAAAACTGGGTGATCGCATGAAAAAAAATGGAAAAAAAGAGGGTAAAGAAGGAAAAAATGGTCTGGGTGGCGTTAATGGAAATAGTCAGGAACTGGCGCGAATGGCGGCCATGCAAGGAGAGATCCGAAGACAATTACAGGATTTAATTAATGAAATTGAAGCTTCTGGTCAAAAAGGAACTGGCCTAAATAAGATAACGGAAGAAATGCAAAAAACTGAAAAAGATTTGATTCAACGACAATTTCGTCAAGAGACACTAGAACGACAAAAAGAAATAGAAACCAGGTTATTACAATCGAAAGAGGCCCTTCAGGAAAGAGAAAAAGAGAAAAAAAGAGAGTCCAACGAAGGAAAAAACCGAGAAATAAGAAACCAAAATCAAGATCTCAAGTATAACGACGAAAGAACACGTCAGGAAGAAATACTTCTTACCGTGCCCATTGAAGTATCGCCCTATTACCTTGACTTGTATAAAAAGTATCTCTTTAAGTTAGAAAATGAAAAATATGAACCCAAAAAATGACCAAATAGTAACTGTTCATTCGAGCAGAAATAATATTCATGATATTGAACAATTCGCAGAAACTTTGTGCGATCACCTGATGATAAATGAAACCTATTTTGGAAATATCCTGACTTCATTAAGTGAGCTTTACCATATCTGGAGTATTAGCAATCCTCCTGACTCAATAAAACTGTCTTATCATACTGATTTTAAATTACTTAACATAATTATTGATGGCTTTGATCAAAAATTAATTGATCAAATAAACACTCCCGAAAACCTGGATCACGAAGAACAAGGTATGGTATCCGATAAGGTATTTGTGATTCAACGCCTTACCGATGGTATTGTTATTAATGAAGATAATTCGGTTCAAATATCCTTCGATATCAGTGCCATTCATAATAGGATATATCATGAAAGGGCACTTTTACTTCGTGCTTACCATAATGGGGTTAATGTAACCAAGGTAGCATCAAACGATGATCACGTTTAGCTATCTTTTTCATCTCAACGACTTCAGGAAATATGAAGTTTACCTTAAACTATGGATTACTCAGGTGATCCTTCTTGAGAATAAAAAAATAGGGGATATCACCTACATCATTTGTGATGATGAACAACTACTCGAAATAAATTTAAAGTTTCTAAATCACGATACGTACACCGATATCATTTCATTCCCTACTTCAAACAACAACAATATTATTTCAGGAGAAATATTTATCAGTTTACCACGGGTAATCGAAAATGCTAAATTAAACAATGGAAATCCTTTTGATGAATATTCCCGGGTAGTTATTCATGGTATTTTGCATTTGATAGGATATAACGACCATACCCCCATAGAAAAAGAGGAAATACGCGCCAAAGAGGATTATTACTTAACTTTGCGGCCTTAAACTACATTGTTCCACGTGAAACATTTCCTATGTTTGAACTATATGACATCATCGTTGTAGGAGCCGGTCATTCGGGTTCGGAGGCGGCGGCTGCGGCAGCAAATCTGGGTTCGAAAACCCTTCTTATTACGATGAATTTACAAAGAATAGCGCAGATGTCCTGTAATCCGGCAATGGGTGGTGTAGCTAAAGGTCAAATTGTGCGTGAAATTGACGCTCTTGGCGGGTATTCAGGCATTGTTACCGACAAAACCATGATCCAGTTCCGCATGCTAAACAAATCTAAAGGACCCGCCATGTGGAGCCCGAGGGCCCAAAGCGATCGAATGCTTTTTGCCATGGAATGGAGACAAATGCTGGAGAAAACTCCAAACCTGGATTTTTGGCAAGATACCGTTACTGAATTAATTCTTGAAAATAATCTGGTGACGGGCGTAGTTACTGGAATGGGCCATAGAATTTTTTCCAAAGCAGTAATCTTAACTGCTGGTACCTTTTTAAATGGTAAAATTCATATTGGAAAAAAACAATTTGGCGGGGGCCGAATGGGTGATTCTCCTTCTTATGGTATTACAGAGCAACTATTTCATATTGGATTTGAAGCGGCACGACTTAAAACAGGAACCCCTGTTCGTGTTGACGGCCGCACGATCGACTTTTCGAAAATGGAAGAACAAAAAGGTGATGAAAATCCTCAAAAATTTAGTTATACTGATACTCCACACTTAACTCAACAACGGAGTTGCTGGATAACCTATACTTCAAAAAATGTACATGATATTTTAAGATTGGGCTTTTCAGATTCTCCTATGTTTGCAGGAAGAATTGAAGGAATAGGACCCAGGTATTGTCCCTCGATAGAAGACAAAATAGATCGATTTTACGATAAAACAAGACACCAATTGTTTGTAGAACCTGAGGGTTGGAATACCATTGAGTATTATGTCAACGGATTTTCCTCTTCTCTTCCGGATAATATCCAGCTACAAGCATTGCGTGAGATACCGGGATTTGAAAAAGCAAAAATATTCACACCGGGTTATGCAATTGAATACGACTACTTCCCTCCTACTCAGCTTAAAAATACTCTTGAAACGAAATTGATTAACCACTTATATTTTGCAGGTCAAATAAATGGAACTACAGGATACGAAGAAGCTGCAGCTCAAGGAATCATGGCAGGTATCAATGCACATTTAAACCTAAATGAAAAATTGCCTTTTGTGCTAAAACGTCAAGATGCGTACATCGGAGTACTAATAGATGATTTAGTTACCAAAGGCGTTGATGAACCTTATCGACTTTTTACTTCCAGGGCTGAATACCGGACTTTACTGCGCCAGGACAATGCGGATATCAGGCTTACACCTAAAGGATACGATTTAGGATTGGCATCAAAGGAAAGGTTTGACAATGTAATTAAAAAGTACAACAAAATTACCGGGTTTATTCAATTTTTGAAAACAGAAGGTGTTACTCCAAAGGAAATAAATGCTTGCCTCGAATCATTAGAGACCCCTATTTTAAGACAACAAATTAAAGCCTCCGATATACTTCTTAGGCCTCAGGTAAACCTCTTTAATCTCATTGATTCTGTTAAATCTTTAAAAACTTATGTTAATACACATCAGCTTAATACAGAAGAAATAGAAGCGACTGAAATCCATATTAAATACGAAGGATATATTCAAAAAGAATCAGACGTGGCAGACAAATTATCCAAATTGGAAAATATATTAATCCATGATAATTTTAATTTTCACCAACTCAAATCCCTGTCTACAGAGGCCAGGCAAAAACTAACAAAAATACGCCCTTCCACCATTGGCCAGGCATCCAGGATTAGTGGCGTATCCCCGTCGGATATCAATGTATTGCTCGTATTTTTTGGAAGATAATTCAATTGTTTCACGTGAAACATCATAAAATGAAATCAACAAATGTATGCCCGGTATGCGGTTCTGTTGAAATAAACCTTTTCTTGAAGACAAAAGATTATTTCCTGACAAAAGAAGAATTTTCTCTACTTAAATGTAATCAATGCGGCTACGTTTTAACCAGTCCGGCCCCCTCAGAAAAAGTGCTTCCAAAATACTATAACTCGGATCAATATCTTTCGCATACTGCCTCCAATAAAGGGGTAATAAACCTCCTTTATCAGGTTCTCCGAACAATTAACATTAAAAGAAAATATACGCTTGTTAAATCCTATAAACCGATAGGTTCCATATTAGATGTTGGTTGTGGCACAGGTGAACTTCTTAATTATTTTTCAAGCCATCACTGGACAATTAACGGTATTGAACCAAATAGGGAAGCCAGAGAATTTGCTCAAAACTCCTATCATTTGGATGTTGATGATGAACCTAAATTATCGAAATTTTCACCTGAAAGCTTTGATGTTATTTCAATGTGGCACGTTTTAGAACACGTTCCCGATATTAATCAAAGAATAATTCAGGTCATAAAACTACTTAAACGAGATGGAATTTTTATAGTCGCGCTTCCAAATAACAACTCTTTTGATTCCATGAAATATGGTGCTTTTTGGGCCGGTTTGGATGTTCCCCGACATCTTCATCATTTCAACCCATCATCATTCTCTGTCTTGGCAAAAAAACACAAATTGAAAATTATTGATATCATTCCAATGAAAATGGATGCCTACTATGTAAGTCTGCTGAGTGAAAAATACCAAAATAATTCCTTCTCGGTTTTTAGGGCATTCTTAACAGGATTCATTTCAAATCTTAAAGGCACTAAATCGAATAACTATTCAAGCATGATTTTTGTAATGAAAAAGGAATAACGACCTGCAATTGGCTTTATGAGTAAAAAAATCATCAATATTATTACAGATAGAAGAAATTATCTTCTCTTAATTTCTATCTTACTCATGATCGCTTTATTCATTTTCAATCAATTCTTAAATACGGAATATTCTGTAGATAAATTAAAGAGTGATATTTCGTATTATATTGATAATGAACTGTTTAAAATTTCTCAAGTGAACGATTCGGTTCGACTTGCATTAGAAAAGGATGCTCAATTTTCATGGAATCATCTTAATAACATAACTAATTCCGCAAAGCTTGGATGTTATATTTATCACCATGACAGTCTCTGCTATTGGAATACATACACCGTTACTCACAACATTCCGCTAATATCCAATTCTCAGAAAGATACCATTGTAAAATTAAACAATGGAATCTATTTAATCCATCAACAAGTTTTACAATCGTACTTAATTATAACATTTAAAGCGCTACAATATGAATACCAAGTAGAGAACTCATTTCTTAAACCATCAGTTAACCCTGAAATTGCAGTAAACAATCAGGTAAATTTTTGTTTGGAAAATGAGTTTGAGGAAAATTCTATTTTGATTGAAAAAAAAGGCGTTTACAAGCTGTTTGGAGTACCAAAGAAAACAATTATACTTAACAAGACAGATCAGCTTTTTCTTTTCCTTTTGTACCTTTTGATGTATGTACTCATCATATTAACCATTTTATCGCTATACAGGCGTCTTTCTGTTTTTACAAATTCAAAAAAACTATTTTATATCAGCTTTGTCATTACTTTGATTATCATTCGATTAGCCGACATTTATTTACACTTTTTACCTCTTCTGAAAAATAGTACCCTTTTCACCACTTCTATTTCATCCATTCCCTTATTTCAATTTCCGGGAAATATTATTACCAATTCTTTGCTTTTCTTTTTAACAGCATATCTATTAATAAACGATTTAAAACCTCCCATCTATAAAATAAAATCAGTATACCGTATTGTTAGTTATTTTTTAGTCACTTGGTCTCTGGCAATTCTCGTTTACTACTTTATATTAAGTATATTGTTATACAACGAATATACGTTTATTACCACCTTAGTTCCAAATTATCAAACAGAGTGGATTCTTTTAGTCATTATTTTATTTTCAAATGGAATTTTGCTTTTTCTACTTTCCGGTTTTTCAATAATAAATCATCGGCAACCTCTTAAAAAGCTTTACATTTTTATTATACCATTTCTATTTCTTCCATTCAATTTTATATTTAAAGATGAACTATTCGTCCTATCTATAGTTGCCTGGCTGATGGTAACTATCGCATTTTTAATTGGCTCAACCACCAATCGTTTTCGTTCCTCTATTTTAGAAGTCTTACTTTTATTGATGCTGGTAGCTGGAGCAACCGCCTGGATTATAAACAAAACCATTGACGTAAAGGCAAAGAAAATGCAAGAGTTTACGGCTCAAATGTTATCGCAAAAAAACGACCCATTATTAGAATACGAATTTTCGCTAATGGCAAATAGAATTGAACAAGATGATCAGCTAAAATCCCTTCTTTCATCTGAAACAGAAACGAATCCATTGCTTATAGAGCAATTGCTGATATATAAATACTTTAACTCAGCATTTGAAAAATACAAAATTCAGGTTACGGTTTGCGACTCATCGGATCTTTTGGAAATTAAAAATGAAAAGGATCCTATTTCATGTGCATCGTTTTTCAACGAGTTTAAAACCCAATCAGGAACTCCGGTTCTTGATTCTACATTGTATCTGATGGATACTCATACAGAAAATATCTATTACCTGGGTATATTAACATTCAAGTTAATGAATAAATCTGTTAAAAGAGTATACCTTGAAATTGTAGCGACCTATGTTCCGGAAGGAATTGGATATCCGGGACTGTTAATTGATCAAAGGGCTCAGGCATATAACCTTACCAACCTTTCCTACGCTCGATACTATAGTGGAACTCTTTTCTACAAATTTGGAGACTATCATTACCCGATAATCCTTTCTCCAGAAATTTCAAAACTGACAGATGTATTTTATAATTCCAATGCTTATCGACATTACAATATTTCAATAACGAAAGAAGAGTATGTTATTGTCAGCCAATCCCTGAAAAGCAACAATATGATACTTTTCCCTTTTTCGATGCTTTTTTTACTTTTTGCTTTGATAGCCTCACTTTTATATACAATTAAGTTTATAAATAAAAATGGATTGATTTATTCCGTTACTTTCAGAAATAAACTTCAATTATTTATCATTGGTACAATCATTTTTACAATTGCATTACTGGCTTTGGTAACTTTAATTTTTTTGAAAAACAACGCCGTTGATGAAACAAAGAAACAACTCGAAGAAAAAACATATTCTGTTTTCATCGAGTTACAACATAAATTAGCAAATGAAATAACATTTTCAGCAGAAGAAAATGTCCGGCTTGAAACCTTACTTAAAAAATTCTCACAGGTATTTTTTTCCGACATCAATCTTTTCGAACCTTCAGGAAAACTTGCTGCCACATCGCGTCCGGAGATGGAAGAAAAGGGTCTATTGTCGAAGGTTATAAATCCAGCGGCATATCAAGCAATCATGATCAATCACCAGCCTTCGTTCATTACAGAAGAAAAAATTGGATCTTTGACTTATTACTCTTCATATTTGCCCTTGTTTCTTTCACAAAATAAACCTCAAGCCATTATCAATCTTCCGTATTTTGCACGTCAATCAGAAATATCACAAACCTATTTCGGTCTGCTTGCTACTTTCATTAACCTGGCAGTATTGATTGGAATCATCGGAACAATTCTAACGCTCATCATCTCAAGATTTCTCACACGACCACTCTTCTTGCTTAAACAACGAATGGCTGTTATACAAATAGATAAACCCAACAAAATGATCTATTGGCATAACAACGACGAAATAGGTGCGTTGATCAATCAATACAATTTGATGGTGGAAAAGCTGGAAGTAAGTGCCGAGCTTTTGAAACATTCAGAAAGAGAAAGTACCTGGCGCGAAATGGCCCGGCAAATCGCCCATGAAATAAAGAACCCGCTTACACCAATGAAGCTAAATGTTCAGTATTTAGAAAAAGCATACCAGGAAAAACAGCTTGATTTTCCGCAAAAAATATCCTCCATAACCAAATCGCTAATTGAACAAATTGAAACGCTCGATAATGTAGCCAATATGTTTAGCGAAGTCGCTTCAACACCTTCAAAAACTACAGAAGCAATTAATATGGGAGACTTAATATCGGGCGTGTTAGAATTATTTATTAATCAGACTGATATCGCTTTTAAAGTAGAACTTCCCACAACACCATGCTATATAAATGCAGTAGAAAACGACATGATCAGGGTTATGAACAATCTGATAAAAAATGCGGTACAATCGTTTTCAAATCAAACAGAGAAAATAATAGCCATCATTTGTAAAAGCGAGTTGGACCAGTTGACTATTTCTATTTCAGACAATGGGAAAGGGATTGATGAAACAGCACAACAAAATATATTTAAACCGTATTTTACAACAAAAACCAGTGGAACAGGATTAGGTCTTGCCATTGTTAAATCGATCGTTTTAGAGAGCAATGGGCGCATTTGGTTTACATCCAAACCGGGTTATGGAACAACATTTACCCTGTCGTTTCCTCAACTAAAAAAATTGGATTTTCAAGGATAACGTTAGAAATACGATATGACCCAGGTAAAATTGTCATCAGCCAACCCTTTATCTCCAAGAGATGAAAATAGTTACTTTTGATTCGTGAAAATGCCAATAAACCCCATTAAACGGTTGGCCGGAGAAACGGCAATCTATGGTCTTGGAACGATGGTTCCCCGCTTCCTGAATTATCTTCTTGTTCCCTTTTATACCATCATGATATTCAACCAGGCAGAATATGGTCAGATAACTGTTCTGTATTCATGGGTCGCGTTACTTTTGGTTCTGTTAACATACGGAATGGAGACTTCCTTTTTCAGGTTTGTAAGCAAAAGCGATAACGCTGCAGACGTTTTTAATACGGCAACATCGGCCTTGTTAGTTACTTCAATCGGGTTTATTCTGTTGGTGGTGGTATTTACTCAACCCATTGCCCAAATCATCGATTATCCGTCAAATAAAGAATACATCTTATACATTGGCCTTATCATTGCCATCGATGCATTTACAGCACTGCCTTTTGCTCAGTTGCGTCACCAAAATAAAGCCAGGCGATTCTCGACAATACGTATATTAAGTGTTTTGTTGACCATCGCCTTTAATCTGATATTTCTCTGGGTCATCCCTAAATTAGCCGGAGAAAGATTAATGGAATTACCTATTTATAGAAGCACAAACCTCGTGGCATTCGTGTTCATCTCGAACACTTTGGGAAGCCTGGCAACTTTAGCGATGTTAACGCCGGAATTATCTTCATTTAAAATCAACATTAACTGGCCATTATTACGAAAAATGTTAGCCTACGGTCTGCCTATCCTGGTGATATCATTAACTGGTATGATAAATGAAGTAGCGGACAAAATTCTCCTGAAGTATTTTTTACCGGATTCCTCAACAGCAGAAGCGCAACTTGGCATATATAGCGCCAGCTATAAACTGGCCATTATCATGATGCTTTTCATTCAAATGTTCAGGTATGCAGCCGAACCATTTTTTTTTGCTGAAGCTGACAAAAAAGATGCTAAAAAGATATATAGTCAGGTAATGACCTACTTTGTTATTTTCTGTTGGATCATTTTTTTGGGAGTGATGCTGTTCATAGACCTATTCAAATATTTTATTGGACCCGGGTTTTGGGCAGGTTTGACAATTGTTCCGATTATTTTGGCAGCCAAGTTATTTCTGGGCGTTTTTTATAATCTTTCGGTATGGTATAAGCTTACAAACAACACACTCTATGGAGCCATTATTGCCATTGTTGGTAGCTTAATCACCATTGTACTAAATGTTATATGGATACCAAAATACGGCTTTATAGGAGCCGCCTGGGCAAATTTCGTTTGTTACTTTGTTATTATGGCGATCTCATTTATTTGGGGTAGACAAGTTTATCAGATTGATTATCAATACAAAAGAATTATTTTATATTCAATTCTGGCCATTGTTCTATATTTCGGATCATTGCTTTTCTCCAACACACCATCTAATTTTCAACTTTTGGTTAATGTTTTCTTATTCATCGGTTTTGCATCGACTGCCTATTTTATCGAAATTAAGAAAAACGTCCGTACTAAAAAAAACACCAATTAATTAACTGATGTTAATCCATTCCTTAACTTTGTCCGCTGGTTTTGTGCCAGATATTAATGAATGGCCAATATTTTATAAACCAAATTGTGTTCTTTATGTTCTCGTTTTTTAGCAAATTTAAAAAGAAACCGCTTCAAAAGAATTCAGCATTTTACTATCGTGAAAATCAAATTCAAAATGTTGATGATTTAAAGACCGTTTTTAGCAAAAAAGTTTCTGTTATAACAAACCACCCAATTCTTTATCAAGGATTAACCCTTGACAAAATATTAGCTGTGGAGCGAGAAAAACAATTTGCTGAAGAATCGTTTATGCTTGATCACAACGAAGTAATACCGGGTCACTTCATCTATTTTTACAAAAAAAGTGTGGAAAAATATACTTTGTTGATGCAATTGCACTTTATCAATGATACTTTCATTTTTGCAAATACCAAAGTTGGTTCCGAGTCGATCGTTTCGGATAAAGACAAACAAAAAATTTCGAATCAATTGCTGCACCATTATCCGGATATGGTAGTTCCAGACAACACTTTTGAATATGAATTTATGGATACACAAGGCAATATCATTTCTACAAGGGATCATATTTATTTGTATATCAGCTATTATGCCAATAATCCAGCGGTTGAGAAAATAAAGCAACTGTCTGAGAATATTATTTCTGCTAAAATCAGTGGAAAAGAAGGTGCCGATAAGCTTGACAAATTTATTTAATATTTATTTAACAAAAATAGAGTACTTCATTATAATTTAGTTTTAGTTTTGTGTTGCTGAATGTGATATTGATTTATCCTGTTGCCCAAATAACCTTACTTGATCTGATTATGTTCTCTCTTTTTGGTAAACCTAAAAATAAAACGCTTTCAACAAATTCATCACAGTACCACCGTGAGAATAGTATTCTCATTTTTGATGATTTAAAGGCGGTTTTAAACAAAAAAACAAACAATATCACCAAAAACCAAATTCTTTATCAAGGGCTCACGCTTGATAAAATTATTATTAAGGATCTTGAAAAGTATTTTGAAAAAGAAACATTTTTTCTCGATCATACTGATAAAATTCGAGGACACAAAGTATATTTTTATAGAAAAAATGTTGAAAACTACAAGCTGACAATTCAATTACATTTTATTGAAGATATTTTCTTTTATGCTTCAACAAAAGTTAGTTCTGAGTCACAGGTAACGGATAAAGACAAGCAAAAATTATGTGCCACAATGCTTAGTCACTATCCTGATATACCCATCTCAACAGCTTCGTTTGAATATGAATTTATGGATACGCAGGGAAATATCATTTCTACAAGAGACCATATGTATTTGTTTATTAACTATTACCCCAATACTACTGCGGTTGATAAACTTAGAAAAATGATTGAAGACCCTGACTTTAAGGTAACTTCAGTTCAAGCAAATGAAGAAAAACTTGAAAATTTTCTTTAATTTTTATGGCAATTAGGTTTAATTGACCTGTATACTTCTTTTCGTTTTATTTAAAAAATTGTAATCCAATTGACCTGATTTTTTAATCAGGTATTTTACTTATTTTGCAGAAAAACTGATAACTTCAACATGGCCGGAATATATATTCACATCCCTTTTTGTCGAAAAAAATGTCACTACTGCAATTTTTATACGGTGATTTCTCAAAAATACAGAAATCCATTCATCAGCAAACTTTTACACGAAATAGAATCTCGCCATCATTATTTGAATAAGCAACCGGTCAACACCATTTATTTCGGAGGAGGAACGCCTTCGGTACTGGAACCTTCAGAAATCAATTTGCTGATTAACAAGATCAAAAGTCACTTCACGGTAATCGAAAACGCGGAAATTACGTTAGAAGGCAATCCGGATGATCTCTCGATCGAGTATTTGAAAAAACTAAAAAACGAAACACCTATCAACCGCTTCAGTATCGGTATTCAAAGCTTTTTTGATGACGACCTCACCTATCTAAACCGTTCACATCATTCAAAACAAGCCAGACTGGCAATTGAGAATGCACTTAATTTAGGCTATAAGAACATGACCATCGATTTAATTTACGGTATACCGACACTAACAAATGAAAAATGGAAAAAAAACCTGGACATCTTTTTCGAATATGGTCTTCCTCACCTTTCTTCCTACGCACTAACGGTAGAACCAAAAACAAACCTCGAAGTCCTGATCAATAAAAAAAAATTAGCCTCAACCGAAGAAGATCAAATAGTGCGTCATTTTGAAATACTTCTTGAAGAAACAGACAAACAAGGTTACATTCATTATGAAATTTCAAATTTTGCCAGGGAGGGTTATTATTCAAAACACAACAGTATCTATTGGCTTGGTGGTCATTATCTTGGCCTGGGTCCATCTGCTCATTCGTTTAATGGACTCACCCGGCAATGGAATGTTAAAAATATGAAACAATACTGCGAAGCGAAAACAACTGATACTATGGTGTTGGAAAAAGAAATATTATCAGTCGATCAGCAATATAACGAATACATTATGACCAGCTTGCGTACAACCTGGGGTTGTGACACAGAACATATTTTTAATGTTTTTGGAAATGAATTTCAAATCGGTTTCGAAGAAGGTATAATTCCATTTATCCAACAAAACAAAGTGAGGAAACAAGGCAATAACTATCAATTAACCGACGCCGGAAAATTATTTGCTGATGGAATAGCCGGAGCCCTATTTAGAGGTTGTTAAGCTATCAGAACCAAAATAGGTAATCATATAGCCCAAAACCGGAGAAAGCATCATACAGAAGAAAAACGACCATTGTACGCCTAATTTCTTTTTGCTTCCTACTGATTCAGACACGATCATGGAAAAAGTATACCATAGAATAAAAATCAGAATGATCAGGTATTCGTTCATGATGCTAATAAAAATAAATCATTAAATAAATAAACGGTATAAGAATACCGAGAATGACCATCCAGGCACCACGGCCAGTAATGCCCTGTCCGCCACGAGGAATAAACAGCCCCGAAATTCCCAATACAATCAAGGCCCCACAAAAGATATCTGAAAACCAGGTCCAATATTTTATCGGGTTATAATGCAAATAATTTACTTCTCTAAACAAGGGACGTCTGGTAGATTTCTCAATTAGCCCCTCTCCATTAGTCAAATTTACATAGACCGTACCATCCTTAATAAAAATTTTGAGGAAGTCGCTATTGGGGAAATAATGACTTTTATAGTTGCCCGATTCACCCATAACGTTCAGCCAATTTTTTATCAGCTTTTTATCAGGTTTCTGACCGGTAGTATTAACCTGAACCTCTTCGGAAGTTACCACATAGTTTGGGTTCCAGTCATTTATATGATTTATGGCAATCCCGGAAAGCGCATAAATAAGTGTCATGCCAAAGAACAGATAACCAAAATCCCTGTGGATGGCCCTATTCCATTTGCGCCATTTAAAATTCATGAAATAAACTGTAACAAATGAATACTAATTTTCAATGTCTTCTTCGTCGTCTTGTTGATCTACAACCTTAAAGGATGTACACATTACCGAATAAAATGAAAGGTGATCGCTGCCTGAATCGAGCAAAGACTGACGAAGGTTATTTACTTTTTCCATTTCTTCATCCAGATCGGCACCTTCGCCACCTTTTTCAACGTTACCACCCAAATGAGTTCCTTCTCCTTTATCGTCAGTAGTTAAAGCCCCTGCCTTAATTTCCTCTTCCCACTCTTTGATATAGGTTTCGTCAATTCTTTGTTCTTCCACCACACCCACGACAATCACCTGGCTCCCTTCAAGCTCTGTATTAAATGCAGCGATTGTTTCGTCAGGGGTAATTTTTACACGTGTATCCGATTCAGGAACCACAACAAAAGCACGTTGCCCACCATGTCGGCAAATATGATCAATGGTACCTTCTAATTGAACCTTTTTTCCAACATAATTGCTGGCAAGGCTATCAAAATCAGCCAGGCTGACCAGTGCAATTTCATTTACAGCAACTTCGGTACCATCTTCAGCTGTTGCTTCGTCTTTGACATTGTTATTAACACATGCCGTGGCAAACAAACCCAATAAGACAATGCCTAAAAAAATCTTTTTCATGATTTTATGTTTTTTGATTAACTTTTTTGTGACTTAAAATCCGGGCGAAGATATAAAGAAAGCCTGATATTGATACAAATACTTGCTATTTAGATTCAATCTTCCAAGAGTTTATTCCTCCATGTCTGAAGTAATGCCATCATATTTAACTTCCTTACCTTCCTTGTAATCTATTGTGATTAAGCTGGTACCATCATCATTATATTTTTTCATTTCCCCACTTTTGCGTCCCATGACAAACTCTGCTTCCATCTTAAGTCGGCCGTTGGGCCACCACCACTGATGTTTTCCATTTGGTAAATCATCAACATACTTGCCTTCAAATGCGAGACTTCCATCGGGATAGTAGGTTTTCCAGATTCCACTTCTCAATCCTTCGCTATAAGAGCCTTCCTCCCTGGAATCACCAATTTCCAATGTCCAGAAGCCTTCCATCTTCCCCTCCAGATAATCTCCTGTAGTAATTAATTTCCCCTGATCATCAAATTCACTGTACACCCCATCAGGCAAACCATTGTAAAAATGCTCCTCACGCAAAGTTTTGCCATCTGAATGGTACCAGCGCCAAAGGCTGTCCGGCTTTCCGTTGATATATTTACCAATTTGCTCCAATTGACCTTTTTGATAATAAAACTCCCAAATCTTTTCTCTCAAATCGTCCCTATAAACTCCCGTTGCTTTTAATTTACCATTGGGATAAAATTCTTTCCAGAGGCCCTGACGTTTACCATCGTCCGTCAAAATTCCTTCTGCCACTATTTTTCCTTTTCTAAAAATAAATGATTTTTCTACCTCTCCTGTTTCGTTATACTCACGGCGCACTCCTTCAGGAATGCCTTCTTTGGAGTAAGTAGATACTACCTTAATTTTTCCACTTGGATAATAATCAGTACGCATATCCAATTTAACCAACTCTTCGGCTTTTTCCTGTTTTTCACCATCCACATATTTTGTAGCCGAAATCAGGTTTCCATCCCTATCATACTCTTTCCAATAGCCGTTCTCTAACCCATTATTGTACGATCCTTCTTTTTGTACAGCTACTTCATCATCAAAAAACCACTTCCATCTTCCATGTCGTAGTCCATTTGAATTGGTTCTGTTTATGCGCTCTCTTTCAACAACATAACCTTTTTTATAATATACCAGTTGAATAATATTTCCTAGGGTATCATAGTCGCGTGCTATTCCCTCTTCCAACCCATCAACGAAAGGTATTTTTGATTTGATCTTCAGGTCAGCGGATAATACATAGCTTTCTCCTTGCTTCACATCTTGTACAAAACGTTCACGAATGATTTCATTGCCTTGATAAGTTGAGCGAAAGCCGTTTTTTTTACCTTGCTCATAATCTATTTCAAGAATAAGTTGGCCTTCTTCACTATAAAAACGCCAAATGCTGTCAAGTAAAAAATTTTTTCTGTTTCCCTCCGATTTCAAAATTCCATCAGGATAATAGTTTTTCCAATACCCATCAGGTTTCCCGGAAACCATGTAACCTTCACTAATAACAACGCTGTCAGGTGAATAAAAAACGGTATATCCTTCACCTATCAACTCTCCGGTAGTTTGTCCTGTGAGGTTCATTTGGACAAAAATCAGTATTATAATCCAGAAAAAATTTTTTTTATTCATGTCCGGAAGAAACTGTTCTGCCTTTTAAGATTCGTTTTTGTTTTTCAAACTTGCTAACATAGTCTTTTGCAACCATTAACAAAGCTCGGCTTGAAGAGGGCGTGAGATAATAAATAGTAGTATCGTATTTAACCTGTCCATAATTTCCTTTCCAGGATAGTGCAGACAATTGATAATAACCATCAGCATTGCATTTGAACGACAATTGTCGGTTTTCACCTGTCTCAAAAGATATATTTAAAAGATCTTTGGCTTGAAGCACAGCCACTCCCGGGGTGTTTTTAGGAATAACAATTTCTTCAACATATTGACCATCTTCATATCTAATTTGACCCCTGGCTATTTGGGTTTCAGCATAAGAAAGATTTCGTTTAAGCACAATTTTCCCGGAATTAAAATATTGTACTTCATTTTCTTTGAGTTTATTTTCCAATAGATTAATTCTCATTTCTTTTGTAAATATTACTTTATTGGAGCAGGAAGAACCTGCCACCAAAATAAAAATCAACAAGAATATTGAAAGTTTTTCTTTCATTTTTAACTAAATAACTAAATGATTCCCAACTTTTTTGAAATGTCAAGCATCCGAATAATAGGTTTCCTGGCCAATTCAATAGTTTCAGCGTCTAAAGATATGGCAGGTTTCCCATTTTTCAACGCAAGATACAACTTTTCCATGGTATTAAGTTTCATATATGGGCAATCGTTACAAGAACAAGTGCTATCGGATGGCACAATATAAAATTCCTTCTCGGGAGAAAGCTTTTTCATTTGATGCAAAATGCCTGATTCAGTAGCAACAATAAATTTTTTGGAAATATCTTTTTGCGTAAAATGAATCATTCCTGTGGTAGATCCAATATAGGCTGCCAATGTAAGAACGGGAGCACTACATTCGGGATGCGCAATTACTTTGGCATCGGGATGTTTTTGTTTCAATTCGATAATGGCCTCAGTATTAAGAATATTATGTACTTCGCAGGTGCCATTCCATAAAATCATATTTCGTCCGGTTAACCGGTTGATATAGCCTCCCAAATTTTTATCAGGGGCAAAAATTATTTTTTGCTCTGTTGGAAATGACTCTACAATTTGAACGGCATTACCTGAAGTACATACCACATCTGTGAGCGTTTTAATGGCCGCGGTTGTATTTATATAACTAATCACAATGTGATCAGGATGTTGTTCCTTAAAAAACTTAAAATCTTCATAAGGGCACGAGTCGGCCAATGAACAACCTGCATTCAGATCGGGCAAAACAACCGGGATATTGGGATTAAGCATTTTCGCGGTTTCCGCCATAAAATGCACACCAGCAAATACAATCATATCTGAATTTGCTTCTGATGCTTTTTGCGCCAGCCCTAAACTATCGCCAACATAATCAGCTATATCCTGAATTTCCGGAATTTGATAAAAATGCGCCAGAATCAAAGCATTTTTTTCTTTCTTTAGTCTCAGTATTTCGTTTCTATAATTCATCTCTTATTAACTATGAACAATTAAGCCTTATTATATCTTTTATTTAATTAAATAAATGTTAATATTTATAGCACTGTTCAAATGTTTGATTACTTGTATCCAATTTGTTTGGAAAATTGAAAAAGACCATATATTTAACACTGTATTAACAAAATAACTTTGTTTAAATATTTTTAAATCAAAGGTATAATCACTTATTAACATCCTCTTAATTTTTTGTTGCGGTTATAAAAACATCCTGTCGATTGAAGAGCAAAGTTGTTCATTAAAATGGAAAACTATTTATAACTTTCATTTAAAAATGTAAACCTCACGAGTGTCAAATTTGGATGTTAATAAACCTCGATTTACAAAGTAATTATCAACAAAAATAAGCAGATATTAACAATAAAATAGTGAAAACCGATAAAAATTTGAGTGTAAATACATTAGGTTAAGATGAACTAAAAAGGTAACTATTCAAAGCAAATGGTTTTCAGTTGATTTAATCATTGCCCCTTAAAAATGTCTAAATTTGTAGCATATTTTTTCAACAATGACAGAAAACAACATGATTTTAACTATGGCATCCGATCATGGTGGATTTGCCATGAAAACTTTTTTAAAAGAAAAACTCGAAAGATCGGGATACACCGTGTTTGATTTTGGAACCAATTCGGAAGAAAGCGTTGATTATCCAGATATGATTCATCCGCTCGCGAGTGCTATTAATAAAGGAGAGTTTAAACGTGGAATTATTCTTTGCGGAAGTGGCAACGGAGCCCAGATGACCGCCAACAAATACCCCAACGTGCGGGCCGGATTGTGTTGGGATGTATTACAGGCCGAGCTAATCAGGCGGCACAACGATGCGAATGTTTTGTCGTTACCAGGCCGCTTTATTTCGATGGAAGACGCCTGGAAAATAACGGAAATTTTTCTTAACACCTCTTTTGACGGTGGGCGTCATTTAACTCGTGTTAATAAAATAAATAAGTTAATTTAACTTTTTTCAAGTGGAAATAAATACTGAATACAAAGATTTTACGGAGCGCGCACTCCAGGTAATAAGCAACCCGGAGAAGCAGGAACAAATTGTTTTGACCATCAATCAGCATGAAAAAAGGGTTAAAGACGGATTAAACCAGTATGATAAATTATCGGTGGTTCGTCAACGAGCAGGCTATTTAAAAAACAAGGTTATCAATGAACTAGATAGATATCTGATTGAATTTGAAGACAACTTTTTGAGCAATGGAGGAAAAGTAATTTGGGCACGCGATGCAAATGAAGCCAAGCTTGAAATAAAAAAAATAATCAAGAAAAATCAAATAACCAGGATTGTAAAGTCAAAATCGATGGTTACGGAAGAAATTTCGCTTAACCAAACCTTGAAAAATGCAGGAGTTGAAGTAATTGAATCTGATACTGCTGATTTTATTGCTCAGCTGGCAGGAGAGAGACTAAACCACATGGGAACACCCAATCGGGTTTATTCAAATGAGGAAGTAGCCGAACTCTTGCATACTAAATTGGGTGCCTCAGAACATTTGACATCATTGGAAATCACAGAGTTTACCATGGAGTATCTAAGTGAAAAAATAGCCAGTGCCGAAATGAGCATTACAGGATGTAATTTTCTGGTAAGTGATATAGGGGGTATCGCTATCACCGAAAACGAATCCATAGCATTAACCACCATGTCATTACCTAAAATTCAGTTGATTGTGGCCGGAATTGATATGTTGATACCTTCAATGGAAAACCTGGATTTGTTTTGGCCTTTGCTCGCATCTTACCAAGTTGGTGAGCCGGTTACAGCCTACAACAGCATTATTACCGGACCAAAAAAAGAAGGTGAACGCGTTGGTCCGGAAGAACTGATTCTGGTTTTGATAGACAATGGCAGATCGAATGTTCTTGAACAGGAAAAACAACGACAGTCACTTACCTGTATTGGTTGTGGAGCTTGTGCAAATGTCTGCCCCGTTTATAAATTAGTTGGCGGTGCTACCTATGGCACTACTTATCAGGGACCTATCGGTGCGATCATCACACCCTTTATGAGAGATTTTGATTCCTTTAAGCACCTCAGTTATGCCTCTACCCTTTGCGGGAAGTGCGATGCTGTTTGCCCTGTCAATATTCCGTTGCATAACTTGTTGTTGTATAATAGAAACTATGCCGTTAAAAAGGGTTTTGTTACTTTAGGGGAATCGCGTAGAATCAGGTGGATGACCAAAGCCATGTCATCGAGAAAACTATTGGATATGCCGGGAAGTACACTGAAAAATGTGTTCATCCGGTTTTCAATGAAAAAGAGCTGGGGAAATCAACGTCATTTACCTACAACAGCACCTAAATCATTTAATCAACTTTTGAAAGAAAAAAAGTAGTAATTTTATCTTTTTAAAAAAAATAAACTCATGAAACCAAAGACATTATCAAACTGGTGGATACTTGCGTTTAATGGTATTATTGCTCTACTATTTGGCTTGATGGCTATTTTTTCACCTCTTGAAACCATGAATGTGATTGTCATGTATTTTGGCTTTGTGATGATAATTGTTGGTATTGCCATGGCTTATGGTGCATATATCAACATGAAGAATCAACTTCGGTACGGAAGGGATTTAATTAGTTCCTTTATCATCATTGGATTGGGGATTGTACTTGCTTTTTTTACTGAACGTTCGATGGAGGTCCTGGTATTGGTGGTGGGTATATGGGCCATCATTCTCGGCATCAGCCAATTGATAATTATGATGAACGTTCATTCCCCGGGTGACAAAAAGATGTTGTTAATCAATGGAATCATTACCATTGCTTTTGGGATTATTTTGTTTTTTAATCCTTTTGCATCAGCTGCAGTATTTATCGTATTAACAGGAATACTGGCGGTATTGGTAGGCGTAATATTAATTGTATTGTCTATCAAGCTAAAAAATTTGGATTAAAAGTCAGGTAGACAGTCTAATCAAATTTCATGTCAAGAATTCGAAGTTGCAGTGAGGTGTTCCCCAGCCAGGTGTTTTCATCGATGTGATAGCAGATGCTAAACGGCTTTCCCTGCTGTACTTTTTCAAGATATTCACCCATGTTGAAAGCAATGGCCGGGATTGGATTTCCGGTTCGGTCGGGATGAACGACAGACAGTTTAAGGTGCTTCACGTCACCTTTTCCCACCAATTTTACATATCCTGTATCAATAACATTATCTGTTATAAATGCAGGGGCCATGTTTCCGGGACCAAAGGGGGCAAATTGTTTAAGTATCCTATAAAATTTGGTGCTGATATCTCCGATATAAAGATCTCCATCAATTTCAATTTCCGGCACCAGCATTTCATCGGTGAGGTTTTTGGCGGCATATTCCTCAAATTCGTCGGTAAATTTTTGTAAATTCTCTGGTTTTAAAGCAAGTCCGGCCGCGTACATGTGTCCGCCAAAATGCTCCAGCAGGTGGTTGCAGGATTCGATGGCATCGTAGATATCAAAATTCTTAATGGATCTGGCGGAGCCGGTAATTAACCCATCTGACTTGGTTAACACGATGGTGGGTCTATAGTAAGCTTCTATCAGGCGTGAGGCCACGATACCTATTACGCCTTTGTGCCAGTGTTCGCTATAAACAACAGTCGATTTTTTTTGAAACTTGATGATATCGCTGTTTAATATCTCCATGGCTTCCTGCGTGATGTTGGTATCCAGGTCGCGGCGGGTGGTGTTGAGTTCGTTTATTTGTTTACCAAGTTTTTCTGCATAAACCATGTTATTGCTAATGAGCAACTTAACCGAATCCGTAGCACTTTCAATCCTTCCGGCTGCATTGATTCGTGGTCCCAGCAGGAAAACAATGTCGCTGATGGTAATTTCGCGGTCAAAAAATCCTTCGTTGTCGAAATTATTCTGTTCATCTACACCTGCTGATTTTAGCAACGATTGAATTCCAACGCGTGGATTTTTATTGAGTTGTTTTAATCCATAGTAAGCGAGAATTCTGTTTTCACCAATGATGGGTACAATATCTGCGGCAATGCTGATGGCCACCAGGTCGAGGCATGCGAAAGAGCGTTCTTTGCTTATTCCTTTTTTTTCTGAAATGGCCTGAACAAGTTTAAAACCTACCCCACATCCTGATAAATCTTTGAAGGGATAATGACAATCGGGTTGTTTGGGATCGAGCACGGCAATGGCATCAGGAAGTTTGTCGCCCGGCCTGTGGTGGTCGCCAATAATGATGTCCAGCCCCTTTTGATTGGCATAGGCAACTTTTGAAACGGCTTTAATTCCACAGTCGAGTGTTATCATCAACTTGTAGTCGTTTTCAACGGCATAATCGATGGCCTTAAACGAGACGCCGTATCCTTCAGTATATCTGTCGGGAATATAAAAACCAACTTTTTTGTAAATGTCTTTCAGAAATGAGTACACCAATGATACGGCTGTTGTACCATCTACATCATAATCGCCATATACCAATATCTTCTCACCGTTATTGATGGCCACCAACACCCGGTCGACGGCCTTGTCCATGTCCTTCATCAAAAATGGATCGTGGAGGTTTTCAAGTTTTGGTCTGAAAAATGTTTTTGCCTCCTGATAATTTGTCATCCCACGCTGCACCAACAAATTCAGCAGTTTTTTATTGATATTCAGGGATTGTGACAGTTGCTCAACTACATCGTTATCAGGCTTTTTTTTAAGCACCCATCGCTTTTCCATTGATTCTCTTCTTTGAAGGGTAAAAGTAACCAATTATTGGTCATTTCAGCTAATTAACACCAACCTTTGTGATAATTGGAGCAAGAGAACTTGTTAACGAATACAATACCAGCTGATTATTTGAATATTTATTAACCAACAAGACATTAAAAATTCGAGCGCATGGCATCCACAGGATTAAGCCTTGAGGCTGTCCAGGCCGGAACAAATCCTGAAATAAGGCCGATAAAGGCCGACACCAAAATTCCAAGCATAATATTGGCCAACGTAAGTGTTAACGTGAAACTAAAAACAGATGAAACCACGATGGTGAGTGCAAACACAATCAGTAAACCAACCAGTCCTCCCATCAGGGAAAGAAAAATGGACTCGAACAAAAATTGAAACAGTATAAAATAGTTTTTAGCACCAAGGCTCTTTTGTATACCAATTTGGTTGGTTCGTTCTTTAACACTGACAAACATAATGTTGGCAATTCCGAAACCACCAACCAACAACGAAAATCCTCCAATAAACCAACCAACCATGGCAATTACACCAAACAACTGATCGAATCCTTTGCTGATAATATCGGTTTCGTTTAATGCGAAATTGTCATCAGCCGCTGGTGACAGTTTGCGTATGGAACGCATGATCCCGGTAAGTTCGTCCATCATTTGTTCATTGGAGATATGCGGTTTGGCCATTACCATGATGGTGGTACCAATGTTATTAAAGTCCAATAAATTACGCGCGTAATTAACGGGAACAATAATCCAATTGTCTTTGGAACTCCCAAACACATCTTGTCCTTGTTTTTTGATTACGCCTATTACCACGAGTTTACGCCCAAACACCTTGATGCTTTGTCCGATAGGATCGAGACCCTGGTAAAGATTTTGTGCAATATCAGCACCAATGATGGCAATATTTTTGCCTCCATGCGATTCGATGGGCGTAAAATAGCGGCCTGCCTGTAACTCAAAAGGCATTACCTTGTCGTAATCTTGCGAAACGGCCACCACCGGAACATTTTCCATGTTGTTGTTACCGTGATAAACATTGCGTGTTACGCTGACCATAAATGCGGCAGATTCCACCGTGCTTGTTCGTTTTAGCAGTTCATCCATTTCACTTATTTTGGCCTCGGGCCGTTGGTAATATTTCCACCAGGGATAATCACCTCCCATGGCCCAGGGCCACTTTTGTATAAAGAGTACATTGTTGCCGAGTGAGTTTATTTCACTTTTAATGGCATACTCCAAACTGTCGAAAACGGTGAAAACAGAAATAATAGAGAAAATACCAATGGTAATTCCCAGAAGGGATAATAAAGTTCTTACTTTGTTAACAACCAGCGCGTTAACTGCAAACAAAAAACTTTCGTATATCAGCTTGAATAAGATCATTTTTATCGGAATTAAGCCATTATTTTTGAAATTGATTAATTGTCAATTTTCATTCAAAATAGTAGGTAAAAGTATAATAAGTTTTAATTAATTCATGTTATTTTGCAAAACAGTAAACGGATCAAACCAAATTTTGATAACTAACCCCCAATGTTGCTTTGAAAAGAATTAAAACAGCACTTATTAGTGTTTATAATAAAGATGGGCTTCTTCCTGTATTGAAAATGCTTGACAAGCTTGGCGTCAGGATACTAAGCACAGGCGGAACCTATGATTTTATCGTACAAAACGGCTTCCCGGCAGAAACTGTTCAATCGCTTACCGGTTTTCCATCCATTCTGGGAGGGCGTGTAAAAACCTTGCATCCCGTCATCATGGGAGGTATATTAGCCCGGCTCGACAACGAAAGCGATCAACACCAGTTAAAAGAATACCACATTCCACCCATCGATTTAGTGATAGTTGATTTATATCCCTTTGAAGAGACGGTAAAGTTGAACAGTGAGGAAGGCGAAATCATTGAAAAAATTGATATTGGCGGCATTTCACTTATCAGGGCTGCCGCAAAAAATTATCAGGAGGTACTGGTAGTCCCTTCTTCGGCTCATTATGCCGAGTTGTTGCAGCTGATGGAAGAGAAAAATGGGTACTCCGGCCTTGATGACCGCAGCTATTTCGCCGTTGAGGCCTTCAATGTAAGCTCGCATTACGACATGGCCATTTTCGGATGGATGAACAAAGGCAGGGTAGGAGCGTTCAAGATCAGTCAAACACTAAAGCAGCCGCTCAGATATGGTGAAAACCCGCATCAAAAAGGTGACTTTTTTGGCAGACTGGACGATGTGTTTGAACAAATTCATGGGAAGTCCATCTCCTATAACAACCTCCTTGATCTGGATGCAGCCATCAACCTGATCAACGATTTTGAAGAAACTACCTTTGCAGTTATAAAGCACAACAATGCCTGCGGTATTGCTTCGCGTGAGCAACTGGTTGATGCCTGGAATGATGCCCTTGCCGGGGATCCTGTTTCCGCTTTCGGCGGAGTTTTGGTTACCAACCGTGAAATTGATGAGGCCACTGCGGCAGAAATCAATAAAATCTTTTTCGAGATCATCGTTGCTCCCGGGTACAGTACTAAGGCATTGGAAGTACTACAGACGAAGAAAAACAGGATTATCCTGAAATTAAAACCAGTAAATTTACCTGTGATACAATTCAGGTCGCTATTAAACGGGGTTATCGTTCAGGATAAGGATCTGGTAACAGAAACCACTGACGGACTAACTCCGGTAACCCGTGTTGAGCCAACTCTGCAACAAGTTCAAGACCTTCTTTTTGCAAATAAAATAGTGAAGCATACCAAATCGAACACCATCGTTTTGGCTTACAATAAACAATTGGTTGGTTCGGGCACCGGACAAACATCAAGAGTGGATGCGTTGAAGCAAGCTATTGAAAAAGCATGTACCTTTGGGCTGCCACTAAAAGGTGCGGTTATGGCTTCAGATGCATTTTTCCCTTTTGCCGATTCGGTCGAAATGGCGGATAAAGCAGGGATAAAAGCTGTAATACAACCCGGTGGCAGCGTTCGCGATCAGGAATCGGTTGACTATTGCAATGAACACGACATGGCCATGGTTACTACCGGAATCCGGCATTTTAAACATTAACAGAAACTACTAAAACTAAGAATATGGGATTTTTTTCATTTCTGACCAAAGAAATTGCCATCGACCTGGGCACCGCCAACACCATCATTATTTATAACGATAAAGTGATTGTTGACGAGCCTTCGATTGTTGCATTGGAAAGAAATACCGGCAAGATTATCGCTGTTGGCAAAAAAGCCATGATGATGCATGGTAAAACGCACGAAAACATCAAAACGATCCGCCCGCTCCGCGATGGGGTGATAGCCGATTTTCAAAGTGCGGAATATATGATCAGGGAAATGATAAAAATGATCGGTATGAAAAAGACTCTTTTTCCTACCGCCTTGCGCATGGTTATATGTATTCCTTCCGGAATTACAGAGGTAGAAGAACGTGCTGTAAAAGATTCTGCCGAACAGGCCGGTGCCAAGGAAATCCGCCTGATTCACGAACCAATGGCCGCAGCCATCGGAATTGGAATTGACGTTCTGGAACCAACCGGAAACATGATTATCGACATTGGCGGCGGGACCAGCGAAATTGCCGTTATCGCGTTAGGTGGAATTGTAAACAACACCTCCATCCGAATTGCCGGAGACGATTTCAATGCTGATATAGAAGAATATATGCGCAAACAACACAACATCACCATCGGTGAGCGGACTGCCGAGCGCATCAAAATTGAGGTTGGGGCTGCTATTACAGAACTCGACAATCCACCTGATGATTATGCAGTACACGGCAGGGATATGCTGACCGGTATCCCCAAAGAAGTGATTGTAAATTACAAGGAAATAGCCAGTTGTCTGGATAAATCCATTTCAAAAATTGAAGCTGCCGTGCTCAATGCCCTTGAAAAAACACCCCCGGAGCTTTCAGCTGATATTTTCCGCACAGGAATTTACCTGGCCGGTGGAGGGTCGATGCTGCGCGGTTTGGATAAAAGATTACATCACAAAACCAAACTCAGCGTTCATGTAGCCGAAGATCCATTGCGTGCCGTTGCCAGAGGTACGGGCATTGCCCTGAAGAACTTCGATAAATTTACCTTTCTCATTCGTTAGAGGTTTTTTCAACTTGATAAATAATGCGCAACCTATTTCTATTTTTATGGCGTAACCAGTTTTTCACCTTATTTATCATTCTCGAAATAATTTCACTTTTGCTATTAAGCAATAGCTTTTCTTATCACCGTTCGTTAAGATATAATACGGTAAGCGATTTTACCGGTTCCGTTTTTTCAAAATATACCAACGTTACCAGGTATTTCTATTTACAAAAGGAAAATGAAGATTTAGTGGCCGAGAACGCGCGGCTGCGGTCGTTGATACCTCCGGTGGCAGAAGGTTTGGATTCGTTACTCTATTATCCCGACAGCCTATATGGATATATCCCTGCCACCGTTGTCAGCAACACTGTTACTAAGCCCAACAACCTGATTATGGTAAACCGTGGCTATAAAGATGGAGTGGAAAAAGAAATGGGAGTCATCTCATCGAGTGGTCTAGTGGGTATTGTGATAGGAGTTTCGGAACACTATTCGGTGATCATGTCGATGTTGCATCAAAACATCAGGATAAGTGGGCGGATTAAAAAAAATGATCAATTGATTAATGTGGTGTGGGATCAAACTGATTACCGATTGGGAACCATCAGCGATATCCCATCACATATACAGCTTCAGGCGGGTGACAGCATTGTTACAAGCGGTAATTCGCTGATTTTCCCTAAAGACTTGTTGATCGGCGTTGTAGAAAGTCATGACAAAGAATCCGGGGGTCTTCTCAGTAAAGCGCTTCTCAGATTTTCTACTGATTTTAACAGTCTTCGCCATGTTTACCTCATCAAAAGTTTTATGGCTGTTGAGCAAAAATCGTTGTTGTCACAAATTCACGAATAATGCCCGGGTTACTTATAAATAACATCGTTCGATTTATACTGCTCATCTTAATGCAGGTATTGGTATTTAATCACCTAAACCTGGGAGGATATCTGAATCCTTCGGTTTACGTGCTGTTTATTTTGCTTCTGCCCAATGATATCAAACCCAGCCTGTTGCTCATTGTGGGTTTTTTTACCGGATTATCGGTAGATTTTTTTACCAACACTCCCGGGCTGCATGCAGCGGCCACCGTTTTGTTGGCGTTTTTCCGACCCGGAATCATCAGGCTGTTTTTTGGCAACCTGGAGTTTGGTCCCGGCGAGTCTCCCGGATTGAACAAATTGGGTGTAACCGGGTTTTTCAGGTATGCACTCGTGCTGATTTTTATTCATCACCTGGCCTTGTTTCTGCTCGAATCGCTGAGCCTGAACCATATACTATTTACTTTATTCCGCACTTTGTTGAGTACAGTATTATCTTGTTTAGTGGTTCTTATACTGGTATTATTAACAACCGCCAGGAAAAAAAGGTGATTGGGCGGTAGAAAGGTTGCTCCTTTTTATGGCGATTCCGCTGGCTTATGTATTACTTTTAGGCTAACTAAACAACCAATAAAGCGGAGTTTCGCCCGGAGGCAGACAAGTACAACAACGCTTTTTTAATCCAATGTACCTTATATTTACCTTAAGTACCAAAGCTATCAAAACGGAGATCAACATACGGACTTTTTTTAACCTTTCCAGAGGTAGGATAGAAAGGTGGAGGTGAACATGTATATTTTTTATTAAGAATCATTTTTAATAACGTTGAATATGAAAAATAGTCCAAAAAAAGTATAGAATTTCAGGCTAAATTTACACAGTATAGGTAGAGGCTTGAGGATTATTCATTCATGGCCTTAAAAAAAAAAATATTAACCAGTAAAAGATTCAAGAAAATGAAAAAAAGCAATTTCTCAAAACGGATTAAAGTACTGACTTTAGCCGGTAGTGCGCATTACTTATCGTGGGAGTGGTAGTGGTAAACGGATGTAAAAAGGAAAACACCAACACGCAAGTAAAACAAACCGTGGTGGGTGATGAATCAGAAGCCATAACGGCCCATATCCTGGCATTTAAAGAAAGGATGGCCTATTACCACGAAAATCCGAACTTGAAAAGCGGCGGACAACTTTATTCTGCCTCCGAGGCTGTCATGGAGCTTGAAAGCTTACTTAATTTTATCTTTTGTTACACCGACAATCAGTACAATAAAAGGGAATATGTAACTTCAGAAATCATTATGCCTTTGGATGATGTTGAAAAAATTAACGACCCAAAACTGATGGAAGTGTACTATGACAGAGTAATCGATACCATCCAGGTTTTAATGGGTCGAGTAAACTATAGCAATTTGATACTATTGTTAGTGGATTTAGATATCAGCGGGATGGACAGCAATGGGGATGCAATTGTCAGCATAGGGGTAGTTGTTGGTAATAGGCAAAACATTTCTCCTGCGCCCTCCTAGGCTCCCGGATGGTGGTATGGGAATGAAGGTGGTGATTGCCAGCATGATTACTTTGGCCAATTGGATGCCACCATGGTACTAACAGATGAAATAACAGCGCTACAATTTCCTGCACCTCCACCGGGAAAGGTACGAATAGTTATAGAGTTATTTGGGCTTGATCCTTTATTACCCTGGAATTACTTTTTAGTTAATCCAGAGTACAGGGATAATTTTGAAGACTCCAAACTTTTTTATGCTGAAGATATTTATGGTACTATAACAGATAACACCTGCTGTCTTACAACTTATACAGAAATGACTTTTTACGTAAGCCAATATAATCAACTTATTCAGACTGCCGAAGAGGCTAATAACCTGGATTTTACCCGGTGCGTTATTGAAGATTATTCGGTATATAATCAAGCTGGTGACTATAGTAAAATCTGGCATACGCTAAGAATTTATCTGGGGCATGTTACATTGGTCGATATTTTTGAGAAGGAAGATATATTATACTATTAAAAAGGCTCTGTTTATGCATCCATTTAAAGCCATTTTATTTATAACTATTTGTGCATTGAGTCTGTTCAAACTCAATGCACAAAATAGTTTTATTACGAAATTTAATACTCCGGTTGATGAATACATTGGTTCATTCATTCAGAATGCAGAAGGTGTGTATATTGGAACTATTGGTCGTCGTATTGCTAGTATTAATTATAGTAAATGCTCTCTTTATAAAGTTAGTATTAATGGCGATACATTGTTTAGTAAAACTTTTCAGAAGCCTGATACTTTGATGAATGCTTGGTCTATCATTCAATCTAGTGAAAATCCGATTGAATATCTAGCTTATGGATCTGGATTTGACACAACAAGTACCCCATATAGTCTTTTTAGTTATTTTACCAAATTAGATAATAATTTTAACACCATTTGGGAGAAAAAGTATATTCTACGTCCTAGCGGAGTTCCCTCACTGAACGAATTTTGGAGTCACATGATAAGTAAAAAAGATGGAGGATATTTTTTTGCGTCAAATTTCGACAATCCCGGAGATGAGCGACTTGTGCTTTTTGAATTGTCGGAAGAGGGTGATAGCCTGGCCTATCGTGTGTATGAAGATGACAGTGCGGGTTACACCCTGATGTGCATCAGTTATAACCATGATTCCACAGCCTACCAGCTTTATACATGGGGAGCACACTATATACCCTTTAACGGCATGGCTCAATGTATTACGGTTGATTTTGACTTGAACCAGACCGATGTAAAGCATTATCCCCGTTATTTTGATGACGGGTTAGCTGCAAAATTATTGCCCAATGGACAGTTAATCACCGGGGGATTGTATCAAAACTCTGATTTACCCCCTGCTGAAGCATCCTACATGGCGGTACTAAAACATGATACCAGCTTTAACCTGTTGGCTGAATGTTACGTGGGCGATCCGGATTATGACATAAGAAAAGACAACGGTTTCAGGTCAATGGATTTTTACTACCCCAGTTCCATATTTGTTGCCGGAACCTTTGATTATACGACAACCGTATGGGCTCAACGCCCTTCCTGGATTGTGATTGGAAAAATGGACAGTGATTTGAATTTGCTCACAGAAAAATACCTTGGCGGAGACGCTTATTATCATTTTAATACCATCACCGCTACCAGTGATGGAGGGGCATTAATTACCACCCTCAGATACGATTATTTAACTCAGTATCATGAACACGATGCCTATATCATCAAGCTTGATAGTATGGATTTAACAGTGGGTGTTCCTGAACGAAAGGACAAAAAACTTGTAGATGCTATCGTTTATCCGAATCCCTCCAGCGAAGTAGTAAATGTAAGAACCGCTATAAAAAATGCCGTTTTTGAGTTATACGACCTGTCAGGAAAAAAACTTTTAAGCCAACCATTGACCACTTTAATTACGCAAATCAAATTGGAGAATATTATTGATGGAACATATGTATGGGGTGTACTCCAGCAAAATAAAATCATTGAAACCGGAAAAATTATTAAAACAAATAACAATTAAACAGATGAAAAAACTAATCTTAATCGCGGTATTAATATTGTCACAAGCCGCTTTCCTGGTAGGTCAAACATGTGTTGTTTGCGATCAGGCTCCATTGGGATTTGGCGCAAGTATCATTGGAAATGCCAGTACAGCCGATGGAATGGGCTCTATTGCCATAGGTACCAATGCACATACTCTTTCCAATGCAACTAGTAGTATTGCTATTGGAACCATGGTAAAAACCATTGCCGGAAAATCTATCGTCATAGGTTGTGGTTCTGGTTTAACCACGATGTTAACAAATAGTATTCAAGAATCCTTAATGATTGGATTTAACAGTTCAAAGCCAACAGTGTTTGTAAGTAGATCAGATTATGAAATGACCGGGCGAGTCGGCATTGGTAATGTAATCGATCAGTTTGGAGTTCTAAATCCCCAAGCCAAGCTCCACCTCCGTGCCGATGAAGGCGAGGAGGCCGCCGTATTTATCCAGCCATTTAGTTGGATCGGAGGAGGTGCTGGAAGCCTGGCACTTGGGAATGAATTCCATGGTATCAGTGCAATGAAGGACAGGGGATTGTTTTTTAGAACAGAGTCGTTTTATAATTTTAATGAGGGATTCCTGAAATACGGAATGGATGCCCGTGAGGGCAGTGTGCTTTTATGTGCCGACAGTGAGGGTACGGCCGTTTGGGCTCAATTAGAACTGCCTGCCCCAAGCCCATGGCTAACAAGTGGAACCAGTGATATCTATTTTAGTGCCGGCAAAGTCGGTATTGGTACCCATCAATACCTATGGTTACGAACTGGCCGTTCTGGGAAAAATTCTTGCCGATGAAGTGATGATTAAGCACCCCGTGGACTGGGGCGATTATGTTTTTAAACCGGATTACAATCTGATGCCACTCAATGAACTTTCTTTATTTATCAAGAAAAATCAGCATCTGCCAAATGTACCTTCAGAAAAAGAAGTGATGGTAAATGGCTATGGCCTGGCTGAAATGAATGAAATTCTCCTTAAAAAAGTGGAAGAACTTACCCTGTATATCCTGGAACAGCAAAAAGTGCTTGAAACACAACAAGCCGAGTTAAACGTGATAAAAGATCAATTGAAAAAGAAATGAATGAAATATTGGTAGTTCCGTCTTCCGTCTTCGGACTTCCGTCCCCTCCACTCGTCCTCGTTTGAGCGCAGCGGTAACGAGGATGCAAGAAAACAAGCCCCCTCCACTCGTCCTCGTTTGAGCGCAGCGGTAACGAGGATGCAAGAAAATAAACCCCCCTCCACTCGTCCTCCACTCGTCCTCGTTTGAGCGCAGCGGTAACGAGGATGCAAGAAAACAAGCCCCGAAGCCCTAAGCGTAGATTGTATCTACCCACGCATTCGTCTTCGTTTGAGCGCAGCGGTAACGAGCCTGCCTGTATTCTATGGTTAAAGCAAATAATTTTCTCATAAGTTTTTAACATTCTTACTTAAAATATCTTACTGTATTAACATAAGGAGTTTCTCTTTCCACGACAGCAAATAC
>Ga0210046_1000221_pt1 | contig 60436 bp, 45 predicted proteins | sample CryGeyCG2114_250_FD_185461 | JGI IMG/M metagenome (GOLD analysis project Ga0210046, IMG submission 185461) | Groundwater microbial communities from aquifer - Crystal Geyser CG18_big_fil_WC_8/21/14_2.50 (SPAdes) (version 2) | ecosystem: Environmental > Aquatic > Deep subsurface > Groundwater ...
AAAATGGACTATGCCTATTAGAGATTGGGCCTTCATTTTTTCACAATTTTCCATTATATTTGACAAACGGCTAAAGCCGTTTATCAAATAAGAATTCTGCCATTTACACAAAATATGGTACAGTCTCCTTTATTTTTTTTAATTCTTGTTTTACTTTTTTGAGATAGTATCTGAAAAATTGGTCTAAAACATATCATTGACTATTTGAAAAAACTATATTCTCGGACACGCTCCTAGCAATAATCCCTTGAGTTTTTTATAGTTAGAGTTATATTGACCAAATAGTTTTTTAATTATTTGATTCTCTTTTATTAAACTTTCATTTTTCATTTAAATACCTCTAACAATGTTTACACCGTTTTGCTTTTAATTTTATTTTTTTAAAACAATACGGACAAATCTTAAAACTTAGTTTGTTTTCACTTCTGGTTTTATCATTTGTGTCAGTATTTGTTTTATTTGTATCCATAAATATTTTTAAAATATCAAGTAATCACTCAATGAAATTGCTTTTTTTGTCTTACTTCTTGGTTTTCCCATTTTCACTCAATTCTAAAATTTTCAAGGAATTTTATTAAAAATAACAGCACAAAGCCAATTCCGGAAAGATATAAATCTTCAGTTTTGAAAATAAATGGTGACTCCAAATTTACTAATGAAGCTAAAAATTTAACGAATATTACCAAAACGAGAAACAAGAAAAATCCCCATATTCCGTTTAGCAATGGCTTGATAAAAAATGAATTCCAATTTAAGTCAAGATTATTTTTTTGATTTCTTTTCTGAATTTTTATTTCTTCCATTTTGAATATAGAGGCAGCCGTTTAATAGGCTGCCCACACCCTCAGATTAATTTTTGTTTTGTTAATTAGTATCAACCAATAAGCTATTTCAATCATTTTCATAATTTGAATCTGAATACTTTTTTAATAATTTTTTCATGATAAATAAATATCTCATATTTATCTTTTGTCTATTTCATCCATAATTATGAGTGCAAAATATTACATAGGGGTTAACAAATGGGTTAATTGTAGGGTTAGTTTTGAAAAATATTTTGAAAAAAGAAAAAAAAACGAAATAAATGATAAAAACAATTTTAAGACAAAATATCCTTTAAGGATTTATCAAATTTTTCATCATAAAGGTTTTCATATTCTTTTGTGAAATTGTCATATATTTTTTGGACTGCCGAGCGTTTTCCGGTCAAATTTAATATTTGTAACTTTGCTTTAAGAGCAATTTCGTTCACAGAATCAATACTTAAAATTGTCTCAGCAATTTGTAGTATTGTGTTTTTGTCATTAGTTTTATTTAGGTGGTCTATTAGACAATCAATTATAATATTATCGGTTGCAACCTTAATTGGGTCTAACCAATCGCAGCTAATATTATTTAATATTTTCCCTCTTTTTGCAATATTTATCAAACTTGTTAATTCATTTATTTCACAAGATTTAAGTAAATCGAGTATTTCAATGTAATCTATCTGTGTATTATTCGCCTCTATTATCCAAAAGCCATTATGAAAAACTATTTCTAGGTCACAAATAGTTTTTAAAATTCCTCTTAATTTGTTTATAGTAACATTTCTTGTGTTTTTAAGATTTCCATTCGCCAAATTTGGCCAAAGGATAGAAGATAGTTTTTCAGTCGTAATTCCGCATGTGCCATTACTTGGAAATAATTTATAAGTATGCAAGAAAATCAACATAAACATTTCTGTCAATTTTGCAGACATTAAATATGTTTTATCATCATCATTTTTATCAATAAATTGTAGATTTCCAAATAGGTAAATTGAATATTTAGTTTCATTCTCTTTTTCATCATTTTTAATGAGATTTTTAATGTATCCATTAGTCTTATATAATTTTTGCTTTTTGGAAATATAGTAAATTCCAAAAAATATTGAAATTATTGTAACTAAATGAAGATACCAATAGTTTATTAAAAACTCCCAATATATGTTTTTAGCCAAATTTGGTACATTTAAATTCATTGGTAAAATGATTGAATGAATTTCGTAAGTATTATTATTTTTACTATCATTCCTGTATATAGCAATTATTTCATTGGTTTCTCTATTATAAAAAGCTTCCAAAATTATTAAGTCTTTATTAATTGCATAAGAATTTATTAATTTCAAGTCTGAAAAATTATTTCCTGTACTTTTATAGAAATCAATAACTTTCTCTTCACCTTTCATCGATTTTGGGTCAACAAAATAACTTAGAGGTGCTATAAAGAAATATTCATCTTTTCTATTATTATAATAAAATAATTTATAAGATGGTTTTTCACTATCTAATTTAAGAGAATCAATTTTTGTAAAATTTGCACTTTTCAGATTTAATTTCCATAAATCGTGATAATATTTAACGCCGTTAGATTGCTCTCCTGTTTTATTACCATAACCTGCATAAAATAACAATGAAGAATCTGTTTTTGATAACCATCGCGAAATAAACTTTCTTGGTTCAATTCTATCTCCACCAACCGATAATATTTTCCATTTTTTTGACACAAAATCATATTTTTGGAACTCATTATGAAAAGCATACCTCCCATATCCACCAAACATATTTAGACTGCTATCTAACGGATTTACAAAAATAGCGTGGTTATAAAAATTTTGCGAATTCAATGAATTATCAATTTTACTCCAAGTTTCTTTTTCCCAATCAAAAATTGAAACTTCGCCACCTCCTCTGTGAAATGCATATAAATTTTGGGTTAGAGTATCAAAGTGAATTATAAAATCATTTACTGAAATTTTGGCTACAATCTCTTTAGTTTTATTACTTTGCAAATCAAGAATATTTATTTTGGAATCATCAACAACAAGTATTTTACCACTTTTATCATCAAAGGAATAGCTAGATTGTCCTATTGTCTTTATTTCGGTAAGTTTTCGCCACTTAGAATTATAATCACTCAATTGTTGACAATTAGTCAGGTAGATTGCTTTATTGTTTATGAGGTCATAGGATTTAAAATCATCAAAATTTGTAAAATCCCAATAGTAGTTTTTACTATTCTCATTATTTTTATCAGTATTTATTTTAAGTTTCCTTATCGCAAAAGATGTTAAGTCACTGGTAGAAAGTTTCGTTCCCAAAACTACATCCATTTTATTCAACTTATTATAAGGAACATCAATAATGTTTTTATTTGAATTTTTTGTCTTTATAGAAAGTTTTTTATCCTTAGCGTTAAAAACAAATTCAATCTTAAACCAATTTCCTCTATGTAACTCCTTTTTTGAAAACGGCAAATTAATTACGCTTTTAGTATTATTAACAACTAATTGTATAAAAGTTGTATCAATTTTAGCATAGGTATTGTATGTAAGTAAAAATTTAAGACTATCATTTAAAGTTATATTCCCTAAATAACCAAAATGATTGGGTTCCCAAAATGAAATTTCAAAGGCAATATTTAATTTATTCTGAAAAGTAAATTGCCCATCACGAGTAACATCCATAAAAGGAATTTTAATATTAAGCGATTTCTGATTAAGTAGAAGAATACCATTTGACTGGTTCTCTTGAGAAAATCCAAATCCAGGTAGAAATAAAAGGGAAGCTATGATTGCAATATTTAAGTATTTAATCAAAATCCTTTTAAAATAATTTATTAAACGAAAAGATAATAAATTAATGTTATTTTAAAAAATTATTTTTATTGGACTATGCTTTAATCATAAAAAAAACCTAAGTTGTTGTAAATAAAGGGCTTATGCGGAGAGAGTGGGATTCGAACCCACGGTACCCTTGCGAGTACACTACCTTTCCAGGGTAGCCAGATCAACCACTCCTGCACCTCTCCAAAATTAAATTATTTTATACTCGCTTAAAGTCATCAGACAAACAATTGATTTTGAATCTAACAACCAAATTAGAAGTCCTTTCATAATAATGGATTATTTCAAAAAACTATAAGAACATAAATCAAAATACATCAAATTGAACAAATGGAATTCCTAGGAAAAAGTTTTTCGCATAACCCAACCTTGCGAGTACACTACCTTTCCAGGGTAGCCAGATCAACCACTCCTGCACCTCTCCAAAATTAAATTATTTTATACTCGCTTAAAGTCATCAGACAAACAATTGATTTTGAATCTAACAACCAAATTAGAAGTCCTTTCATAATAATGGATTATTTCAAAAAACTATAAGAACATAAATCAAAATACATCAAATTGAACAAATGGAATTCCTAGGAAAAAGTTTTTCGCATAACCCAACCTTGCGAGTACACTACCTTTCCAGGGTAGCCAGATCAACCACTCCTGCACCTCTCCGAGAAAAAATAGAATAATTATTTATTAAAATAAAAAATTATCATCAAAGTTATTAAAGAGCAAAAATAAATAAAAAAGCTCGAATTCAGACAGAAAACGAGCTTTATTTGTGGGCCCACAGGGACTCGAACCCCGGACCCTCTGATTATGAGTCAGATGCTCTAACCAACTGAGCTATAGGCCCCAAAATTTGGAAACAAAACTTAATTGTATTTTTGGTATAAATCAAGTTATTTAATAAAATAATTCTAAATATTCTTGCAAAAAATATCTTAATCCTATATATTTGAGATTCGTTTTTGAAGTTCTTAAAATTTTGAATAATATTTTATGTTGCCGGGGTGGCGGAATCGGTAGACGCTCTGGACTTAAAATCCAGTGGGATGAAACTCCCGTGCCGGTTCGAGTCCGGCCCTCGGTACAACATTAAATATCTCAAAAATAAATTGATTTTAGTAAGTAATTATGAACTTGAAATTTATTTCGGGTTCTTAGCTCAGTTGGTTAGAGTGTCTGCTTGACGTGCAGAAGGTCGGCAGTTCGAATCTGCCAGAACCCACAAATATTCGGAGTTATCTCCGTTTTTTTTTAAATACTAGTTAAGACAAATGAGTTTAATAAAAATTACATTTCCAGATGGAACAGCAAAGGAATTTGAAAAGGGAATTACACCTCTTCAAATTTCGAAAGCAATATCAAACAACCTCGCAAAAGAAGCCATAGTCTCTGAAATTAATGGAATTAGACGTGAATTAAACACTCCAATTAATGAAGATTCACAAGTGAAAATATTTACTTTCGATAATTTGGAAGGGAAAGATACTTACTGGCATTCCACTTCTCACTTAATGGCTCATGCAATTAAAGAAATATATCCAGAAGCAAAATTTGGAGTTGGTCCTTCTATTGATAGTGGCTTTTATTATGATATTGATATAAATACACAATTAACAGAAGAAGATTTAATAAAGATTGAAAAGAAAATGCAATCAATTATTGATAGAAATGATTCTTTTGTTAGAAATGAATTAAGTAAAGTTGAGGCGCTTAAATTTTTTAACGGTGATCAATACAAAGTTGAATTAATTGAAGCTTTTGATGAAAATAATACAATAATTAGCACTTATGGGGAAGGTATATTTACTGATTTATGTACTGGTCCTCACCTTCCTTCAACAAAATATATAAAAGCTTTTAAACTGTTAAGCGTTTCTGGTTCTTACTGGCGTGGTGATGAGAAAAAAGCAAGAATGCAACGTATTTATGGAATTTCATTTCCAAAACAAAAAATGCTTGATGACTATTTAGAATTTTTGGAAGAAGCTAAACGTCGCGACCACAGAAAATTAGGAAAGGATTTAGATTTATTTAGCATTCACGAAGAAGCTGGTGCTGGGTTAATTTACTGGCATCCAAAAGGCGCTCGTGTAAGAAATGAAATTGAAGATTTTTGGAAGAAAGAACATTTCAAAAATGGTTATGATTTGCTCTATTCTCCACATATTGGAAAAAGTCAGCTTTGGGAAACAAGTGGCCATTTGGTGAATTTTAAAGAGAATATGTATTCACCTATGCAGATTGATGAACAAGATTATTACGTAAAACCAATGAACTGTCCATTTCACATATTAATGTATAAATCAAAATTGCGTTCTTACCGCGATTTACCTTTGCGTTGGGCAGAGCTAGGAACTGTTTATCGTTATGAAAAAAGTGGTGTTCTACACGGACTTTTACGTGTTCGCGGATTTACTCAAGATGATGCACATATTTTCTGTTCAAAAGAGCAAATTGAAAGTGAAATTATTGAAGTAATTCGCTTCTCAAATTTTATGTGGAATAAATTTGGTTTTGGGTCGTTAAAATATTATGTATCAACTCGTCCAGATAAAGTTTCTGGAGATGATGAACTTTGGGAACAAGCCACCCGTTCGCTCGAAATTGCTCTTGAAAAAGAAGGCTTGAAGTATGAAATTGATGAAGGTGGCGGTGCTTTTTATGGACCAAAAATAGATATCAAAATTAAAGATGCGTTAAACCGCGAATGGCAAATGAGTACAATTCAATTTGATTTTAACTTGCCAAAAAGATTTGATATGAAATATATTGGTGAAGATGGAAAGGAACACGTTCCATTTATGGTTCATCGTGCATTACTTGGTTCAATTGAAAGATTTATGGGTGTTTTAATTGAACATTATGCAGGTGCATTCCCTGATTGGTTAGCCCCAGTTCAAGTGGCAGTTGTTCCAGTGTCACAAAACTATTTTGAATATGCTCAAAAAGTAGTATCTTTGTTACTTGATGAAAATATTAGAGTTGAATTTGATAAACGAAACGAAAAAATTGGTTATAAAATTCGCGATTGGGAAACTCAAAAAGTCCCATATATGTTAATTGTTGGTGAAAAAGAAGAAACAAATGGAACAGTTTCTGTTCGCAAACATAAGCACGGTGATCAAGGTGAAATAAAAACAAATGAATTTATTTCAGTTTTGAAAGATTCCATAAATAAAAAAAATAATAACAATTAGAAGAGGTTTGCCATCGTTTTTAATCCTAAAGATAGCAACAAAAGTAATAATAAAAACAGAATTAACAGAGAACTGTTAGACTTAAAAGAAGTTAGATTACTTGATTCGGATGGAAAAGCATTAGGTATTTTTACATCTAGGGTTGCATTACAAAAGGCTGAAGAGAGAGAATTAGATTTAGTTGAAATTTCTCCAAACGCTAAGCCACCAGTTGTTAAAATTATAGATTATGGTAAATTTATTTACGAGCAGCAAAAAAGAGATAAAGATCAGAAGAAAAAACAGCATGTAACTGTTCTAAAAGAAATTCGTTTGCATCCAAATACAGATACACACGATTTAGATTTTAAAGCAAAACATGCAATTGGTTTTATAGAAGATGGAAATAAAGTTAAAGTTTCTGTTATTTTTAAAGGAAGAGAATTAGCATACAAAGAACATGGTAAACAACTTCTTGAAAAATTTATTGAAAAATTAACTGAGGTAGCCAAGATTGAATATCCTATCAAATTTGAAGGAAGAGCAATGCATACTATCTTAAATTCCATTAAAGGCAATAAAAAATAAATCACAAAGTAGGTTAAAATATGCCAAAAATGAAAAGTAATCGTGGAGCTGCAAAAACATTCAAAAAAACAGCTTCTGGAAAGATTAAAAGATTCAAAGCGTATAAATCTCATATTCTCACTAAAAAAAGTACAAAGAGAAAGAGAAACTTAAGACAAGCAACATTAGTTGCACCGTCTGAAGTAAAACGCGTAAAAAGAATGATTTTATAACAAACAAACTATAGGAAAGCGGTATGCCAAGAGCTAATCACCAGGTTGCTTCACACAAGCGCCGAAAAAAAGTCCTCAAAATGGCCAAAGGCTATTGGGGCGCTCGTAGCAACGTTTATACTATTGCAAAAAACCATGTTGAAAAGGGTTTGCAATATGCTTACAGAGATAGGAAAGCGAAAAAGAGAACTTTTCGTCGTCTTTGGATAGTTAGAATAAACGCAGCAGCGAGAGTTAACGGAACAACATATTCTAAACTTATTAACGCACTTAATATAAAAGGTGTTGATATAAATAGAAAAATCTTAGCAAGTTTAGCAGTAGAAAATCCACAAGCATTTTCTGAAATTGTAAAATTTGTAACAGAGTAAACTCTGCGCTAGTCTGGCGTACCAGGCTTTTGTAGATAAATTTAATGCCCTCTTGAAATTCTGCTGTTGAACTCAAGAGGGTATTTTTTTTAATTAATGAAGGTTATTAAAATGCTCGATAAAATTGAGTTGGCTGAAAAAAATTATAAAGTTGAATTTGATGCTGTAAATAATTTAGAAAGTATAGAAGAATTAAGAATAAAATATCTTGGTAGAAAGGGTATTTTTACTGAACTTTTTGAAGAATTTAAACAACTGCCAAAAGACGAGAAGCCCAAGTATGGTCAAGTTCTGAACAAAGCAAAATCTTTTGCTCAAAAAGAGTATGATGAGTTAAAGAGCAAATTAGAAAAATCAGAATCCGAAAAAAAAGAAAATATTGATTTAACATTAGATGGACGTAATGTTGAACTTGGTAGCAAACACGTGCTTACTCAAACATTAGATGAGATTAAACAAATATTTAAAGGACTAGGATTTTCAATTTATGAAGGCCCCGAATTAGAATCTGACCACAATAATTTTGAGATGTTAAATTTCCCGGCTGATCACCCAGCTCGTGATATGCAGGATACATTTTTTATAAATGATAATTTCTTATTACGTACGCATACGTCTCCTGTGCAAGTTAGATTAATGGAGAATAATAAACCGCCAATACGTGCTTTAATGCCTGGCAAAGTGTATAGAAACGAAGCTATTAGTGCTAAAAGTTACTGCTTGTTCCATCAAGTTGAAGGGTTATATGTTGATGAAGACGTAACTTTTGCTGAGCTTAAAGGTACGTTAGTAGTTTTTCTAAAACAATTTTTTGGCGAGGATGTAAAATATAGATTCCGTCCAAGTTTTTTCCCATTTACTGAACCGAGCGCAGAAGTTGATGTTTGGTGGCAGCCCAAGGGGAAAGAAGGTCGTTGGCTTGAAATTTTGGGATGCGGAATGGTTGACCCAAATGTACTTGAAAACGTTAAAATAGATAATGAAAAATATGTTGGTTATGCTTTTGGAATGGGAGTTGAACGCATTGCAATGTTGAAATATGGCATTGGTGATATAAGAGTATTTTTTGATAATGACAAAAGATTTTTAAAGCAATTTTAAATTGAGGTAATAAAGTGAAGTTATCACTTAATTGGTTAAAACAGTATATAGATTTAGATGGAATTTCAACCGAAGATGTTGTGGAAAATTTAACTACTGCTGGTTTGGAAGTTGATGATGTAATTGATCAGAAAAAGCTTTATAACAATTTTATAGTTGGTTATGTAAAAGAAAGAGAAAATCATCCAAACGCAGATAAACTTTCTCTTTGCAAAGTTGAAGTTGGTAGTGAAATATTTCCTATTGTTTGTGGTGCTCCTAATGTTAAAGCTGGGCAAAAGATTGTTCTTGCAAAAGTTGGTGCTGTAATTCCAAATAGCGATTTCACTATTGCAAAAGCTAAAATCCGTGGCGAAGAATCAATGGGAATGATTTGCTCTGAACGCGAATTAGGTATTAGTGATAATCACGATGGTATTATGGTTTTAGATTCTGAAATTAAATCAGGTACTGATTTTAGTGATGTCTTTGGTTTTAACGATGTAATTATAGATATTGATATTACTCCAAACCGCGCTGATGCTTTTAGTCACATTGGCTCAACACGTGATTTAGCAGCAATTTTTGGACGCAAGTTGAAACTTCCAGAAATAAGCTTAACTGAAACTGAAGAAGAAATTAATGCAATTGCTTCAATTGAAATTGAAAATGATATTGACTGTCCGCGATACGTTGCAAAAGTTGTTAAAAATGTTACAATTAAGGAATCACCAAAATGGTTAACAGATAGATTAACATCTATTGGTTTGCGCCCAATAAATAATGTTGTTGATGTAACAAACTTTATACTTTACGAAATTGGTCAACCTTTGCACGCTTTTGATTTAGATAAACTTGCTGGAAATAAAATAATTGTGCGTAGTGCTGGCAAAGATGAAAAATTTATTACTCTTGACTCTAAAGAAAGAAAGTTGTTAGAAACTGATTTGCTAATTTGCGATGCTGAAAAGCCAGTTGCAATTGCAGGAGTTATGGGCGGTGAAAATTCTGAAGTAACAACATCTACAAAAAATATTTTAATAGAAAGTGCATATTTTCGACCATCTTCAATTCGCAAAACTTCCAAAAAACTTGGTTTGCAGACAGATGCATCAATTCGTTTTGAACGTGGTTGTGATGTAAATATTACTTTATATGCTGCACAGAGAGCAGCTCAACTTATTTCTGAACTTGGTAATGGAGAAATTGTAAAAGGTGAAATTGATATTTATCCAAATAAAATTTCCCTAAAGGAAGTTTCCTTGCGAATTAGCAGAATAAAAAAAATTCTGGGATTTGAAATTACTATTCCAAAAATTAAGGAAATATTTAGTGGATTAGAATTTGAAATTGTTTCTGAGACAAATGAAATTTTAACTTATTTAATTCCCACATTTAGGCACGATATTGAACGTGAAATTGATTTAATAGAGGAAATAGCACGTATTTATGGTTATGATAACATTCCAGAAATTGCAAAAATTGGCGTTTCAGTTGAACGCCGTGTTGATAATTCAAGCTTTAATGATAAAGTACGTGAAACACTTGCAGGTCTTGGCTTTTACGAAATTATTACTAATTCTCTTTTGAATGTAGAGCTTGCTTCAAAATACGGAAATCCAATTGGAGTATTAAATCCACAAAGTTTTGAAATGTCGCATATTCGTCCATCTCTTTTTCCTGGAATGCTAGCAACTATTAGCAGAAATATAAAAGTGAATGAGAAAAATTTAAAACTTTATGAAATTGGTCATGTAATTACAAAATTTAATGATGTAATTAGCGATTTTTCTGATTTTGAAGAAACCGAACATTTGCTTTTTGCAATTACAGGAAATGCAAATGAAGATGAATGGTATTCGAAGAAACGTGAAACTGACTTTTATGATTTAAAGGGTTTGGCTAGTTCATTCTTCAAATCTGTTACTGATAAAAGTAGGATTAAAGTAAAATATAATCAAAGTTTAGGCGAAGGAATGTTTGAATATTCTATTTGCAACTTAATTGGGAAAAATACATTTGCTGAAGGTGGCAAAGTAAAAGCTGAAGTTTTAAAAGAATTTGGAATTTCTCAAAATGTTTTTGCTTTTGATATCAATTTAACCGAACTAAAGAAAATAGAAGTTGAATTAAACAGATTCACCGAATTACTTAAATTTCCTAAAATAAAAAAGGATTGTGCATTTGTTCTTGATTCAAATATTGATTACAATGCAGTTGTAAAAATAATTGAATCAAGTAATTCTAACTTGTTGAAAAATGTTAAGTTATTCGATATCTTTGAAAGTGAAAGTTTAGGCTCGAACAAAAAAAGTCTAGCTTTTGAACTAACATATTTTAATGAAAACAAAACACTTACTGAAGAAGAAGTTGATAAAGAATTTTGGAAAGCAATAGAAAGTGTTAAAACTAAATTAAATGCCGAATTACGAGGCTGATAAGTGGCTGAAACAACTAAATATGATATTTTTATGAACGAACTTCTTGAACTTGAAAAGAGTGTTTATATTTTAGTTCAAAAGGAAGAAGAAATATCTCTTGAAAAAAAGGCCTTAATTAAAGAGTTAAAATCATTGAAAGATGAAAATGAAATTTTAAGAATTAAACTTGAAGAAGCAGAAAGAAAAACTGATGATTTTGATAATGTTTCTAATAATTTGTTCTTAAATCCAAAAGATAAAAAGGTTACAAAAGAAAAAATTGATGAATTAATTAATAAAATAGATAATCATTTACGTTCTTAATTTATTGTGAATGATGGTAAAGATATATAATGACTGAAAAAAAGAAGCTTAAAGTAAATATTTTTGATAAAGATTATTCTCTATTAGTAGATAATGAAGATTTAGCTGCAGAACTTGCTTTGTATGTAAATAATATTATGAATGAAACTAAAAATGAAATGCCTAATCAGCCAACAGAAACTGTAGCTATTATCGCTGCATTAAATATTGCATACGATTTATTCCTAGAAAAAAATAAATTTAGAGAATTTAGCATTCAAGCAACTGACAAAGTCAAAAAAATAAAACTTCTTCTTAGCGAGTCAAAAATTATGTCTTCACCATCCTAATTTACCGCACTATCAGAACTAATAACTAAGAACTATAGTTACTTTATAATAGGGTTCTTGACTTGCGACGTGTATTACAGGCCTCAATTCAATTTGACAACTTGTTTGTTAAATTAGATGTTACTAAGGTAACCGCCGTGGAAGTAAAAAGCGTTGGGCAATTACCACTTATGCATTAAAAGGTTCTTGATGTGTTAGTTTCTGATACGTGCGGATTATATATATATACCTATGTGGAGGAATAATGAATATGCTGAACCCTGTTGTTATTTTATCTATTTCTGGAATATTAATTGTTTTAGCTTTTGTTTTAGGTTGGGTAATCAATTCTAAAATTGGTAAAAACAATATTGTTATTGCAGAAGATAAAGCAAAAAAAATCTTAGAAGATGCTGATAGAGACGCAAAAAATCTTAAAAGAGAAAAAATTCTTGAAGTAAAAGATGAGTGGTACAAAAAGAAACAAGAATTTGATGCAGAAGCTAATACTAAAAAACAAAAATTTGCTAACATTGAAAGCAAATTAGAAAAACGCGAAGAAAATTTAGACAGAAAATATGACTTAGTTTTATCAAAAGAAAAAGAGATTAAAAACATTGAAGCCCAAATTGATAGAAAACAAGAACAACTTAAAAACAAAGAAAAAGAAGTTGAGCAATTAGTTTTTGAACAAAATATTAAGCTTGAAAAAATTGCATCTCTTACTGCTGAAGAAGCTAAAAAAATGTTAATGGAAAATATGATTAACAAAGCTAAATCAGAAGCAATTCAACAAGTTCAACAAATTAGAGATGAAGCAATGGTTGAAGCTAAAAAGAATGCACAGAAAATCATTGTACAATCTATTCAAAGAACTGCTGTTGACCACTCTGTTGAAAGCACTGTTTCAGTTGTGCAAATTCAAAATGATGAAATGAAAGGACGAATAATAGGACGTGAAGGGCGAAATATTCGTGCTTTTGAAGCTGCAACCGGAGTTGATGTAATTGTTGATGACACACCTGAGGCAGTAATTTTATCTGCTTTTGATCAGTTTAGGAGGGAAGTTGCAAGAATTTCGTTAGAAAAATTAATTTCTGATGGTAGAATTCATCCAGCAAGAATTGAAGAAGTTGTAAAAAAAGTTCAATCTGAATTAGAAGAAGAAATTTATAAAGAAGGTGAAAACACACTTATTCAGCTTGGCATTCATGGAGTTCATAGAGAAATTATTAAGTTAATTGGAAGAATGAAATTCCGTTCAAGTTACGGACAAAATTTGCTGCAACATTCAATTGAAGTGGCTCATATAACTGGTTTTATGGCTGCAGAACTCGGTTTAGATCAAGCAATTGCTAAACGTGCTGGTTTAATGCACGATATTGGAAAAACAGTTGATAAATCAGTTGAAGGTCCACATGCATTGCTTGGATACGATGTCGCAAAAAGATACAAAGAGCATCCAATTGTTATAAATGCAATTGGTTCTCATCACGAAGATATTGAAATGGAACATCCAATATCAGCATTAGTGCAAGCAGCAGATGCAATTAGTGGCGCACGCCCTGGTGCAAGAAGGGAACCACTTGAAAGCTATGTTAAAAGATTAGAAAATCTTGAAAAGCTTGCAACAAGTTTTGAAGGTGTTGAAAAAACTTATGCTATACAAGCTGGCAGAGAAATACGTGTTGTTGTTGAACCAGAAAAAGCTGATGACGATTTTTCAAACAGATTAGCTTTTGATATTGCTAAGAAAATTGAAGAGGAAATGGAATACCCTGGACAAATTAAAGTTACCGTAATTCGTGAAGTTCGTAAAATTGCCTACGCAAAATAATCTTATTTCTTAACCACGTTCATAAATTTAGGCGTGGTTAAGAAAATTAATTTCTCACTCGCTATATAAACATTTTCAACTTATCATTTTTTTTTTCGATAATTTCAATGAGTAGTATTTAATTTTAATAATAGTATGAAGAATTAATCTATGATAGACTTAAACAGACAAAATATACCTTACTTCACATTTTATTCCACACCAATTGCAGGTAATGCTATAAATGCAATATTAAATATTGTGGATGAAGGGGGCATATATTATTTAAAATTAGTAAAAAATAATTTTGCGACTTTCATAATAAAAAAGGGGAGCAAACTATTTAATTATAAATCACCATTAGAAGACCTTAATAATATTACCGATGAGGTTATTGATGAATCGTTAATTCATACAATTGAGAGTATTGAATACTTAACACGAGACGATTATGATTACTTTGCAAAAAATGATGGAATATTAGTGATTTTTGAGCAACTTGTAAAATTTATTCCAATTAATTATGATGGTTTTTGTGAAATAGAAATAAGCGAAGATAAAAGTATTGCAACTGCAAATATTTATCCAGCAGCTTTGGGTGGAAAACAATTAAATGAAGAAGATGTTGTTAAACAAATACGAAGAAATAATATTTCCGTTGCATTAAATATTACTGAAATCAAAAATGCTCTTCAATCAGTTATTAGAACAAATATTGCTTATAAACAAGTTTTAGTTGCAAAAGGAAAACCTCCAGTTCTTGGCAAAGAAGCTTGGGTTGAATACCTCTTTAATACCGAGAAAAAAGTAGGACCTTTAATTGATGAAAATGGACATACTGATTTTCATAACATTACTTCTCTCGAATCAGTAACAAAAAATCAAACAATTGCCATATATCATCCTATGGTTGCGGCTGTGGATGGATTTAATGTTCTTGGAGAAAAAGTACCTGCTCCTATTTTGAAAGATATAAGACCTCCCGTTGGTCAAAATTATTATTATTCTGAAACTGAACCAACATATATTTTATCAAAAATTGATGGATACGTTACTTTGACAGCCGGCAATATTGTTATTACAAATTTATATAATATAAGGGGTGATGTTGATTTTCATACTGGACATATTACAACAAAAGGTTCACTCTATGTGCTTGGAAATGTTAAAAGTGGATTTAACTTGAGCATGAGTGAAAATATAAAAATTGCTGGATATGTTAAAGATTCAAATATATATTCATGTGGAACTGTTTTTATTGGTGGAGGTTTTAGTGGCACTGGTGAAGGCAAAATTGTTGCTGGTGGTGATGTAACAGTAAGATATATTAGAAATCAAACAATTTATACACGAGGAAGTGTTTTTGTACATAAGGAAGTTGTTGAATCAAAGATATTTGCAAAGAAGGATATTAAATCGCAAAGCAATGACATGTTTATAATTGGTGGTTCTGTAATGGCAGGTGGAGATATTATGGTAAATCAATTAGGACACGAATATGGAATGAAAACAATGATTGAAGCTGGGTATGACTATGAAATTTTAGCAAAGATTAATAAAGTAAACGAAGAACTGGAAGAAAAGAAGAAAGAATTAAACCTACTGAAATCACAGATTGAATTAAATTTGTCGAATGGTAATATGCGAAGTCAAAAATTAGCTAAGACAATTTTGATTACTTATCAAATGCAGAAAAATATTTATGATGAGTTACTTGTTAGCCAAAACGAACTGAAATCCAAGATTACTAATCCGTCTAAATCAAAAATAATAATTAGTGGGAAAATTTATCCTGGAGTTGAAATAAAGATAAACGCACATCATTTAGAGATAAAAGAAGTTATGAGTTCAAAAATATTTTCTGTTTCTCCAGACGAAGAAGGTATTATTATTAATAATAAATAAAAATATGGGTCTCAAGCAATACACATTTTATCACACAAAAAATTATAAGATTTTATAAAACCATGAATAATAATGTAGTGCAATTTTATATGTCTAATTTTTTTTAAAGATCATAGTAATAACTTAAAAATGAATTATATTTTAAGTGAGTATCTCAATGGAAATAAATATGAATACGGCAAATATAGGTTTTGTAAATTTTGCAGTATTGTGTGAAAATCTTATACTAAAAATGGAAAATCATGGTTATTTAGTTGCTGTTTATAATAGAACCTTATCAAAAGTTGTTGACTTTGTTAATAGCATAAATCCTAGAACAAAAAGGTTAAATATTTTAGTAAATAGATTTATACTATTTGTAAATTTATTACAATCTCGCTCAAGATGAAATATCACAATTTCTATTTAAAATGTGATACCTAGAATAAATTATATTTCCCTTAAACCTGGATAATGCAATAGGATTAAAATAAACAATTTTAGAAAAAGAACAATCAATATAGAAGCGAACTTGCCCCGACTTACTTGGTCTTAGCGTTTGTACCCAAAAGGTTAAGTGAACAATAGTACAAACGCTTAGAGCGAGTTAGTCGAATATGCATTAATGCTTTTCTAATGCATATTTGGGGTTAAAATGAACTTTAACCTAATTCTATCATAATTGATTAATATCCATTAAATCAATAAATAAAGCAAAAAAATTGAGTTCGTACTTACTACCAAATACAATATCCTTTTATCAAGTAAAACAATAAAAAGACAAAATGTCTTTTAATAATGTAATAATATTATTATCTTTTAATATTACTTGTGTAATATAATTTAAAAGTAATAAAATAATTTTAACGACCTTATTAGGGGAATATATGGATCAGCATATTAAACTTGAGATTAAACTTCCTAAAGTTACTGATATTGAATTAGTTGCTTTGGATGGTCTGGTATTAATGGGGCGTCATCTTGGAATAACCGATGACAAAATAGGTGAAGCAAGAATATTAGTAACTGAGGGTATCATTAATGCATTAGAGCATTCTGGAAGTGAAATACCCTATGTTAATGTTGATTTTACAATGACTAAAGAAAAATTAGTAATTCTTATTACTGATTTTGGTAAAGGGTTTGAACCAGATGAAATTAAAGAACCCAAGATCATAGATAAATTTGGTACTGAAAATAAAAGAGGTTGGGGATTAAAACTTATGAAATCTATGTCGGATGGATTTAAAATTGAATCTAGCAAAAATGGCACAAAGATTACATTAACAAAAATATTATCTTGAGGAGAATATAATGGTTAGAAATTTTGAATTAACATCTAATTTGTTGAAAGATGTTTTGGTAATAAAGACAGAAGGTTATATAAATAATGCTGGTGGCGAAAAAATATTACAAGAGTTTGAAAACCATTTTGAAAACGGAGTTACAAAGGTTTTAATTGATATTGAAAACTCAAGAGTAGTTAATTCAATCGGTATTTCCTTTTTAATAGAAATAATTGAAAAATTAAATAGTAAAGGTGGAAAGCTATTTTTTCAAAACCTTGACCCCTCCATTGAGAAGACTTTCACAATTATGGGTCTTTTCCAATTTGCAGAGAAAATATCTACTGTTGATGAAATAAAATAAAAGGACTTCAATTGGATGCTGAATTAATTACTGAGAAATTATCTTTTCAAGTTAAATCATTTCAAGAGAGTTTTGAAATTCTATCGAGTTCAAGTTCTATTATTGAAATGGCAAAGCATTTTAATAGAATATTACGTGGAAGTTTTTTCAGCACTGATATAAGTATTTTTTATAAAAAAAATGAAAATTCAGAATGGGAAAGATTAATCGTAAAAGCTATTGAATCTAAAAAATATTTTGATGAAATAAAAGATGAGCATTATTCCAAAATATATTCTATTGAAGATTCAACTGGATTATATACGAACATTCAACTAGTAGATTCAAGTTATCTTGGTGTTGTTTTAGGAAAACGAATTGATGGTTCATCTTACTCGGAAATAGATAAAATTACATTTCAAATATATTTACAAATGTTTGATAGTGCATACCAGGCTTTTTTATCCCACAAAAATGAAAAAAATCTTATATTTTCACTAAATAGTAGAGTATCTCAATTATATAGTTTAATTGAAACTGGCATTGAAATATCAAAAATTAACTTGGGTGACAAATTGCTCAAATTAGGTTTATCAAGAGCAATTTCTTTAACAAATTCTTCTTTTGGACGAGTAAAAATATCTTATAAAGATGGAAATGTTGAAGAACTGTTCTATCCTTCCAAAATTGTTTCACAAGATTTTATTGAAGCTAATATTTTAAGTCATAAATTTATTGATTACGGAAATGAATATGAATTTTCACTATGTGAAAAGGAGAGCAGGGAAGGAGTTATTGATTTTGATGAAACAGATGATTTACTATTAAGTGCTATAGTAAGGCAAGTTCATGCAGCTATTGAAAATGAGAGGTTTCATAAAGAAGCACTTGAAAATGAAACAATGAGACGAGAATTAGCTGTTGCATCTGCAATTCAAAAAAGAATATTGCCTGAAAAATTGCCAAATATTTTAGGATATGATATTGCAGGTATTAATATTCCTTCAAAAGAAGTAAGTGGTGATTACTACAATGTATTTCAATTGGAAGATGGAAGATTTGCGCTTGTAGTTGCAGATGTTACAGGTAAAGGAATGCCAGCTTCTTTGCTTGTTAGTACTTTAGATGCTTCACTTAGGTCTTATCTCGATTTTCAAATTCCGTTATCTATTATGGCTCTTAAAATGAACAGCCTTATTTTCAAATCATCTACTGCTGATAAATTTATCACTTTTTTTATTGCAATATTAAATCCATCAAATGGAGAATTAGACATAATAAATGCTGGACATAATCCTTCACTGTTTCTTAGGAATAACGGGAGTATTGAAAAAATCAATGCTGGTGGTGTTGCCTTTGGTATGTTCGATATGGGATTGCCTTTTGAAAGTCAAAAGTTAACAATTGAAAAAGGAGAGAGATTATTTATTTTCACTGATGGAATTCCAGAAGCAATGGATAAAGATGAAAATGAATACACTGATGAAAGGATGGAAAAATATTTTAATGATGTGAAGCCGGTGAATTCTGCCCAATTTATTTCATCAATAGTTGCTGATGTAAAATTACACACAAAAGGGGAAACACAAAGTGACGATATAACAGCTATTTATTTGATACGAAAAGAATAAAAATTTTATCTTAAAATAAGACAAAATGTCTAATAATAATTATTTCACTAAGAAAATTTATAATTCATTTAAAAAACATTATATACATAGGATATGCAATGAAAAGAAAAATAAAATTATGTGTAATTTTATTAATAAGTGGGTTGCTTTTTCTAATTAATAGTAGCCATATAATTGCTCAAGAAGATTATTTATTTGAAAATATTACTGTTTCAGACGGACTTTCCAGCTCAAGATTTAATTATTTTGATGTAATTTTTCAAGATAAATTTGGGTTTATGTGGTTTGGAACGGTTGATGGACTTAACCGATATGATGGATATACATTTAAAGCTTTCAAGAATATTCCGAGTGATAGCACTAGTCTTCCTTCAAGCAATATTTTAAATATAAATGAAGATAATGATGGTAATTTGTGGGTAGGTACGCCGGGTTATATGAGCATCTTTAAAGAAAACACCAATTCATTTATAAATTATCCATTAGCTAGTGTTCCAAATGCAACACAAAGGGAAGTTCAAATTGGAAGATCGTATGTTGATTCCAAAAACAATTTTTGGGTTGGTACTTTAGGCAGTGGTTTACAGAAATGGAACAGAGAAAAAAAAATATTTGAAATTGTACCATTCCTATTTAAAGTTGAAGGCACAGACACTTTAACTGAAACTTATTCTGCAGCTGTTATAGGAATATCTGAATTAAAAAATGGCAATCTTCTAATTGCTGGGTTCAATAAAGGAATATTTTTCTATAATGAAGCAAGTAACAAATGCGAAGAATATACTTTAGCTGGAAATTCTCAACCAATTGGAATTGTTGATATATTTGAGGATAGAAGCGGAAATATATGGTTTTCTGGTAGAGACGCATTAATTCAATACAACCCTATAACTTTTACATATCAAAAGATTGATGAATGGAAAAAATTTAATAAACAAAGCGATGTTGTTTTCTTTTTTGGTATTAATGAATTTGAAGATGGATCTCTTTTTCTAAATTCCATTGGATTAGGACTTTGTAAATATTATCCCGAATCTAAGAAATTTGAAGTAGTAAAAATTGAGGGAGAACTAGGGGATAGAGGAATTGGACAGTTTCCTGCATCCAAATTTGTTGACAATTTTGGTGTTTATTGGATAGGCTTAAGTGATAATGGAATCTTAAAATTTGATCCTAAAAGAAGACCATTTAGATTCTATCCCTTAATGGAGGATAATGTAAGTCAATCCGATTTTTCTGTAATTACATCACTAAAAGCAAATCTAGAAAATTCTGATGAACTACTTATTGTTACTAATAAAAAGGGACTTTTTAAATTTGATTTAATAGATAGAGAAATTTCAAACTTAAATATCAAAATACCTTCTATTTATAGTGACAGTTCTAATATCAGAAACTTAATAATTGATGATGATCATGAATTGTGGTTTTCAGATTTAGCTTACAATATTTCAAGTTACAACCTAAAAACGAAAAATATAAATACTTATAAAGTTATAAATAAAGAATTAACTATTGGTGCTCAAGAAGTTATCAATGGTCTTGAATATTTGCCAAAAAATAATTTAATAATTAGTACAAATACTGGAGTAAAGATATTTAATACCAAAACAAAAGAATATAGCTCTATTCCCAGTATTGCAAATAGAAAATATAATTCTAAACTGATTGATAAAATACGAACTATGGCTGATAACGATTCCTCCTTTATTGGGTTAACTAAAGTGGGAGAAGCTTCAAATTTGGGCAAGAACTTTACTTTGAATGAAACCACAAATATTTTAATTGTTTGCTTGGGTGAAGGTCAATATCCAGATGGTATTTTTGATTACGGAGCACTAAACGATGAAAAAGGTAAAGTTTTATGGTCAATGAATAAATTCAATAAAACTTTTCATGGTGGTGGCGGGTTTAAAAATAGATTGCAAATAGATACTGTAAGGCTGAAACCCGGTAATTACAATTTAAGATTTCAAACTGATGTTGGTCATTCATATGCTGCTTTTAATGTTAATCCACCAACAGATTCTACATGGTATGGAATACAATTATTCAAACTAAATAATTCAAATGTAAATGAATTCAGCAAATTGTTAAAAGTTGAAAAAGAAACAAAACAATATCCTGATTTTTTATTTTCCGATGTTGTACTAGCAAGTAGAAAGTATCCAAATACAATTTGGATTGGAGTTGGTAATAAGGGTATTATCAAATACGATTTCACATCGGGGAAATTCAAACAATATGTTATTGAAGATATTAAAAATTCGCTAATTAATATTAATCAAATATTTGAGGATAGTAAGGGAATTTTATGGGTTGTTACTGTACCATCAGGGTTTTACAGATTTGATCCAGATAAAGAAAAATTTTATTCTAATGCAAAAATACCAGAAATTCCACTAACTGCAATTAATTCAATAATAGAAGATTTTCAAGGAAGTATTTGGATAAGCAGCAGTAACGGAATTACAAAATTGATTAAATCTAAGAACGACACAAGTTGGTCAATTACAAAATATGATAGTAAAGATGGCGTTCCTGGTGGATTTGGTAGAGGTTCAATTATTACGAGAGGTGGTGAAATACTTTTTGGTTCATTTAATGGAATTATTGCATTCTATCCAAGTTTGGAAAATACTATTCCTCCTTTGCCGGTAATAACTAATATCAATATTGCAGAGATATCAATTTTAGACAGAAAAAGTGAAATTAATCTTAAAAAATCAATTTTTGAACTTGATAATTTATCTTTATCATTTGCCCAAAATGATATTTCATTTGATTTTGCTTCGCTTCATTATTCCAGACCTTCCAAAAATAGAGTTAGTTATAAATTGGAAGGATTTAATAAAGATTGGACTTACACGGATAGAAATTTTGTCTCCTTCACAAATCTTGATCCAGGAGATTATACTTTTAAAGTACGTGCAATTAGCGGATACGGAATTAGTGGTTTGGCTGAAAGAGAATTGAAAATATTTATTGCGCCACCTTGGTACAGAACAACCATAGCATATATTTCATACGTTCTTTTTTTTATTGGAATTGTTTTTGGAATTGATAGAATACAACGTGGCAGGTTGCTTTCAAAAGAGAGAGAGAGGCAAAGAATACAAGAAGCAGAATTACGTGCTCTTGCAGCTGAAGCACAAAGTCGAGTAATGCAAGCTGAAAACGATAGAAAGAGTGAAGAACTTGAAGAAGCACGACAACTTCAATTATCAATGCTTCCAAGAGAACTTCCGCAATTACCACATCTTGATATTGCAGTCTATATGAAAACCGCAACTGAAGTTGGTGGTGATTATTACGATTTCCATATTGGAATGGATGGCACTTTAACTGTAGTTCTTGGAGATGCAACTGGGCATGGAATGAAAGCTGGAACTATGGTTACAACAACCAAAAGTTTATTTAATGTTCTTGCTCCAAATCCTAATATTGTTGAGACTTTTCATGAAATGACAAGATGTTTAAAAATAATGAATCTTGAAAAGTTATCAATGTGCATGACAATGATAAAGATAATGGGGAACAAAATACAAATGTCCGCAGCAGGAATGCCTCCAGTATTTATATATAAAAGCGAAAGTCAGTCGATTGAAGAGCATGTAATAAAAGGAATGCCATTGGGTACATTTAGCGATTTTCCATATTCATTGGTTGAAAGCTCGATTAAAACTGGCGACACTATTTTAATGATGAGCGATGGATTTCCTGAATTATTCAATGAAAATAAAGAAATGTTTGGCTACAAGCGAACACGAAATTTATTTGAGGAATTAGCGACAGAAACACCCGAAGTGATAATTACAAAACTTAAGGACGCTGGCTCTGAATGGGTAAATAATAGGGAGCCAGATGATGATGTTACGTTTGTTGTGATAAAGTTTAAATAGCTTCAAAATTAATTTTAAAAAGAAAGGAATAGCAATGAAAATTATGGTAGTTGATGATGAACAAGATATAAAATTATTGTTTGAACAAAGATTTAGAAAAGAAATAAAATCTGGACAAGTTGCTTTCTTATTTGCATTTTCGGGTGAAGAAGCATGCGACTATTTAAAATTAAACGGTTCTGAAGATGTGAACCAAATTCGTTCGGATATTAATATGCCTGGGATGAATGGGTTAGAACTCTTAAAGTGGATAAAAGACAATTATCCTGAACTAAAAGTTGCCATGATTACCGCTTATGGAGATCAAAATAATTATAAACAAGCGTTAGAATATGGTTGTGATGATTATATGACAAAACCTATTGATTTTATTCAGTTAAAAGAAAAGGTTTTACTTTAATTAGTAAAACAATAAACACGAAAATTTTAAAAGATGGATTTATAATGAAAGAAATTAAGTTGGATACTATTGCTCCGTTAAAGGAAAATGAATTACTAAAAAAACATCTTTCTCAAAAAGAAGCCGAAGTTAAGATAATAAATAGTGTTGGCGAAGCTATGGCTCAACAATTAGATATTGATACTGTAACAAGAATTGTTGGCGATAAAGTACGTGAAATATTAAATACCGAAGTGACAGAAATACTTTTATTAAATCATGAAACTGGAATTATAACAGCTCCATATTCATATTTTAATGGCTATCAAAAAGTTGAACCTTTTAGCTTAGGCAAAGGGTTAACATCAAAAGTTATTAGTTCCAGAAAACCTTTGCTAATAGGAACATTGGAAGATCAGATAGATAATGGTTGTATCTTTGATGAAAATTTAGGTGAAGCAGATGCTACGGAATCGTATTTAGGAATTCCCATTTTATTTGGCGAAAATGTGCTTGGGGTTGTAAGTGTTCAAAGTTACATCAAAAATGCATTTGATGAAAATAATGTAAGATTACTAACAACTCTATCTACAAATATGGGAGTGGCTTTGCAGAATGCTAAACTTTTTGAAGAAACAAACCGCTTACTAAAAGAAACAGAACAACGCACTGCTGAATTGGCCGTAATAAATAGTGTTCAAGAAGGTTTAGCTCGTGAACTTGATATTCAAGTTATTTACGACATGGTGGGTAGTAAAATACGCGATTTGTTTGATGCGCAGGTTGTTATTATTGCTAGTTTAGATCATAAAAATGGTGTTGAGCATTTTCAATACCACATTGAAAAAGGTGTAAGATCTATTCCAGATTCTCGACCATTTGATAAATTGAGACAACATCTAATTAAGCACAAACAAACAATACACCTCAAAGAAAGCACTGAAGAGATAAGAGCAAAATTTGGATTGAAAGTAGTCCCTGGTACAGAAATGCCTAAATCATTATTATTTGTTCCACTGGTTGTTGGGGATAAAATTTCTAGTTATGTTAGTCTACAAAATGTGGATAGAGAAAATGCTTTTAGTGATTCAGATGTGCGTTTGCTGGAAACGCTTGCTAATAGTATGAGTGTTGCGCTTGAAAATGCCAGACTCTTTGATGAAACAAATAAACTTTTAGATGAAACAAAGCAACAAACAATTGAATTAGGGATTATTAACAGTGTTGGTGAAGGTTTAGCAAAACAATTAGACTTTCAAGCAATAGTTGATTTAGTTGGAGAAAAAATTAGAGAAGTTTTCGACGCCCAGATTGTATCAATTTCTACTTATGACCCTGAAAAAGAAACGATTCATCATATGTACGCAGTAGAAAAGACCGAGCGGTTCTTCTTCGAAAATCCACAAAGCATTGATCCTAGAAGAAAAGAAATTATACAAACCAAACTACCTTTGATTTTCGGAACGAGTAGAGAATTAATTGAGCATACTGGTAAAGAAATTGTTGCTGGCGATATGCCTGAGTCTTTTATGGGTGTTCCAATTATTCATAATCAACAAGTTACTGGTGTAATTACAGTTCAAGATTTAGACCAGCAAAATCTTTATTCTGAGAAGGAAGTTCGCTTGCTCTTAACTCTAGCTTCAAATATGGGCGTTGCTCTTGAAAATGCAAGATTATTTAACGAAACAAATCGTTTGTTAGATGTAACACAACAACGAAATGTTGAACTTTCCATACTTAACGCAATTCAGGAAGGTTTAGTAATGGAAATGCATTTTGATGCCATTATTAAGCTTGTTGGGGATAAATTTAGAGATGCACTTGGATTTCAGGATCTTGGTATTAGGCTTTATGATAAAGAGAAAAATCTTCTTCATTTTCCTTATGAATATGAGCATGGTGAAAAATTGGATATTGATTCGATGGAACCGACTCCAACATCTAACTATGTTCTAAAAACTGGGACAATGCTGTTTCTAAGAAAAAACACAGATGAGGAAACTGAAAAACTTGGATTTATTGGTTCGGTGATACCAGGTACTGATAGAAGTAAATCGTTAGTAATGGTACCAATTATGTTAGGTAATGAAGCAAAAGGTTTAATTTTACTTGAAAATTATGAAAAAGAAGACGCTTTTTCTGAATCAGATATTAGACTTTTAACTACGGTTGCTAATAGTATGAGTGTTGCTCTTGAAAATGCACGCTTGTTTAACGAAACAAATCGTTTATTGGGTGAGACTCAACAAAGAAATACAGAGCTATCTATTATCAATACAATCCAAGATGGAATGGTAAAAGAAATGAGTTTTGACGGAGTAATTAATCTTGTAGGAAACAAACTTCAGGAGGTACTGAACTATAAGGATATTGGTATTAGAATATTTGATAAAGAAACAAATATGGTGCATTTCCCTTATGAATATGAGCATGGCGTAAAACTTAAAATTGACCCAATGCCACCGGGTACGATATCTGGTTATGTTTTAGAAAGTAAAAAAATGCTTTTAATAAGGAAAAATGACCAAGAGACATTTGAAAAACTAGGATTTAAAGGCACATCGGTAATTCCCGGTACAGATAGAAGCAAATCTCTATTGGCTGTTCCTTTAGTTACAGGTAATGAAGCACGTGGTTTATTTATTATTGAAAATTATGAAAAAGAAGATGCTTTTGATGAATCGGATGTTCGTCTTTTAACAACACTTGCCAATAGTATGAGTGTTGCTCTTGAAAATGCTAGGTTATTTAATGAAACTTTAAGGCTGCTTGATGAAAGTAAAAAAAGAGCTGCTGAGTTAGGTACTGTTAACAGCATTAGTCAAGCTATTGCTGGACATCTTGAAATTAATAAACTTATAAATTTAGTAGGCGATAAAGTACGTGATCTTTTTAATGCTAACATTGTTTACGTTGCTTTACTTGATAAAGAAAAAGAAATTATTAATTTTCCATATGGTTATGGGGATGAATATCCTCCACTTAAATTGGGTAGCGGATTAACTTCGCATATCATTCTTAAAAAAGAACCACTTCTTATGAATAAAGAAGTTGATGAAAAAACTCACGAATTGGGCGTTGAAAGAATTGGAACTCCATCGGCTTCATACTTGGGTGTGCCAATTCCAGTGGGTGGAGAAATTATTGGCGTACTAAGTGTTCAAAGTATTGAAAAAGAAAATTTATTTAATGAAGATGATTTAAGATTACTGGGTACAATTGCTGCTCACGTTGGAATTGCGATTAATAATGCTAACGCATATGAAGAGTTAAATAGAACATTAGAAGATTTAAAATCAACACAAGATCAACTAATAGCTCAAGAAAAATTAGCTTCACTAGGACAGTTGACAGCGGGTATTGCACACGAAATTAAAAACCCTCTGAACTTTGTAAATAATTTTTCAGAATTATCAATAGCATTAGTGGATGAACTAAAAGAAGAATTTGATAAAATTAGTGACAAATTTGATGTCGAAGTTCTTGCAGAGCTAACGGATATTTTAGATACATTAAAGCAGAATGCAAAAAAAATTAATGAACATGGAAAACGAGCAGACAGTATTGTTCATAGCATGTTACAGCATTCAAGAGGGAAAACAAATGACAAACAAATGACAGACATAAATTCAATGCTGGATGAAGATCTAAATCTTGTTTATCATGGTATGCGTGCTCAAGATAGTACATTCAATATAAAAATAGAAAGGGAATATGATAAAAGTATAGGGAAAATAAATGTAATTCCTCAAGATATGAGTCGCGTGTTTTTGAATATACTAACAAATGGATGCTATGAAGCTCATAGGAAAAAGATAGAATCAAAAAGTGAAGATGCGGCTATAATAAAAGTAAAAACATCTGAAAATGAAAAATATCTTGAAGTTAGGATTAGAGATAACGGTCATGGTATTCCAGAAAAAATTAAAGCCGATCTATTTACACCGTTCTTTACAACAAAACCTACAGGAAAAGGTACTGGTCTTGGACTTTCTATCAGTTATGACATAGTTGCAAGAGAGCATCATGGTGAACTTCTATTTGAAACAGTGGAAGGCGAATACACCGAATTTATAATAAGATTGCCTAAAAATCTAAAAAGCTAAATAATTATGAACTCAATAATACCCAGAATACTTGTGGTTGATGACGAACCGGATTTGGAATTGCTTATAAAACAAAAATTTAGGAAAGAAATTAAAGATGGTAAATATCATTTCACTTTTGCTGGAAATGGTGTTGAAGCTCTAATTAAGTTAGAACAAGATACTAACATTATATTGGTCCTTACCGATATTAATATGCCGGAAATGGATGGTCTCACTTTACTCTCCAAAATTAAGGAATTGAATAATCCACTTTTACATTCCGTTATAGTATCTGCCTATGGTGACATACAAAATATTAGAACTGCCATGAATGGCGGCGCATTTGATTTTATTATTAAGCCAATTGATTTTAGCGATTTTGAAATTACAGTTAAAAAAGCACTTGATAAATTGGGGACTTTAAAAATAGCTATGAAGTCAAGGGACGAGCTAATTGCTGTTAGAAAGGAACTTGAAGAGGCGAGAGCACTTCAATTATCTTTACTTCCCAAAACTATTCCTCAAACCAGTGAAGCCCATTTTGCCGTTGATATGATTACGGCTAGTGAAGTTGGAGGTGATTATTACGATTTTTCTAAAAATAGGGATGGAACATTAAATGTAGCAATTGGTGATGCAACCGGACATGGAATGCGTGCTGGAATTATGGTTGCAATTATGAAAACACTTTTTATTACTGATTCTTCAAAATTGGATTTATTGGATTTCTTTAATATTTCCAACAAGACAATTAATACCCTTAATCTTGGGAGAATGATGATGGCATTTATGATGCTTAAAATTAAATCCGATAAGATTGAGATTGCCAATGCAGGAATGCCTCCGTTATTGATTTACAGAAAAGAAATCAAAGAGGTTGAAGAAGTAATGGCAAATGGAATGCCAATAGGTGCAATGAAAAATTTTCCTTATCAAGTAATAGAAACAGAAATATTGGCAGGAGATACACTATTGCTTTTGAGTGATGGATTCCCAGAATTGAAGAATGATAAGGATGAACAATACGGATATAATCGAGTGAAAGAAACATTTAAATCATTAGCAGAGAAGGAACCTGCGGAAATTATTGATAAATTAAAAAATGAATGCATCACTTGGTCAAATGGTAAAGAGCATGATGATGATGTTACTTTTGTTGTAATTAAAATTAAATAAATCATAAGAATGCATATGAAAAAGATATTAGTCGTTTGTTTAATTTTTAGTTTCGTATCATTTGGTCAAATTTCCCAATACCAAACTCAAAAATTTGGTCAACCCTTTATAAAATATTTTAGTCCAAAGGAATATAAAGGTGAAAGAGAAAATTGGAGTATCATTCATGATAAAAAAGGAATAGTTTATGTCGGGAATCAAAATGGTATTTTGGAATTTGATGGGAAATATTGGAGAAAAATTAGCGTTCCTAATAATGATTTTGTAAGATCTCTTGACATTGATGATAGCGGTAGGATTTATGCTACTGCTGGTACTGATTTTGGATACTTGGAACAAGATTACTTTGGTCAACTTAAATTCAAATCTTTGTTGCCTTTTATTGATGAAAAAGATAAAAACACAGGTCAATTTTGGGATGTTTGTACTTCAAAGAATGGAATATATTTTAAGACAAGTGATAAAATATTTAAATGGAACGGAACAAATATAACTGTTTGGGATTCTGTGTTTGCATTTAGGCTCTATAATATTAATGATAAAATATACACCCGTAACCATGGAACTGGTTTGATGATGATAGATGGTGATTCACTTAAAGTTATGCCAAATGGAGAGTTTTTCAGTTCAATTGGTGTTTACAACATGCTGCCATACAATGGAAAATATGCAGATGGAAATCAAAAAATATTAGTTACAACTAATAATAAAGGGCTATTCTTACACGATGGGACCAAATTTATTCCATTCAAAACAGAAGCGGATTCATTTTTAAAAATCAATCAAATTTATAATGCATGTTTGATGACAGATGGAAATTTTGCTTTTTCTACTCAACGTGGGGGAGTTGCATTATTAAACTCTGACGGAAAATTACAAAGAATTATTAGTAAAAATTTTAGTTTACCAACAGATGTTGTGTATGATGTTTATTCGAGCAAGAATGGTGGGCTTTGGCTCGCAACTCTTAATGGAATAGCTTATTGTGAAGAACCATCAGCTTTTTCAATTTATAAAGGCAGGGGTTTATTAGAAGAAACGGCTTACAATGTTTTACGATTTAACGATAAACTTTATGTTACAAACGAACTTGGAATTTTTTATTTCTCTGAAAATGAATCATCTTTTAAATTAGTTACTAAAAGTGATAAGCCAGCGTATAAATTATTAAATGCTGACGGAATGCTTTTAGCATACACAAATGATGGTTTAGCTATAATTGATAAAACTAAAATCAGCAAAGTATTAGATATTTATGGTCAGTTTGCACTAATAAATTCAAAAATGTTTCCTGGAAGAATTTATGTTGGAAGTGATACTGGTTTTTCTGTGTTAATGAAAAATGGAAACATAGACGCAAGTATAAAATACGACAAAAATTTTGGTGATGCTGTAACCACAATTGTTGAAGATGAAGACGGAAGTTTATGGTTGAAAGGTTTATTTGAAGGTGTTTATCATGTTACCGGAAAAATAGATGAACTTGGAATTGGTTCAGAAAGTAATGTGGAGTTCAAATTCTATGACGAAAAAGTCAAAGGCGGGCTTCCGTCTAAGATTTATGATATTTATGAGATTCAAAAAAAAGTACTTTTCCAGACCAAAAATGGAATTATCAAATATGATAAAGATTTACAAAAGTTTTTGCCAGATTCAACTTTAGGTAGTTTTTTCTCTGATTCAACCAACACAATTGAGCTACTTAGAAAAAATCAGAATGGAGATTTATGGATTTTAGTTGATTCAAATGGCGAGAAAAACCTTGGTAAAGCAATTTTACAACAAAACGGTACTTATAACTGGAATCCAAATCCCGAATTTAATAGATTAGACTTAAATTTTATGGTTGACCTGTATTCTGAATATGATGATGATTCACAAAAAGAAATTTTATGGATATGCTCAGATGGGGCACTTATTAAATATGACCCAGTCCCAAATAAAAAAACAACTGAAGAATATTCAACACTGATAAGAAAAATTGTTGTAAATAATGATTCATTAATATATGCTGGAAAAGATTTAACTAAACTAGATTCTGGCAAAGTAATTCTTCCATTTACGAAAAATGAAATTCAATTTGAATATTCTGCCGTTACTTTTGATAAATCAGAGGCTACTCTTTATCAATATTTTCTCGAAGGATATGATGAAACTTGGTCTCAGTGGAATTTGGAAACAAAAAAGGAATACACAAATTTATCGCAAGGAGTTTATCGTTTTCATATTAGATCAAAAAATATATACGGTGTTTTAAGTGAAGGTAATGTATTTGTTTTTGAAATATTGCCACCCTGGTATTATACTTATTGGGCATTTGTTTTTTATGCTATTTTATTAATCCTTTTAATTTTTATCACCGATAAAATTATGCGCCATAGGGTAATCCAAAAAGAAAGAAAAAAGAATCAACTCCTTGAAGCTGAATTTAGAGCAGAAACTGCCGAACTTCAGGCAAAAGCCGCTGAAGCACAATCAAGAATTATTCAAGTTGAAAATGACCGCAAAACAAAAGAACTTGAAGATGCTCGTCATCTTCAACTTTCGATGTTACCCAATGAGCTACCAACTAATCCTAATCTTGATATTGCTGTTTATATGAAAACCGCAACAGAAGTAGGGGGCGACTATTATGACTTTTCTACAATGGATGACGGGTCACTAAATATTGCTTTAGGTGATGCAACTGGACATGGAATGAAAGCAGGAATTCTTGTTTCAATGATAAAGTCACTATTTGTCTCTAATTCGATTAATAAGTCAATTGAAGATTTTTTTATTTCGTCTAATATTGCTCTAAAAAAAGCTAATTTGAAAAGAATGGTAATGAGTTTTGTAATGATAAATATTAATGGAAATAAAGCTAAAGTAATAAATGCTGGAATGCCTCCAATTTATCACTTCAAAAAAGAGGATTCAAAAATCTATGAATTGAACAAACACAGTCTCCCACTTGGCTCTTTGTTAAATGATACATATTCTGCAACTAACTTAGAAGTAAAAACAGGCGATATTATTTTAATGTTGAGCGATGGCTACCCAGAATTACAAAATACAAATGGTGAATTATTGGGATATGAAATGTGTTGCCAAAATTTAAAAGAAACCTCTAACAAAACTCCAAATGAAATAATTGATTTTATGATTGAGAAAGGGAATTTGTTCATAAATGGTAATGAACCCGAAGATGATATAACATTTGTAGTAATAAAGGTAAAATAAATTAGAAGAAACAGAATTTGTTAAATAAAACAAAAGAAATTTAAGATATAGCCAAAAAAGTTTTTATCAATTCAATGAAACTTTCCCTTGGTAATTTCTATACTATTTCTACTTCTTAATAATAACATTGATTGTAAATCCATTCCTTTATTAAAATTGGTATGCAATTCAATTTTCTCATTACTCTTATTTTTTATTTAAATTTGTGATAACTTTGTACATTGTAAATTAAACAGCAAGGTAAATTGAAAAATAGTTATTATTTTATTTCAGATATTCATTTTGGCCTTTTAAGCAAAGAAAAAGAAGTTGAGCGTGAAATGGTTTTTGTGGAATTTCTTTACTCAATTAGAGATACTGCAAAAGAATTATATATACTCGGCGATTTATTTGATTATTGGTTTGAATATAAAAAAGTAATTCAAAAGGGCTATTTTAGAACTTTTACAGCATTAAATGATTTAGTTCTCAACGGTACAAAAGTCCATTATATTATTGGAAATCACGATTTCATGCATCGTGATTTCTTTGAAAAAGAAATTGGAGTAACACTTTATCAATCAGAAATTATACTGCAAATTGACAACAAAAAATTCTATCTAGCTCATGGAGATGGATTAGTAAAAAATGATTTTGGATATTTAATACTTAAAAAAATTTTTAGAAGTAAAATTGCCCAAAATATGTATTCAATAATTCATCCTAATCTTGGAATAAAAATAGCTGAGGGCACAAGCAAAACTAGTCGTGATTATACTGGTAACAAAGAGTATGGCGAGGAAGATGGATTATATGAATTTGCAAAAACTAAATTTGAATTAGGTTATAGCTACGTAATTTTAGGTCACACTCATAAAAAAAGGCTTGAAGAAATTAACGGAAAATTTTATGCTAATTTGGGAACTTGGTTAAGTAAACCAATGTATGGTATTTATGAAAACGCTAAATTTGATATAAAGGATTGGAAATAGAATGGCAAAAGAATCTGTACGAATTAAAAAGAAAACAAACTCAAAATTAAAGTCATTTATTTGGTCATTTTTACTTTTCATTTTTCTCTTCGCAATTATTGGGGGGTTTTTCTTTTACAAGCATGTTACTGACGGACTTCCATCACTTGAGCAATTAGAAAATCCAAAACAAAGTTTAGCTTCTGTAGTTTACAGTTCTGATGGGGTTGAATTAGGCAGATTTTTTAGGGAAAGCCGCACTGAAACAAGAATTGATTCAATTCCAAAACATTTAATTCAAGCACTTATTGCCACAGAAGATAAAAAATTTAGAGAGCATTGGGGGGTTGATTTAGATAGAATTATCAAAGGAATTGTGAAAACAATAATTCTTGGTAAACGACAGGGTGGAAGCACAATTACACAGCAATTGGCAAAAATAATTTATGGTTTTAAAAGTAAAAATGAAAATTTCTTCGAAACAATTACTAGAAAAGTTAGAGAAGTTATTACTGCAGTTCAAATTGAAAGCACTTATACCAAAAATGAAATATTAGAAATGTATCTAAATAGTGCATATTTTGGAAGGGGTGCTTATGGTATTTCAATGGCATCACGTATTTTCTTTAATAAAAAAGTTCAAGAACTTACAATTCCAGAATCGGCAGTGCTAATTGCCATATTAAAATCATCTGTTATTTACGACCCTGAAAGAAGATACAATAACTCACTTGAACGTAGAAATGTTGTTATGCACGAAATGTGGGAAGATGGAGATATTACAGAAGAGCAATATCGAAAATATTCCGAAATGCCAATTGAAGTATTTATTGAAGAATCCAGGGCTAAATTTCGAAGCAGCTTTGCACCACATTTTGTTGAATATATACGCCAACAAATGGAGGAAATGTCTGAAAAATATGGATATGATTTATACGAAGATGGACTTACTATATATACTTCACTTGATACAAGGATGCAAAAAATTGCTAACCAAGTAGTTAAAGTTCAAGTAGATGAAATTCAAAAACAATTTGATAAACTTTGGGATTGGCGAAAGAATAGAGAAACTTTGGATGAATTATTAGAAAAGGCAATTAAGCGTACTCATTCTTACAGAATAGCCCAATCACCAGAAGAGAAATCTGAAATTTATAATTCACTTAAACGTAATGTGGCTTTTGTGGATTCTGTTCAAAAAAATGCCCAAACCATTGAAGTTGGTTTCGTTGTTCTTGATTCAAAGACTGGTGATATAAGAGCTATGGTTGGTGGACGAGATATTGAAAAAGGTCGTGGATTAAATCACGTTACTCAAATAAGACGTCAGCCTGGTTCATCTTTTAAACCAATTATTTATACAGTAGCATTAGATAATGGACTTTATCCATCGTATCCAATTTTGAATCAACCATTTGATTTTAATGGATGGACGCCAACAAATTTTGTTGAGGATGAGATTGGTGGGTTTTTAACTTTAAGAGAAGGAATTAAAAACTCAGTAAACCTTGTGGCTGCTCGGTTAATAATTGAAGGGCACGTACCACTTTACAAAGTTGAACTATATGCTAAAAAAATGGGCATCAAATATAAATTAAATTTATATCCAGCAATATCACTGGGTGCTTCTGAGGTTGTTCCTTTAGAATTAGCAAGTGTTTATGGTACAATTGCAAATCGTGGAATTTATAATGAACCACTATCTATCCAAAAAATTATGGATAAAAATGGAATTTTGATTGAAGCATTTGCTCCAACTAGCCATGAGGCTATATCAGCAGAAACTGCTTATATGATTACAAGTATGCTGCAAACAGTAATAAACGAAGGAAGTGGACAAAGGATTAGGTCAATTCATAATTTTCGCAGACCAGCAGCAGGTAAAACTGGAACAAATGGAGATTATAAAGATGCTTGGTTTATGGGTTTTACCCCCCAATTAACTGCAGGTGTTTGGGTTGGATTTGATGACCAGCGTGTGGCCTTTACTGGAGCTTATGGCCAAGGTGCAAAAGTTGCAGCTCCAATTTGGGGAGAATTTATGAGAGAAGTTTATGATTCGCTTCAGTTTGAAGTAGAAGATTTTTATCCACCTTCAAGTGGTGATATTGTTTCAGTATCGTTTTGCAAAAGTTCAATTTTTGAAATGGGAAGTCCACGATTATATTCTGATGAATGTTCAAGTGGAAAAGTAACCGATTTAATTAATATTAGAGATATTCCAAAAACTTTTAATAGTGAGCGTGATACAGCAATAGTTTTGTTCGATAAATATGGAGTTGTTGATTCAAACTCGCACGAAGCAATTGAAATAGTTAATTAGTGTGAGGCAAAATTTTAACATAGAACAAGCATACTTAAATGCAATTCAGTTTGTAAAATTGCATTACGAAAATTTTCCTGTGCTCTCTTTTTTGCTTTCTAAAAAGCTTTATAAACATGTTGCTATTATCTATAAATTTGCTCGTATGGCAGATGATATTGCCGATGAGGGAAACTTATCGATAAATGAAAGGGAAAAGCAACTTAATGATTATGAAAAAGCTTTTAATGATTCCTTAAAAAACATATTTGAAAATGACTTTTGGATGGCACTTTCAAATACTATTTTAACTCAAAATTTGTCCACACATAATTTCACCAAACTGCTAACCGCATTTAGACAAGATATAACAAAAACAAGATATTCCACAATTGATGAATTATTAAACTATTGTGAAAATTCAGCAAATCCAATTGGAAGAATAATTTTGGAACTTCACGGAATAAAGAATGATGAAGCATTTTATTTCTCTGATAAAATATGTACAGCTCTTCAAATAACAAATTTTTTGCAAGATGTTTCAGTTGATTTCAATAAAGGACGTATTTATTTGCCCATTGAGGAATTAAATAAGTTTAATGTTGATGAAAATATTTTTCTTTTAAACAAAATAAATAGTAGCTTTCAAAAACTTATGTGTAATCAAGTTGAACAAGTTTCTAAATATTTTGATGAAGGCAAAAAACTTTTACCATTTTTACCATTTAGACTTAAGCAACAGATTAAGTGGACAATTAATGGTGGACAAGGAATACTGAAAAAAATTGTTAATTTAGATTATAACGTGTTAAACTTTAGACCTAAATTTTATAAATTAGATTTACTTAAACTACTTTTTTAATTTTTACGATTATTTTTTTAATAAAGAGAATTATTTTAGAGTTGATAAATATTTAAATTGAATATGGACGCACAAGCAAAAAAAATATCAAAGAAAAGTAAAAGTAGTTTTTATTATGCTTTTAATTTGTTGCCTGTTCACAAACGGGAAGCTATGACTACACTTTATGCATTTTGTCGTGAAACAGATGATATTGTTGATGAAAATAATTTATCGAATGAAGTTAAATTTGAAGACTTACGAAAATGGAGGTTGGAATTAAAAAAAAGTCTTTCTGGTGAATCCTCTCTTGCTTTATTAAATAATCTATCAAAAATAATTAAGCAGTTTAAAATTCCTATTGAACCATTTTTTGATTTAATTAAAGGAATGGAAATGGATATTCAACAAAGTAGATACCCAACAATTGATGATTTAATAAAATATTGTTATCGCGTAGCTGCTACTGTTGGATTGATGAGTATTGAAATATTTGGATATAAAAATATTTCCACTCAAAAGTTTGCAATAAATCTTGGGCTGGCTTTACAGTTAACTAATATTTTGCGCGACATAAAAAAAGATGCCCTTTCAGGAAGGATTTATCTTCCATTAGAAGATTTGAAAAAATTCAATTATTCCGAAGAAGACTTATTTGCCAATGTTTATAATGATAATTTTGTTCGCTTAATGCGCTTTGAAGCCATTAGGGCAAAGGAATATTTTGAAAAAGCAAATAAATGTTTAGATATTGTTGATAAGTCTACTATGTTTGCTGCAAAAGCAATGCAGCTCATTTATTTTAATTTGCTAAAAAAATTGGAAGCAAAAAATTTTGATGTTTTTAATGAAAACATTAGCGTTAGTAAAACCGAAAAAACTGCTATAGCAATTGGAGTTTGGGCTAAATATAATTTGATCTATTAAATATCGTTTCAATTTAAAATTAGTATTTATAAAAAATACACAAATAAACTCATTGAGTAAAAATATTATAAAAGAATGAAGAAAATTTTAATAATTGGTGGTGGATTATCAGGACTTTCATCTGCTGTTTTTCTTTCCAAAGTTGGCTATAATGTAGAACTTATTGAAGCATCGCCCAAAATGGGTGGAAGAACTTACTCATTAAATTATAACGGAATTAAAGTAGATAATGGTCAACATATTCTTATGGAATGTTATTCCAACACTCTTGAATATATTGATATTATTGGGGCTCGTAAACATTTTCACATGCAAAAATCATTATCAATTAATTACATAAATGACAAACAAAAGATTTTCAAGCTTAAAACTCCTAATTATCTCTATCCGCTAAATCATCTAATTGGATTAATGTCATTCCAACTACTAAACATTAAGGATAGATTTTCAATTCTAAAATTACTACTTAAAATTAAATTTATTAAAACTAATACGTTTGCAGATAAGACAGTTTATGAATTTCTAAAATTGAACAATCAATCCGAAGAAGTAATATTTAATTTTTGGGAAAGTATAATTGTAAGTACAATGAATACATCTACAAGAATTGCATCAGCAAAACTGTTTATAGATATGATGAAAATTATATTTTTTGAAGGCAAACGGAATTCCAATATTATGATACCTAATACTGATTTAAGTGCCGCATTAATTGAACCCGCCATAAGTTATTTGAATGCGAGAGGAGTTAAATTATCCACTTCGGAACGTATTACTATTATCAAATTTGAGAATGAAAAAGCATTAGAAGTTGAAACGAATAAACGAAAAATAAATGATTTCGACTTTATAATTTCAGCAATTCCAGAATATAGTTTAAGTAAAATTGATTTTGTAGGTTTATCACAAAAAATTATTCTTCCAAGGCTCCAATACGCACCAATTGTTACTGTCCACGTTTGGTTAACCGAAAATCCGCTAAAAGAAAAAATGTATAATTTAATTGGAAGTCAATTTGATTGGGTATTTAATCATGGTACTCATATATCTTTTGTTAAAAGTAATGCAGTAAATCTATCAAATCTAAATAAAAATCTCGTTATTAAGATTGTTTTCTCGGAATTAAAAAAATATTTTACTATCTTAAGCAAAACAGAAATTAAGGATTATGTCTTGTTAAAAGAAAAACATGCAACTTTTATTCCTAACCTAAATTCTTTGTTCGAAAGAAAGTCTTCATCAACATCAATTGGTAATTTCTTTATTGTTGGTGACTGGATTAATACTGGTTTACCCGCTACAATTGAGGGTTCAATTAAAAGTGCAACAAGTATAACTCAAAAAATTATTTTAAGCAAATTTAATTAATCTATTTCTTAACAATCTACAAACTTTATGGAGGCTTTATGTCAAAACTAAAAGACAAATTAGCAGAAAAAATTGAAGCTCATCGTCCAAGAACTACCCGATTATTAAAAGAGTATGGAGATGTAAAAGTTGGCGAAGTTACAATGGAACAATTGATTGGCGGTATGCGCAGTGTCAAATCATTAGTAACTGATATTTCTTATCTTGACCCAATGGAAGGTATTCGTTTCAGGGGTTTTACGATTCCAGAAACTTTAGAAAAATTACCAAAAGTTCCAGGTGGAAAAATGCCTTACGTAGAAGGATTTATTTATTTATTGTTAACTGGCGATGTTCCAACCGATGAAGATGTGAAATCAGTAGCTGATGAATTTAAGACTCGAAAAGTGGTACCACAATATGTTTTTGATGTTCTAAAAGCTATGCCTTCTGATTCTCACCCAATGGCAATGTTATCTGCTGCAGTTGTTTCAATGCAAAGAGAATCAATTTTTGTAAAAGAATATAACGCTGGCTTAAATAAAATGGATTATTGGAAACCTACTTATGAAGATTCATTAAATCTTTTAGCCAAACTTCCAGAAATAGCAGCTTTTATTTATCGTTTAAAATATAAAGGTGGCGATATTATTCCTTCAAACCCAAATTTAGATATGGGTGGTGATTTTGCTCATATGATGGGAATTGATGCTCCTTATGATGACGTTGCAAGATTATATTTTATTTTACACTCCGACCACGAAAGTGGAAACGTAAGTGCTCACACTGGTCACTTAGTTGCTTCTGCTCTTTCTGATGTTTATTATGCAACTTCTGCAATGCTCGATGGTTTAGCTGGTCCGCTTCATGGTTTAGCTAATCAAGAAGTGTTAAGCTGGATGCAAGGCGTTATGGATAAAATGGGTGGAGAAAACAAAATTCCGACCGAAGAAGAAATGAAAAAATTTGTTTGGGATACTTTAAACTCTGGACAAGTAATTCCTGGTTACGGACATGCAGTTTTAAGAAAAACTGACCCAAGATATCAAGCACAAAGAGAATTCTGTCTTGAATATATGCCAGATTATCCTTTATTCAAATATGTTGACGTGCTTTATAAAGTAACTCCAGATATTTTGAGAGAACAAGGAAAAGCTAAAAATCCTTGGCCAAATGTTGATGCTCAATCAGGCGTTATTCAATGGTATTATGGATTAAAAGAATATGATTTCTATACAGTTCTTTTTGGTGTTGGAAGAGCAATAGGCGTTCTTGCAAATATTACTTGGGATAGAGCTTTGGGATATCCTTTGGAAAGACCAAAATCTCTAACTACCGATATGCTCGAAAAAATTGCTGGAATTAAATAATTCGCAAATAATCTTTGAAAGGGATGCCATTTGGTATCCCTTTTTTTTTATATTTAGAAATAAAATAAGTAATTAATTGAGCGAAGGAACGATGAATTCACATTTAAATGAAATTAGACAAAGTGTATTTAAAGGCAAAGCGGCTTTGGAAGAAAGTGAAATTAAGCTATTATCCGAGCAGATAAATAGTATTTTTTCCAAAAAGAAAAATTATGAATTGCTTTTTGAGACTGATAATTCCAAAATATTATTAGATATTTTAAAATCAATTCCAACAGCGCATTTGGCAGAAGTTATTCTTTTGGAATTAAAAGAAGAATGTTTTTACGACTTTTGTAACTTTTTACTGAAAAAAGGGAAATCCGACATTACAAAACAAAGCGTAATTCACGAATTACTAAATCTCTTTCGCTATTCTGAATGGTTACAAAAAATTTCCACTGAAAAAAAATGGGAAATTCTATTTGCCGAATTAATAGAAGTAAGTAATTACAATTACAATGTGCTTTTTAGTCAAAGAGTTCGCGATTATTCCAACAAAACGCTTTTTAAAATTATAAAAGGTGATAGATTTGAAGAGCTAACTTGGGAAAAAGTAAATAAAAGTACTCAAAAATACGCAAAAGCTTTAAGAGCAGTTTTAAGTGGTTTAGAAACGGAAGATATGGATGTTGCATTTTTGATGGAAAACAGCCTCGAAATGGCTTTGTTGGATATTGCTTCACTTTCTAATGGAATAAGAAATGTGATGATTCCTGCAAACTCGGTTTGTGCTCACATAACATTTATTCTTAATCAGACAAAAGTGCCAATTCTTATAGTTTCAAACGAAAAACAATTATCCAAAATTAAAACAGTTAGAACCGAGCTAAAATATTTGCAAAAAGTTGTGCTAATTTCAGGTAAAAGTGTTGAAAGTTGGGTAATTCCATTTAGCGAATTTCTGCAACTTAGTAGCTTGCAAAATGACACAAATGTAAACATAAATGTAAATGATTTGGCTTCGCTAATGTACACTTCTGGAACAACTGGCGACCCAAAGGGAATTATGTTTTCGCAAATGAACATAATTTATAAGCGTTTTATGCGTGCAATGGCACTTCCAAAAATTTCTGCTAATGATAGATATTTAGCGTTTCTTCCATTATTTCATACTTTTGGAAGATATTTGGAACTTTCTGGAGCATTATTTTGGGGTGCGGAATATTGTTTTATGGAAAATCCTTCGGTTGAAACAATGATTTCTAATATGAATCTTGTTAAACCAACAATTTTTATTTCAATTCCTAAAAAATGGCTCGAACTTTTTGAAGCCGTTAAATCGCGAGCAAATATTGAACTTGATTCAGAAGAAGTTATAAATAAAGTAGTTACAGAAGTTACTGGCGGTGAATTAAAATGGGGATTATCGGCTGCTGGTTTTCTTCCATCAGAAGTTTTTGAATTTTTTCCAAAATACAATATCACTTTAATGAGTGGATTTGGAATGACAGAAGCAACTGGTGGAATTTCTATGACTCCTCCAGGAGAATATTTTACCAATTCACTTGGCAAAGAACTTCCAGGAATTGAGATGAAATTAGCAGAAGATGGCGAATTGCTTATAAGAGGACAGTACGTGATGCTTGGCTATTATCAGCAAGATAATTCCTTAACCTTTGACGAAAATAGTTGGCTACCAACTGGCGATATAATGCGACAGGATAACAATGGTTTTATAGAAATAATTGATAGAAAAAAGGAAATTTATAAAAATATAAAAGGCGAAACTGTTGCTCCGCAGAAAATTGAGAATTTTTTTCGTGATTTTGAAAATATAAAACAAGTATTTTTAGTTGGTGATCACCGTCCTTTTAACACTTTGTTAATTTATCCAAATTTTGCCGAAGCACAAACTTTTTTTGATAAAATGGACGCCAAACAAAAGCATGAATATTTTTCGTCAATTATTGTTACAGTAAATAATTTTATAGCACCTTTTGAACGAATTGTCGATTTTAGAATAATTAACCGCCAGTTTAGTCTCGAAAAAGGCGAATTGACCGAAAAGGGAACTTACAAACGTAGAGTAATTGAAAATAATTTTTCGGAAATTATTGAAACAATGTATGAAAAAACTCATACAAATATTTTAGTTGGTAAAATTGATGTAAAAGTCCCCAATTGGTTTTTACGTGAAAAGGGAAGCTTAAGCAGCGATGTTGTTGCTATTGGAAATGAATTAATGCTTCCAAATTTAAATAAGCAATTAGTGATTGATATTGTTGATAAAAAGAAAAATTTAGTTAAAATTGGTGGATATATTTATAAAGTTCTTAGTTTCAAATTGGATTTGCAAACCGTATTAACAAATGCCTCACTTTGGCTTGGAAATAAAGAATTGTATGATTTTTCTGGCGATTCTATAATTCAATGGACAAGAAAACACGCGTCCGAAGAGGGAATTTCTTTTTTCGATTCTTCTGATATTGTTCTTGGAAATAACGTTGTTACTTTAGAAATGGAAAAATATATTTCTGTTGGAGAGGATTCTTTACAAGGATTGCACAAAGCTTTGCTAATATTACAAAGCGATTCTTATCAAACAGCTAAATTTGGAGTTAAATATTTAACACAAATTTTATATGATGATTTAAGTATTAACTTTTCACTAGTAAAAAATATTTTGCTCCGACCAAATATCAGTAAGCTAATTAAAGTAAGACGAGAAATGTTAAAATTAATATTGCGAAATAATACAAAGTTTGATCTTACAAATGTTTTTAATCTTTATCTGGATTTCGACTATAATATAATTGATGAAGATATTATAAATACGGCTGTTGATAGCATAAATAAGAACACCTTTGTTCATCTTGTTACAGAATTACTTAATAGTAGATTAGAAAGTTATAAAAATGCAAAAAATATTGACTTAACATGCTATCCAACTTTATTAAATTTAATTAGTCAATATGGCATTTTGCATCCCACTACTTACGAAAAACTTCGTCAAATTTTAGTTAATCTTCAACTGATGAAAGAGCATTCAAAATTATCTTTACTTGCTTGGAACGCTCGCAATGAGCTGAGAAATGGATTTAGAGAGTGGCTCGGAAAAAATCAAAAAATTGCAGTTGATATGGAAACTGGTGATGAATACAAATGGAGTGATGTTTTAATTTTTGAGGATGGCATTGATCAAGATGATGTTAATCTTATGAAAGAAGCTTTAACAGAATTACCAATTATTAGAGAGGCCATTTTCTTATTTTCAAAAGGTAAATTAATTCGTTTAACTAATATTTTGCCAAGTGGAGTTTGGATTAGCTACATAAGAGAATACGAAAATAAAACATTGTACAGAATTTCAGTACAAACTAGATACGAAGGCTCATTTCATATTGTTATTATAATTAATAAAAATAGGGAAGACTTTGATATTTATAAAGAAGTAAATTGGCTTATTTTGGCGGGGTCAAATATTTTGGCAAAAGATTTGGTAGAAGATTTTGGTGGTTTTTGGGGCAATTATAAAATTTGGACAAGTCAATATAACCCTAGTGATAATGTTGGGAAAGTTATTGGACGTGAAGTAAGAAAAAATGACGATTTTTCAAAAGAAAGAATTAAACAACTTTGGCCATTTTTTATTTGGAATGCCTCTGTTGCAATTAGCAATTTTTGGAAATTATCTGGTAAAAAGTTTATTCTTAAAACAACTACAACCAAAAATTTTATAATTCCTTCGCACGATTACCAAACTGGAACAAAAATTTTATCTCTTTCCGAAACGTTACCTTTTGTTTCAGCTTCAGAAATGATTGAAAATTTTGAGTCCGATTTTGTTCTTAAAACTCAAGAAGAGTATGAATTATTCGATTTGAAAAATTATTGGAAATATATTTTCTCGGGTATAATTGATGCTCTTGGTGAAAAAGATGGATTAGACCTTCTATATATGTATAAATCTGAAATATTAAATTCAGAAAAAGGAAGTGATAAATTAGCCTATTTAGAAGACATAATTAATGTTGTTGAGACAAGAAAATTTTTGCCAAAAAGACTTTATTTTGCAATTAAAAGGTTTCATAGATGGCATAAGTTAAACAATGATGCTTCTTTTAAAGCTCAAGCCGAAATGTTAGCTGAACTTTATTCTACATACAGATTAGATGAAATAGTAAAAACTTATCCCGAAGTAAGAACTAGATTCTTCTCCGAAACTGTTTTCTTAAATTCAAGCAGTTCAATAAAGGATGTTCTTAATTATTTGGTTGAAGAATATCATGGAAAAGAAGAAATGAACAAAGATGATTTACTCAATCAAATTACAAATCTTCAAAGAGAATACGATTTGAGTGAAAAGGAGAAATTTTTCTTGGCAAGATTAAGCTTTCCTCATCTTAAAGCAAATGTTAGTGCCGATTTTCTTAAAATTAAAGGTGAAGTTTTTCCAGGTGCAAATTTGGTTATAAAAATAAATGATTATGACGGAAATCCATTCTTTATAAGAATGCCCGTTTCACCAAAGGAAATTTCTCGTTTGCATCAACTTTATATTGAAGCTAATTTACTTGTTAGCTTTCAAACTAAACATAGCTTTTTAATTGCAATTTCTGAAAGGGGATTTATAATTGGAGGTTTATATTACTTAAAAACTTCTAAAGATACTGTGCACATGGAAAAGATTGTAGTTTCCGATCATTATAGACGTAAGGGAATTAGTGATTTACTTATGAACGAATTTTTTGAAAGAATGCGAGCCGACGGTTTAAAATTTGTAACAACTGGATTTTTCCGCCCAGAATATTTTTATCGTTTTGGATTCAAAGTTGAACGCAAATATTCTGGTTTAGTTAAAGAATTGGACTCAAATCCAGAAGAAACCAAATAGTTTATTTTTAACAATAAAGGAGGAAATATTAAAAGAGCTATTATTTTAATATTGTTTGTTTTATCAGTATCAATATTTTCGCAAGAGGGAAAAAAATAAATTTCAATTTTTTGTAATACTTGGGTTGAAAGCAATTATTACGAAAAAATAATGAATTGCAAAACACCTTATGAATTAAACTCGGTTGGGGATAACATAATTAAATTGTATTTCTTTGAATCTGAAGATAGAATTCTGTTTTCATCATTTTGTGAAGGAATTAAAAGAAATTTTACCATTGAAAATAGCGACACTATTAAAACGTTTGATTTAAATGGCAAGCAATCTACTATTTATTTAACCTGGATAATGCAATAGGATTAAAATAAACAATTTTAGAAAAAGAACAATCAATATAGAAGCGAACTTGCCCCGACTTACTCGGTCTTAGCGTTTGTACCCAAAAGGTTAAGTGAACAATAGTACAAACGCTTAGAGCGAGTTAGTCGAATATGCATTAATGCTTTTCTAATGCATATTTGGGGTTTAATTAGTGACAAAAACAAAACCCAATTGGTTGTGGAAAATGGAGAAAAAATGCTCCATTATAATGCTCTCGAAAAGAAATATTATTTACCTAATGGAGTTCAAAATCTACTGAGAGATATGTTTTTTTACTGGCGAGTATTATGTTGAATCTGATTCGACTAAAAAGGTATTATTTTCGTCTGATGGAAATGTTAGCGGTATTGGTGATTTTAACAATTATCAAATACCAATAAAAGGAATTCCTTTACCAACAAAATATGATATTGTGTTACTTCAAAAGGTGAATAAAAAAGTAGAAAACTCAATCCTACTACATTGGAAAATGACGATTGATGAAATTATACTCTATAATCTCAGTGAATCATTTGACGATAAAGGGAATTACATAGAACCAGTAATTCTTGACATGTATTTAACATTAAAAAAACAATAAAAGAGGTTGTCAATTAAAAATGAAGCAAAATAAAATAGCAATTTCATTAATAGCTTGTCTATAGTTGGGATTTGTAAAGGAGTGATGGAAATTGAACAAAGACCGCAAAACCTACAATTTCCAAAATTACACTTTTACCTTTATAGTTTCTCGGGAAGAGGGGAAAGATGCGGTGCTTTTCCGCATCAAGGGGTATGTTTGTTTTGATGCAATTGAATCCAATTTTCAATTGTTTTCATAAATCCATCGAGATTAAAATATATTTGGCTTTCATCAAATCTTAAAAACTGACACCATATTTTTTGATTTCTTTTTGTCTAATCTCATCTTTATTTTCATTTCCATAATGACTTTCGCCATCAATTTCGATAGCAAGATTAAGTTCACTACAATAAAAATCAACAATAAAATCAAGAATAGGTTTTTGTCTAAGGAAATCATATCCTAAAACTTGTTTTCCTTTTAGATAATTCCACAGTAAAACTTCAGATTTAGTGATGTTGGTTCTCAACTTGCGAGCGTACACTATATTTATATACCGAAATAGAATCATTTTCAATTAATTGCAATACTGATTTATTGCCAATTTCAAAAGATTTTAAAGCGTCGGTTTCCCATTTATCAACTTTGTTTGCTGGTCTTATTGGATTTAAGCTGGTAATGTGTAACTCAATATTACCATCCAAACTATTCATTTCCGCAAGTTGTCTTGTCATGCATGCTGGATTTATCTTTGTTAATTTAAGACCATTTGTTGTGGTTAAATCTCTTAAGCTATCATTTAGATAAGGATTTGGAAGTGTACTATCTGTTATTGGTACATAAACCCCACCATGTTTAGAATTCCAACTTCGGAAAATTTCAATTTGATTAAAAATAGATGCAGCTTTATTTTCAACTAAATGTAACGAATTATTATTCATTTCATAATAATTCCAATAAAAAGAGAAAGTAACCAAGGCCGTTCAAATGAATATAATTAAAATTAAATATTTAGTTTTGAAATCATTGTGAACTCGTTTATATAATACTATATTGTCGAAATATTATCCAATTATTATAGAGTATGTTTATCGTTTTTTTTGTAACTAATAAATTTTTACTTTGGTGTGCGGGCTATATTTATTAATGCTGCAATAAAGAAAACTATATTTGCAAACCAACCCGTAATTATAGGGGACATAACTCCATTTTTGCCAAAAGCTTGACTAATACTCATAAAAACTAAATATGTAAAAGTAATTATAAGATTTATTCCAAATTGTAAAGCTAAACCACCTTTACGCTTATTAGTTGAAAGTGGTAAACCGAAAAGGACAGTAATTATTGAGGCAAATCCAAATGCAATACGCGAATGAAATTCAATATTTACGCGTGTTGGATTATTACCTGCATTTAGTTCATCTTTGGCTGTTTGGTGTAACTCAGTGAGTGTCATTTCTTCGTTTTTAATCTGTTTTTTTATGATATCGTTGGGTGTAAAATGTAAGTTATTAATAACAATTTCATCAAAATTTTTAACCTTTTCTCTTGAGTTAGTAAAATGTCTTTGAACTCCTTCAATTAACGTCCATTTTGAGGATAAGGAATCGTATTTCATTTTTTTTGCATCTAAGCGGCTAATCATTTGGGTTATTTTGTTAGGATTAAAATCTTGAATACTAATAATATGCGCTTGCTCTGTGCTTACATTGTAGGAAGAAATTGTAACAATACGAGTTTTACTATCCTGAAAAAAAATATTGTTTCCACTTCTAATAGTTCCCCAATCCATATAGTTACGTTCAATACTAACCTTAATTTTATTTGCAGCGGGAGAAACAAAACCACCAAAATAGACAGAAAACAAAGAGATAAATACAGTAGTAGCAATAAATGGAGTCATATATCTGTACAAACTCATGCCACTTGATTTTAAAGCCGTAACCTCATTTAAGTCAGAAAGCTTACCAGTAACAAAAAGGGCGGCTAGCAACACAGAAATTGGAGTCATATAGCGAATCATTTGAGGAAGAAATACCCCATAATATTTTAATATTATAACAAAAGGAACATCGAAATCAATAAATTCATCAATATGTTCCATTATATCAATAACAATAAAAATTGCCAAAAAAGTTAATAATGCAAAAACAATTGTTAAGAGAAATTGTTTTATTAAGTATTTATCAATTATTAGCATTTCAATCCTTAATAATCAAAAATCTTTTTGGAATTAATCGTTTTAGGAAATCAAAATCGATAGTAACCCTCTCTTTTGCACTTTTAATAGTAAAATAAATTCCTAAAGCTAAAAGAATAACATTAGCGCTCCAAGTGCCCCAAAAAGGAGAGAGCAAACCTCTATCAGAAAGTTTTTCACCGCCTATTAAAAATGCCCAATACATTAAAAAGAAAATTAAACTAACACCCGCAGCAACTCCAAAACCGCCCTTACGAGTCATAGTGCCAAGTGGTGCACCTACAAGAATAAATAAAATACAAGCAAAAGGAATTGAGTATTTTTTATGAATTTCTACCCAATAATTATTTATTCGCTCGGTGTTATATGTTAATCTTCTGCTGCTTGAACGTAAAGTTCCTTTTGCCGATTTAATTTTATCACCAACTCTTAAGTAAATATATTTTTTTGAACTTTTAATGGTTTCATTTTGTACTTGATTTGTATTAGCAAAAAAATGAGCATTTAATTTTTCAAGAAGATCTTTGTTGTATTGTGCTCTTATAATGTTTAAACTATCAACTAAACCTAACATTGCGTTTGCGCTAAGCTCTCTATCCATTCGTTGCATTGATTTGTTAGAAGTTTGGCTAAAAGAAAATTGACTGGCATCCATTACAATTTTATGACGTTCAAAAATAATTTTTCTATAAGTCTTGTAGTCATAATTATTTGATGTATGAATTTCACCATTGTATAAATCAAGGACTAAATTTAACTGATTTTTTGTAAAGTACAATTTCCCTTGTTTTGCAGTAACTACAGAAATTTCTTTAGGATTTGATTTGTCATAAATGGTTAAATTTTTAAGAGTATTTGTCTTCCTATCAATTTTTCTTGCAAGAATTGATTTATTTGGAATTTCTTGCGAAAATACTCCAGGTACTAGAGAAAGTGTTGGTTTTTTGCGTGTAATGTCTTGTGCTAAAACTCTCGCTGCGTGATTTGCATCGGGATACACGTCATTGCTAAATAAAATAAGCAAAATAGTAATTATAAAACTTCCAATTATGGGTGGAATTAACATTTTGTAAAGACTCATTCCTGAAGCTTTTAGCACTGCTATTTCATTATTTTGAGCCATTGAGCCAAAAGCCATAAGAGTTGAAATAAGCACAGCCATAGGAACAACTAAAATCAACATCCACGCAAGATTGTAAATAACCAATTTTACAATAATTATTACGCTCAATCCTTTACCAATTAACTGGTCTGCAAACTTCATAAAAAATTGAAGAAGAAATACAGACATTAATGTAAACACTGAAAATAAAAAAGGAGCTATATGCGCTTTAAGTATGTATTTAAAAATTAGCATTTATCTAGTTAATTAAATAAAAAATAGTGCACAAAAATAGTAAAATATAAAGCCATATTGTTGGTTAAATTATTAATCATAAACTTAAAATTCTAATATTATAAAATATTTGGTAAAACAAATAGCAATTATTTTGGTGAAATTAAAAGTTTTATAAAAAGATAAAATTGTAATTATTTATATTTACACAATAAAATCTAAATATTAATTGCGAGGAAAAATTGAGAGAAATTAAGCTATTAGTGGAAATGAAAGAAAAAGCAAAGCTTAGAAAAAAATGTATTGTTTTACCAGAATCCCACGATGAAAGAGTGTTAAAAGCTGCTGAAATATTAGTAAATGAAAATATTGCAGAAGTAATTACAATTGGAAATGAAGAAAAAATTAAATTAGATGCCGAAAAACTTGGTGTTAATTTAAAAGGTGTTAAAATAATTGACCCAACAACATCCGAATTAACTGAAGAATTTGCCCAAATATTTTATGAATCAAGGAAACACAAAGGTGTAACTCTTGAAGAAGCAAAAGAAACTATGAAAAAGGATTTGTTTTTTGGAGCAATGTTAGTCCGCGAAGCAAAAGCAGATGGTTCAGTTGCTGGTTCAACTGCATCAACTGGCGATGTGTTAAAAGCAGCTTTTCAGTGTGTTGGAATGCCAAAAGGAATTTCGGTCGTTTCAAGTTTGTTTTTAATGATTTTCCCAAATAAAACTTATAGTTATGCCGATTGTGCAGTTGTTCCAAATCCAGATGCAGCGCAACTTGCCGATATTGCCATTTCAACTGCGGATAATCATAAAAAATTAACTGGCGAAGAAGCTAATGTTGCAATGCTTTCTTTTTCAACAATGGGAAGTGCAAAACATGAAGATATTGATAAAGTTATTGAAGCTACAAAAATTGCAAACGAAAAACGTCCCGATTTAAATATTGAAGGTGAGTTACAATTTGATGCTGCAACAATTGAATCAATAGGAAAGAAAAAAGCTCCAAATAGTAAAGTTGCTGGAAAAGCCAATGTATTAGTTTTTCCAACTTTGGATGCTGGTAATATTGGATACAAAATAGCTCAACGTCTTGGCGGTGCCGAAGCTGTTGGTCCTGTTGTTCAAGGACTGAAAAAACCTTTGTTCGATTTAAGTCGCGGGTGTAGCGTGGATGATATAGTTAATACATCTGTTCTGGCATCTTTAATGGCAGACTAAAAAACATAAAACAAAATGCCTTCATTATTATTTTATAAATATTAGAGTTTCTGCAAAATAATGAATCTGTCATTTCGATTCCGACGAATTTTGTCGGAAGAGAAATCTTTCAAATTGTGCGAGATTTCTCTTCCGATAATACCGCCCAAAAGCAGCGGGATGCAAAAAACGTAAAAACATTGGAATAGAAATGACAAAGATATGAATCCTTATTTTGCAGAAACTCAATTAAGGATATTGGAGGCATTATTTTTAACTAAAATTCAATTTGGAAACACGAATTATAGAATAGATTAATAATATTGTTCCAATCCATTGAAGCCAATCGAGCATATTATCATGAAGAAAATATTCTAAAAGTATTGCAGTAAGTGGAAATGAAAGTTCGGCAATTGTTGCAACTGAAGCACTAATTCTTTTAAGTCCGTAATAATATAGAAAAATAGCAAACCCACCAGAAGTGAAAGCAATTATTCCAAAAATAATCCATTGAGTTTCAGTAACATTTTTCACATCCGAAAATTCACCAACAACAAGAACAACAATAAACATTATAATTGAAGTTGTAACAAATCGCAAATAAGTGCCAAGTTCGTAAGTAACATTTTTGAGAGCACGTTTGCTTAAAACTGTAGAAAAACCAAAACTAAACGCAGCAAGCAGCGCAAATAATGCAGCTCCTATTGTATGATTTCCACTATCCAAATTTGGAATGTTTAATCCAAAAGTCATTAAGGCAGCACCAATAATAGCTAAAGCCGACCATCTAAAAAATTCTTTTGGAAGTTTTTCTTTTAATAATAGCGAAGCAAGAATTAATGCAAAAACTGGTTGCAATTTTTGCATAAGAACAACAACAGAAAGGTTAACAAAATCGACATAAAAAAGTGCTTTAGTAATAGCCATTGTTCCTAAAGCTCCACCAAAAAAGGCAACTCCTAAAAATGCAAGAACATCTTTAACACGCAAATTTTTTAAATCGTAATATTTTTTGAACAGAACAGGAGTAAGAATAAAAGCAACGATTATACTTTCAAGAAAAACTACTAATGGCACAGGCAATGTGTATAAATGTGGACGAAGTATAATAGAATCAACACCCCAAAAGGATGCAGCAATAATCACAAATAATGGGGCAAATTTATTCATCAAAATATTTGTCGCTTTCTCATTTTATTTATCAAAGAATTATGCGAATATACAAAATTCATTTATTGTATTACTGCACAACATTTCAATTAAAAACCAATATTAAAATATTAATATTAAATTAATGGAAAAAGTAATTAACCATAAACTGCTACTTTTTACATTTTTTTAATTAACTTCAAATTCTAATCAAATTAATAATTATATTTTAAATTCAATAATCAAAATAAATTCAATAATCAAAATATTTTTTTTGGAGCTAAAAAAATGGCTGATAAATCAAAGCTTTGGTATTTAGAGAATTTTAATTTGTTCGAAATGGTGGACAAGTCAAAAATGATGGAATTAGAATCAATTACATCAATGCAAGAAGTTAAAAAATTGCAACCAATTTATTTTGCCGAAGATCCGTCAAATACAATTTTTTTTCTGAAAAAGGGAAGAGTTAAATTAACAAGAATTTCTAAAGAAGGGAAAGAACTAATTGTAGCTCTTATTAACCCGGGTGAAGTTTTTGGAGAAATGTCAATAATTGATGATGGCGAACGAACCGATTTTGCTACCACGTTGGATGAATGTTTAATTTGTGCCATAAGCAAAAACGACTTTAAAAATTTTGTAGAACACAATCCAAAATTAAATCTTGAAATAACCAAGCTTATTGGTTTTAGAATGCGAAAATATAGTGAGAGAATTGAGGAATTAGTTTTTAAAGATGCTGAACAAAGAGTAATTTCTTTTATATATCATCTTGCTTTAGAACATGGGAAAATTATTGGAGACGAAATATTTTTAAAACCTTTTTTAACACATCAAAACATTGCCGAACTTACAGCTTGTTCGCGTCAAACGGTAAATTCAATTTTAACTGATTTACGTGAAAAAGGATTTATTGATTTTGATAGAAAAAAATTAATTATTCATAAACTAAATGAATTAAAAAAATTAAAATAAATATGTCATTTTAACGACAAAATTTAGACGGATTCTTTATTAACTTTCATATAAAAAAAGAGTAAAATATTGAATTTTGATTTAATTGTTTCTGAAAATTGTAGTACTTGTAAAAGAACTGAAAAAGAATTACAAAAATTTGTTTTATCGAACGAATTTATAATTTTAAATAAAATATTTCAAAGAAATTCTACATATAAAACAGCTATTGTTCCATCTTTATTTATTGATGGTAAACTTTTTTGTTATGGCGATATTGATTTTTCGTTACTTAAGAAAAAAATTGAAAAAGTACGTTAAAATTATTTTATTAATTTCATATCGTTTAAAAAAGGAAGTTTTTCTCTTAATGAAGTAACTTGTTCGATATCAATTTCAACAATTGAAATACTTTCAGTTAAGTTGCAATTAATTGTTTCACCCTTTGGATTAATAGCCAAACTGTGCCCCGGATATTTTAAAAAAGGGTCATTTCCAAATCTGTTAACACCAATCATAAAACTTTGATTTTCAATTGCCCTTGCTTTAAGTAGCAAATCCCAATGGCTAATTCTTGTAATAGGCCAATTTGCAATATTTACAAGTACATCAGCTCTGTTTTTTCCATATTGCCTATAAAGTTCTGGAAATCTTAAATCGTAACAAATTGAAAGCCCAAATTTTATTTTATCAATTTTTGTAATTATAGTTTCATTTCCTGCAATATAATTTTTATTTTCATTTGCCAAACTAAATGGATGAATTTTTCTGTATCTATTTGTGATTAGACCTTTTTCGTCAAAATGGATTAATGAATTAAAAATTTCTTTTTCATCACGTTCAATTATTCCGGCAAAAATATGCTTTTTAAGTTTCTTTGATAGTTGCATAAAATATGTATATGAAATGCCATCCATTTCCTCTGCAAACAATTTGGAATTCATTGTAAAACCAGTGAGCGACATTTCGGGAAATATCAATAAAGATACATCAATTAAATTAGTCGATTTAATTAAATTATCTAAAATTTTAATTGATTCTTTTGGATTTTCCCAAATGGGCGAATATTGAACTAAACCAACTTTCATAATTTTGCCATGTAATTATTTTTGATTATTCCTTAACGAAAATAGCGATGAATATTGGAGATTTCAAATATTAACATAAAATCTGAATATTTATTTAAAAAAATCAATTATTTGCAATATGAAAGTTTAATTATTCCTATTTAATTTTTAACTTGTGTTATTAAAACAATACTAATAAGTGAGAAAAATATGCTCAATTACGTTTGGCTCGGACTTTTAATTCTTGGAATTGGAACTGCATTAACAACAGATATTATGGATCAAGCTGATAACAAATATCGCAATGGAGATCCACTGCCTATTGAAGTTGTATTTGATGATTCAACTTCCATTAAAACGGATGGAGCATATTCTGCTAAAATTAAAGTAAAATCTAGTGATTTTAATGAATTTTACGGTGTTTTTCAAAATAACGATGTTAATGTTTCTGGTAAAATATCAGTAAATAAAAGCAAAGATATAATGAGCGTTTTTTTCAAAGTTTCTGAAACTTCACCAGATATGTGGAAATACATGGCTAAAATATCAGGGAAAGATGATGACTTACTGGGAAGTTTTAAGCTGCGCGAAATTAAAAATAGTAAATTAATTACTGGTGATTTAATTCTTGAAGATGTTGCTTTTGTTAAAATGAAAGATGTTACTAATTCCGCTTTAGATTATGCGAGCACTGCTGTAAATATTGCATTGGGGCTTATTGGAATTATGGCACTTTGGCTCGGTGTTATGAAAGTAGCTGAAGAAGCTGGATTAATTAAAATAATTGCAAATTCGGTTAAACCACTAACTAAATTTTTGTTCCCCGATGTACCTTCCGATCATCCAGCTATGGGCTCAATAATTATGAATATGGCTGCAAATATGCTAGGTCTTGGAAATGCAGCTACTCCGTTTGGCTTAAAAGCAATGGAAGAATTACAAACTCTTAATAAGGAAAAAGACACTGCAACCAACGCAATGGTTACTTTTTTAGCTGTAAATACTGCAGGGCTTACTCTAATACCAGTTACTGCAATAGCTATTAGAGCAGCTTCTGGAAGCAGCAATCCTGCAGTAATTATTGGAACCTCAATTTTTGGTGCAATGTGTGCAACCACTGTTGGAATAACAGCAACAAAGATTATGGAAAAATTTCCAATAAAAAAAGGTGAGTACGGAAACTGGTTAAAATCATATAAAAAGGGGTTGTTAATTTTTGTTTCAATTATTGCTTTAATTGCAATTATGTCAGTTACTGGAATTCTTTCAATAATATTTTCAAACTTGTCATTTCTAAATCCCGATTTATTTAAAGCAATAATAAATATAATTTCAATAATTGCAATTCCTGGCTTAATATTTATGTTCATTGGATATGGTGCAATTAAAAAAGTAAAAGTTTATGAAGTTTTTGTTGTTGGTGCAAAAGAAGGATTTGATGTTGCAGTTAGAATTATTCCTTATCTTGTTGCTATGCTTGTTGCCATAGGAATTTTTAGAGCTGGGGGAGGAATGCATATTTTAATTGCTGCTCTTGAACCATTTACAAATTTAATTGGAATGCCTGCAGAAGCTTTACCAATGGCTATTATGCGTCCACTTTCTGGTAGTGGTTCACTTGGCATTATGGCTGAAATTATTGCAACTCATGGTCCCGATTCCTTTATTGGAATATTAGTTTCTACTTTTTTTGGCAGTACAGAAACCACATTTTATGTTTTAGCTGTCTATTTTGGCTCAGTTAATATTAGAAATACACGCCACGCATTACCAGCAGGATTATTAGCTGATGTTGCAGGAATTTTAGGTGCTGTATTTATTGTAAAATTACTGTTTGGATAAAAACAAAACCGTAAAAAATAATATTTGTTTCTGAAAGTAGTTGTGATTTATGGATTATCAATATTTAGGACGTGAAAGTTAAATCATCACGTCCTAAATAATAATTACAATCTAAACTTCAAGCAATTGATGCTCAATTTTGTTAGTTTTTATTTCGTTCATTATCCATTTAATAATATCAATTCCGTATTTATTGGCAAAATAGATGAAATTGATTTCTCTTTCTTGTAAAGTATTATTTGGAAATAAAACATTTCTAACTTTTTGCAATTGACTTATTACAATTTGATGTTTCCTTTCTTCAGCACTTTTTGATTTTTCTTTTAAAGTTTCTAAAGTTTGCTCAATTCTTAAAATTGATTTTTCAATTGGTTGCAATAGAGATTCGTCAACCGTTAATAAATGCTTTTTAAGTGTCAATAAAACGTTGTTTATTTCTGCTTCAGAATTGGTGAAAATTTCGTCAAAATCAAATTCGGAGATTTGCTTTATAACTTTTTCAATTAAAGTATTTTCATCGTAAGTAAAATCGGATAAAGATAATTTAAACTTATTAATTATTGCCAATTGACGCGATTCAACAATAGTTGCCGAAGCTCGTGGAAAAAGAATGGGTGTTACTACGTTAAAAAAATCATAATTTGGAATCACTTGTGCGAAATAACTAATTTCACTTGGTCCACCAACATAAACTACAGTTGGCAAAAGAAAATCTTGACAAACTGGACGGAGCATAACATTAGGGCTAAAAGTGGAAGGGTCAAAATATAATAAATTCATTAATTCATCTTTATCCATCCGTTTTCGTTTTCCTTTTAACCTAAATCCATCTTCAACTGGTTCAATTAAATGGCGTCCAGTTTCATCGGTATAAAATAAATTAATGGGTTTTACTTTTATTTGGGCATGATAAACCTCTTCTAATTCTGCACTTTTTAAGATATTTGTTGTGGTATGCAAATCAAAATTATTAATCTCTTTTTCAAATACTGGAAGCAACAAATTTTTAACTGAGCTGTCTTGTGGGTCAAAAATAATTAATCCATTTTCGTCAAATAAGTGAAACAATAATTTTTTGAATGCCTCTTTAAATGTTGTCCCTTCTTTATAACAATCTTTTAATAATGACAAAATGTCATTTTTAAATTCGTTATCGCGTAAGGCTTCGTCTAAATCGGCTAAAGTGTTATTTATATTTGAATTGAAAACAACATTACCAACCGCACCTCTATTTAATTCTTCATCAAGACCGTCAAAATAATTGAGTGTAATAAAACTATTGTTTTTATCTAAAATATTTGCTGATGATACTTCGTCAAAATCATGGTCGTCTGCTTCCATCCAAAAAATGGGTACAAAATTATAATCGCTATATTTTTCGTTAAATAAGTTAGCCAATTTAATAGTGGAAATGGTTTTGAATATTGTATACATTGGTCCACCAAAAAGTGAAACTTGCTGCCCAGTTACAACAGCAAAAGTATTAGGCGAAGCAAGTGAAACAATATTTGATTCAGTTTGTTTTGAAATATTAAAATTAGAATATTGATTTCTAATTATTTTTGAAATCTCTTTTCTATGCGGACGGTCATAATTTCCCAATTCTGAAAATGTCTTAAAAAAATCTTCGCTTTCTCTAAAATTTTTGGGGTAAAATTTTTCAACATTTTCGTACTCATTTATATAATCTAGAAATAGATTCTGAAATCCAGGTAATTCTGAATAATTTAAAAACATTTTAAATCCTTAATAATTTAATAAACAAAAATAGTAATTTATAAACGATCAAGCAGTAAAATTTATAGCCAAAAACAGCTTATTTTTAAAACGAAATTTATTTTATTGATTCAGTAATACTATTAACTTAAATTTCGACTTGTTATGAAATAAGATTTTAAAATTTATTTAATTAATTCATAATTTAACAAAATCATTTTCAAACTGAAATATGAGAGAAATATTATTTACAAAAATAACTGGTGCTGGAAACGATTTTGTTTTAATTGACAAAAATTTAAATTTTGAGTTAAGTTTAACTCCCGAATTGATAAAGTCGATTTGTGACAGAAGATACGGTGTTGGTGCTGATGGTGTACTTACAATCTCTGATTGTAAAAATTATGATTTTGAAATGGATTATTTCAATTCTGATGGAAGTAATGGAATGCTTTGTGGAAATGGTGCGCGTTCAATAATTAAATATGCAGATTTTAGCGGCAGATTAAAAAGCTCAAAAACAAAATTTATCTTTCAAAAAGAGTCGTTTTCGGGTGAAGTAATAGATAAAAATGAAATTAAATTCAACTTAAATTCACCAACAAAACTTAAATTAAATTATGAAATTGAAATCTTAAATAATAAACTAAATGTTTCATTTATTGATACTGGTGCTTATCATGTGGTAATTAATATTGATGAAAAGGGAAATGACATAGGTACAATTGATTCGTTTCCTGTTGAACAATATGGAAGAGAAATTAGATATAGTAAGTATTATCAACCACTTGGTACAAATGTTAATTTTATTTCCATTAGAAATGAAGAAATTAATATCAGAACCTTTGAACGCGGAGTTGAGGCAGAAACTCTTGCTTGTGGTACGGGTTCTGTTGCCTCTGCGATGATTAGCTATTTAAATGGAAAAGTTGTTCTACCAGTAAGATTAGTGACAAAAAGCAAAGAAGTTTTAACAGTTGACTTTAAGTATCAAAATGAAAAATTTTCAAATATATCGTTAACTGGTCCAGCTAAAATAGTTTTTGAAGGAAAATATAAAATATAAAATATAGGAAAAGTATGGAAAAGGTAATTTTTTCAATTAAATATGAAATAATTGAAGACAAGAAAGATGAGTTTTTAGATGTAATTAGAGAACTTAAAAGTGTGGTAAAAGCAGAGGGATTAGAAAGTTATAATGTATATTCTGTGAAAGGTAAAAAAAATGTTTATCAAGAAATCTATGTTTTTGAAAATACAGAAGCTTATGATAACTACGATGACGTTGCCGATGGAAGAACTGATCTTCTAATGAACAAACTTTCTGATTTAGTAAAACCAAATAGTACTCAATATTTAACACTAAACGAAATTTAATTGTTATGGTAGAATATGTTGGTGCAATACATATACACTCAAACTATTCTGATGGATCTGGTACTATTGAGGATATAAAAAAAGCTGCTCAAGAAGTTTACTTAGATTATATTATTTTAACTGATCATAATACTCTTAGAGCTAAAGATGATGGACAAGAAGGATGGCACAATAATACTTTTCTACTTGTTGGGGCTGAAATTAATGATAAGCGTAATTTAAATCATTATCTTGCTCTCGGAATTGATAAAACATTTTCAACTCGAATTTCCGCAAAAGAATATGTTAAAAAAGTTAAGGAGAAGGGGGGAATAGGATTTATAGCACATCCATTTGAAGAACGTTCGTCAATGGATGAACATCCACCATATCCATGGAATCAATGGGATGCAGAACATTATAATGGTATTGAAATATGGAACCACATGTCTGAATGGATGGAAGGTTTGAACGAAACAAATAAATACAATTATTTTATCCATCCATTGAAATCAATTATTTCACCATCTGCAAAAACACTAAAAAAATGGGATGAACTTAATCTTAAAAGAAAAGTTGTTGGTATTGGCGGTGTGGATGCACATGCCCACAAGCTAAATTTATTGGGATTTTTCGAGGTTGAAGTATTTCCATATAAAGTTTTATTTAAATCAATAAGAACTCATTTACTCTGCGATTCAAAACTTAATAAATCCAATAAAGGTGTTGAGTTTGTAGAGGACAAAAATGAAATTTTAAAAGTATTAAAAAGTGGTAGATTATTTGTGTCAAATTATTATAGAGGGGATGCAAAGGGATTTAGATTTTTTGCTCAGGATTCCAACCTAATTTATCAGATGGGTGAAACAGTTGAATTTAATGAAAAAATTAAATTGCGGGTAATTTTACCCAATATTAGTGCTACTATTAAACTTATTGCAAATGGAAATCAGATAGATGAAGTAGAGAATGTTGATGCTGAGTTTAGAATTAATAAACCAGGTGCTTATCGTGTGGAAATTTATTTAGATGGAAAACCTTGGATATATTCAAATCATATTAGAATAGGAATCTAATTTTTATTACATTTGAAAGTTATGTTAAAAATATTTTGTTAAGGAGAAATTGTGTTAGCTAAAAAGAAGAAATTATCGAAAAAAGAAATTAAAGAAGATAAACTTGTAACTACCTTTTATGAAGCCAAATCTTATTATGAAAAAAACCGAACTATGATATTTGCTGTTACTGGTGCAATTATAGTAATTATATTTGCAGTTTTATTTTTCACAAACAAGACAAAAGAAAATGATCTTTTGGCCTCTGTTGAATTATCAAGAGTGGTTAATACTTATAATGCTGGTTTATATCAGCAAGCAATTGATGGCAAAGAAGGTACTCAAGAGATTGGATTATTAAAAATTGTTGATGAATTTAGTGGTACTGAACAAGGAGAACTTGCTAGAATTTATCTTGCAAATGCTTATTTTTATACAGAGCAATACGAAAAAGCGATGGAAGAATATGATAATTATTCAGGAAGTGATAATTTAATGATTTCTGCAGCATTAGCTGGAATTGCAAGCTGTTATGAAGTTAAAAATGATTTTGCAAATGCTGCTAAATATTTTTCAAAAGCTGCAGATGTAAGTAAATTTGTTCCTTCAAATCCTGATTATTTACTAAACGCTGGAATAAATTTGATTAAAATTGAGAATTATAAAGAAGCAAAAGTTGTTCTAAATAAGATTAAAAATAAATATACTACTGCCCCTGCTTCAAGACAAGTTGATAGATATTTGGCACAATTAAAAAACTAATTTATTATGAGAAATTATTAATTAATTTGAAGGAAAAATGGCTGATACATCAGATTTTAAAAATGGACTAATTATTAAATATAAAAATGGTCTATATACAATTACAGAATTTCAACATGTAAAACCTGGAAAAGGTGGTGCATTTGTTAGAACAAAGCTCAAAAATTTAATAACTGGAAGAGTTCTTGATAATACTTTTAGAGCTGGAGAACCAATTGATATTGTACGAGTTGAAAGGAAAAAGTATCAATTTCTATATAGAGAAGGTGATTCGTTAGTTTTGATGGATAATGAAACTTACGAGCAACTAAATGTGGATAAATCATATTTTGGTGAGCAAGATAAATTCCTAAAAGAAAGTGAAGAAGTTGAATTACTTCTTG